>Ga0116147_1004672_pt1 | contig 12083 bp, 11 predicted proteins | sample AD_JPNHG3_MetaG_FD_89749 | JGI IMG/M metagenome (GOLD analysis project Ga0116147, IMG submission 89749) | Active sludge microbial communities of municipal wastewater-treating anaerobic digesters from Japan - AD_JPNHG3_MetaG | ecosystem: Engineered > Bioreactor > Anaerobic > Digestate | place...
CATGATAAAAGCCTACTTTTTGGCTATTTAGTTGAGGAATATTGTCATAATTCTGAACCAACAGCTACCTATGGCATCTTTTTGCCGACTTATGTGGAAGCCATGAAAGATAAAAAAATCGATAAAGCCCTTTTATTAGGGACATATAATATCCGTTCTTTAATTGAATTTAATGCCGGGGTTAAATATTTATATCCCCAAGCTGAATGTGTTGTTATTGATAAAAATCCTGCAGAGCAGGTCAAGGACTACCGTCATTTTATTGAGGGTGATATTTTAGATATGCCTTTTGCCGCCAATACTTTTGATAGTATCCAATCTAATTTTTTGTTTACTATGTTAGAAGGAGAAAAAGAAAAGGCGTTTGCCGAAGTAACCCGAGTTTTGAAACCAAACGGCCAGATAATTTTAGTAGAACATGAATTTATCGGTTGGGAGATCGATCAATTGATTCGAGAAAATAAATTGAAAATCCTTAAAAAGGATAGACCTAAGTATTTCCGCCGGAATGAAGTAAGTCAATTTATGAGAAATAGTCACGGTAATGATTTGTTTATGGCAGCGAAAAAAGATTTTTGTCTAAGGGATGTTGACTCTCTTGTTTACGTTTTAGAAAAAAACTCCTTTAATCTCCGATAATTTGCTTTGGTTGATTTTCTCGACAGTGTAACCCCGACGGATAATCACCGGCTGGCCGTCAATTGGGGAATAAGTAGTACTGCCTTCCGGATCGTCCATATTACCGGTGTAAACATATTTCATACCTTCTTCAAGACAAACCTTCCTGGCTTCTTTGACAAAATTTTCATCGGTTGCCGGCAGATCCAACAGTTTATAATCTGGGAAAAATCGTGAAAAATGAATTGGCACCTCGGCCGAAAGATTAGTTTTGAGATAACGGCACATGTCCCGAATTTCTTCAATCTTATCGGTATAAGTTGGCACCACTAAATAGACAATTTCCAGCCATTTTTTGTTTTGATAAACGGTCTTAATAGTATTTAGAACCGGTTCTAATTGGGCTCCAGTTAATTTTAAATAAGTTTGGGGATTAAACGATTTAAGGTCGATTTTAATCGCATCAAGATAGGGTAAAAGTTCCAATAATGGCAGTTGATTAAGATAACCATTAGAGACAATTACTGTTTTGAGATTATTATCTTTGGCTAATTTGGCCGTATCTTTCAAATATTCATAGCCGACTGTCGGTTCGTTATAAGTGAAAGCGATGATTTTGGCGCCGCTGGCCTTGGTTTTTTGGATAATTTCGGCCGGGGTTAATTCGATTGCCGGGATATCTTTAGGTGAGCGTTGAGCAATATCCCAATTTTGGCAGTTAAGACAGTGAAGATTACAACCGGCAGTTCCCAAAGAAAAGGCCTTTTCTCCCGGAAAGAAGTGAAAAAACGGTTTTTTTTCGATCGGATCAAGGTTAACTGCCGCCGCCCGGCCGTAAACTAAACTATATAAGCGGCCGTTGAAATTTTGTCTGACTTTACACAGACCAACTTGTTTATTTTTTAATAGACAGTTATTAGGGCAAAGCTGGCATTTTACCTTACCCTCTTCTAGTTGTTCATAAAATTCTGCCTCTTTATACTTTATTTCGCTTTTGTTCATCCTCATGATAATTATAAATGAAAAAATAATTCCCAAACTGATAATAATTAAGATTGGTAGTTTCTTTTTCACAAGCTTAAAAAACTTTTGATAACAAAATAGACCCCTATGCCTAAGCCGGCAAATTGGGCGATTTGTCTCATTAATTTAAATTTGCTGGTAAATCCAAGAAAAGTAGCCGGTAGGAGGTAAACACTGGTACCGACAAAGAAAGCTAAAAAATAAATAGCCGCTTTAAGAGCGTCGCGGAGATTGAAGACATAAGCTAGCGAGCCAAGAAAAGGCGGACAAACATTGACCCCGGTCAAAAATCCGATAAGAAAAGCAGTTTTTATTCTTTTCCACGGTGACATTAAACAATAACGACGGTCAATTTTACTGAGGGAGAAAAGAATCATAATGATTCCCATCCATAAAGTGATTATTAAAGCGCCGGCATGAATCCAGGTGTTATTGATTTTTTGACCTAAATAGCCGATAATAACGCCGAAAATTAGATAGCCGAGCAAACGGCCGAGACTAAATTCCCAAAGAATTCCAAAACTTTTTTTAAGACTTCTTTTTTCTGCCAGTAAAATCGGTAGAAAAACTGGCAGACACGAACCGAGACAATAAACACCAACTGATAATCCGCCGAAAAAACCAACGGCAATTTCTTTCATTATTCCCCCTCCTCCCAATTTTTAGGGCGAGTATTTTGTTCTAAATTTTTGGTGATGGTTTCAACAGCATTTTTCATTTTATTTTTTACTCTTCAAAAACCTCGGCCTCAAAAGTATAAATTTTGGTTTGAGAATCTCGATAGCAATTCCGAGGCAGGCCGGCTTTTTGGGAGCATAATTCGCCTAAAAACTCGTCTAAATTCCAACCGGTTTCTGTCGCTACTTGAGGGAGAAAAGTGCCGCTGTGACCGCCCCTTTCGATGACTACCCCGTGTTTTCCCAATTCGATTTTATGGTAATCGTCAATTAATTTTTTGGGCGTCATCACTGAAATTTCGATTTTAATTTCTTTCAATTCATCATAACTGACAGGGTAAAATCGAGGATCTTCGGTAGCAGCAGCTATTGCCATCTGTTGAATGACCTGATAGAGGGGAAGATTAGGTTCAAATAAACCGATACAGCCCCTCAACTGGCCATTTTTTCTTAGAGTGACAAATGCCCCTAACTTTTCGTTTAATTTTGAATTCAAAATTTTAAATTTTAATTTTTCTCCATTATGTAGATATTCTTCCAGCGTTTTTCGGGCGATAGTTAGAGCTTCCTTCTGCCAATCTTCGACTGGGCTGGTTTCCCGATAGCCGCCGATGGCAGCATAACCGACTACCTGGCTTTTATCACCGCTGGTATCACCCGAATTTTCGGCGTAAATCTTCTCGAATTTTATCCCCATTTTTTGGGCTATAGCCATGGCGGCTTCAATGGCCGCTCGACCGCAGGCGTCAATTTCTTTACCCCGGTTGATGATAGATTCGATTGTTTTTTGGTCCAGCTTTTGGGCTTCGTTATAGGGATGATAATGAGATAAATCGGAACTGACTACTAACAGAGTGTTGTCGTCCATTAATTTGATAATTTTATCGCTAATATCGGTATATTCATTAATTAGAATAGGAATAATTTTAAAATTTTTCAAAATTCTTTGGAGAAAAATTAGTTCTACTTCCAAAGAATGTTCTTGAGCAAAAGCTTTATCATTTATCGTAAAATCACTTTTTTCGACCGCTGTTCGACCCAATGGTGTTTCCCAATAATCAGCGCCGCTGGTAACGGCCTCGTTAAGATAAACCTGATGGCTTGGGCCGATGAGAATAACCCTTTGAAAATCACGATCCTCGATTTGTTTGAAGCCATAGCCAGCGGTTCGGCCGGAATAGACTAGACCGGCGTGGGGGACAATCAAAATCCTATAATCTCTGCCTGTTTTCTGGGCATTGTTTAAGTAGCCGTCTAATTCTTTCGCCAGAATATTCTTGTCGGCCGGATAAAAACTGCCGGCAACTGCCGCTGGCCTGATATTTTTTTGATTGGTTTTAAACATAATTAGGCCTCCTAAGAGTAAAATAAAAATAATTGTTAGCCATTTCATGCCTTTCCTTTATTTTACTCTAGGTTTAATTTCGGTTGTAACCCAGTCATTTTTAATTCGCCTGGCTCAAGTTTATCTTTTTCATACCGATTTGGGTTATGGCATTTTCCTTTCCTTTTGGCTCTTTTTTTCTGGTCTTGGCTGCTTTTCTCCTAAAATTTATCCTTTTTATCTTATCCCCCCGTATCTTTTTGGGGTTATTTATAATTATTTTTTTAAATATTTGAAGCAGGCCAATCGGGCTTATATTTATGAAACTCTTGGTTTTTGTTTTGGTGGTTTATTGTTTGGTTTAGGAGTCAGTCGGATTGGTTCACCTTATCAAAAGGTAACGATTAAACATTATCAGAGTCAGGATCAGATTTTTACTAATAACCGGCCTTATTACTCCTTTCCTGCCTCTGAAGACGCTTATGTTCTTAAATACTTGTCTTTAACCTCATTTTCCAAAGTTTTATTAAAAGCTAATCCTAATTATGCCCATACTTTAAGCCAGATATCTCCACAGGCTCAAATCGATCTTTTGGAAGTTGATCCGGTTTTGCGAAAAATTGGGCAAAAATATTTGCCGGCTAATGCCTGCTTTGTCTCTCAGCCGGATTTATTCCCCCAGCAGGCAGGTAATTATGATTTAGTTATTTTAGCCCAAGATATTCCTCGTAGTTTGTCGGATAATCGCTACTACACTCGAGAATTTTTTCAAACGGTTAAAAATAAAATTTTGATTATTTTTCCTTACCGGGATTTCGCCGCCCCGGCTTATTATTATCCGATCGCGTCTATATTATCAGCGTTACCTTCGGCAAAATCATATTTGGTAGATAATTATTTACTAATTGCTAATTATGATTTGGGATTGCAACCAATAACTTTTCCTGTTCAGGCTAATCCTAATTCCCGCCGTCAGCCTCAAGCCTTTTTTCTGGCCCAAATTTACCATTTAAGTTCATTATGGCCTAAATTACCTATAATTATTAAAATAACTGCCTTAATTTTTCCTCTAATCCTTCTTTTCTTTTTAACTTCTAAAAATGATTTAAAAAGTATTTTTGGAGCCTCTTTTGTTTCTTTTGCCTTTAATACTCTGGCTCTTTATCATTTTCAGGAAATCTATGGTAGTTTATACAGCCAAATTAGTTTACTTCTAGCCTTGAATTTATTTTGTCTATCTTTGGGTGTTTATTTGTCTAAAAATTTTTCTCGTCCTCCTTTTCTTCTTTTCTTTTTAATTTTGGTTTCTTTTCACCCGATAATAACAATGATTATTGCTTCATTAACCTATGGTTTTTGTTTCGGTGTGCTTAATCGACAGCCGATTACCTCTCCTTATGCTTTTGATTCTTGGGGAGCCGCCCTCGGTTCTCTAATCGTTACTACTGTTCTTTTACCGATCTGGGGAATAAATTATATTGTATTATTTTGTTTGGTATTAACCCTATTCCTTTTCTTTCGGTCACTTAATTAATTTCTTCCCACAATTTAATCCAACTTTGGTAATTTTGACTAATTTGATCTCGAGCTTGATTATGGTTAAGTTCGCCGTTAACCCATTTTTGAATCGGTTCTAAAAAGACTGTTCGGCCAATAGCAAAACCGATAATTTGAGGATATTTTTTAGCCTCCATAATCCACTGCTTTACCTTATCCGCATTTTCTCCGCGGCCTAAAACAATAATTTTATCCTCTTGGGTAACAGCCAAAATTTCTTCCCATTGACCTGCTTCCACCCCCTCCAGCTTCCAAATGGCCGGTTGAAGTTTTTGTTTAATTTCTTTGATGGCTGTAGCCGTTTTACCTGCTTCACCGGTTAATAATTCGAAAAGCAGCGGAAGATTTTTTGATTGACAATAATCGAAAACTTTGGCTAGTTTTTCCAATTGAATAGAATTATTTTCTTTTTCCTCCGGATTGTATCTGACTAAAACCTTGATAATTTCAGGTTTAATTTCATCGAGAATTTCCATCCAATTTTCTTGGTCAAAATCAAAAAGCGGCTGACCGCTTTTCTCTATACAAACAGCCCGTGTAATTCCTTTAGTTTGAGCATCGTCTAAAATCATTCGACCGTAGGTATTGTCAACTAGGATACCTAAAAATTCTGGGTGGGGGTAATTTTCCCGAATCTGTAGAAAAGCTTCATAAATTATCATTTTGGCTTCTGGAATTTTTTCCTTATCTACCAGTTTTTCAAATGAAGAACGGTGATCGAAGGGGAGGAGGTAGAGCTTTGAAAAGTTTTTCATCTTGGTTTATTATAAAGCATGTTAATTAGGCCTGTCTATGCCAATTGCCCCGCTTGTATTGTCACTGTCGGTGGAGGACTTTTTTTGGCAGAAAAACTTCATATTGATGTTTTTTTAATATCGATTTGGCTGTCGGCTTTGAATTCGGCTATTGCCTATTTTTTAGCATCAAAAATCAAAAGAAAAGTTTTAAATCAAGGTTTTTTTTGGTCGCTTATTTTTTATCTTTTGACTGTAGTTTATCTTGACTTTAGCGGCCGATTGAGAAATTCTAATCCAATCTGGGGAATAGATCGTTGTCTTTTAGGGCTGTCCTGTGGTTTAATTTTATTTATTTTTTCTATTTATCTCGATCAACTGCTCCGCCGTTTAAATCGTGGTAAAGTTGTATTTTTTTATCAAAAAGTTATTATCCCCTTGCTGGTCTTAACGGCGGCAACTATAATGTTTAAGCAATGGCTGTAAACCCGGAAGAAGTAAGCAAACTAATAAATAAGGTTAAGAGTTTGGAAAAAGGTCATCGTTTAGATTTATCCAGTGGCGAGGATTTATCAGTGGCAATCATGAATTTAATTGGGATTGAAGAGCATATGTTTTTTACTGCCCAAAAAACCGGCCAAGTTGAATATTTAACAGTTCTTCAACAAGCCCGGGAAATGCGTAAGGAATTAATGAAAAAAATAGTTAAAGATAATAAGGGTGAAGTTTGGTGCACCAGCAAGCATTTATTAGCGGCTTCGATGAGATTAATGGAAGTGGGAACTAAGTGTTTAACTCAAAAAAAGAAAAAAGAAGCTCAAGATTATTTTCAAAAATCTTTTACTCTTTATAATCTTTTTTGGGGATTAAATTTGGGTTTAGTTAAAGATAGTTCTCAGGCATTAAAAATTGAAATTGATAAATCGCCGGCGGAACAGCCTTTGCCCAAAAAGGATCTACTGGGGAATATTAGTCGTATTATAGGTAAAATTTTAAATTGCTGCCGTGAATAAATTTACTTTTAAAAAAGGTATTACCGAATCTCAAATAGATGAATTGATTTTTTATGCCAATAATGATCCCCAAATTATTTCTTTTACTTCTGATAAAACTCGCTTTGCCGATAAAAAAGCTTTTAAACTGTGGCTTAAGAAAAAGCCAGTTATTTATACTTTGACCAATAATACCGGTAGACTGCTGGGTATTATTTGGTTTCAGAGAAAAATTGGAATCCCCGGTTATGATCTTACATTTGCGATTCGACTCTATGGTAAAGCTAGAGGTAAAGGACTGAGTTATGGTTTTATGAAGCAAGCTTTTGATGATTTCAAACCTCAAAAAGTTTGGCTCGAAGTTTCCATTGATAATCTTCCTGCTGTTTCCCTTTATAAAAAATTTGGTTTTCAGCAAATTACCGATCCTAACGATAAAGGCAAGATTATAATGGTTCGAAAAAGCCGCCCCAACCAATCTTCTTAAAAGTTTCTTTGGCTTCTTTTTCTAAAATACCGCCTTTAACTTGAGGTGGCTCAGTATAAAATGGCTTAATTTTGGCTAATTTTTTGTCTTTTAAAATTTTCCAATGGGAGTAACCGCCCATATTGGGAGAATGAACGGCAAAAACCACTTTTTTAAAATGAAGTTCCCTGATCATAAAGGAACACATGGCGCAGGGTTCACAATTGGAATAAATCTCACAATCTTTTAAGTCTTTGGAGTTTAATTTTTTTTGAGCTAACCGCATTGCCATAATTTCAGCATGAGAAGTGACATCATGTCTTTTTTCGTTAGCGTTGGTGGCGGCAGCGATAATTTTGCCGTTTTGGACAATTAAACTGCCAAAGGGGGCTTCCCCATTGTTGACTGATTTTTCAGCTAATTTAATACATTTTTTAATGTAGTATTCATCGGTTTTGTTTTCCATAAGCTTTGCTGTAATTATACAACTTTCAATAAATCCGCTCTAATTAACTATTAATTCAAGAGTCATTTTATTATAATTGTTCATGGAAAAGTTTATTGCGGATCATTTTCCCAACGTAACTGAAGTTGGGGCAATGGCGGCGGCCCGAGTTGTAGGTTTGGGAGATAAAATGGCAGCTGACCGGGCAGCCGTTCAGGCGATTCGGGGGGCCTTTGATGAAATTGATTTTAATGGCCGAGTTGTTATTGGTGAAGGTGAGAGAGATGAAGCCCCGATGTTGTATATCGGCGAAAAGGTTGGTAGTGGTCAAGGCCATCAAATTGATATTGCTATTGATCCCCTAGAAAATACCAATGCTACGGCAAATTTTGCCAACAATGCGATTTCGGTTTTAGCTGCCTCCGAAAAAGGAGGCCTGTTTCACGCCCCCGATATTTATATGAATAAGTTGATTGTCGGTGAACAGGCGGCCGGTAAAGTTGATCTTGATGCCAAACCGGCGGAGAATTTGAAAATTTTAGCGGAGGCTCTTAAAAGGGAGATACGGGATTTAGTGGTGGTTATTCTCGATCGAGAGCGGAATGAAGAGTTAATTGCTCGAGTTCGAGAAGCCGGCGCTCGGGTTAAATTGGTGGCTGATGGTGATTTAATGCCCGGCGTAGCGGTTTGTCTTCGCGGCTCCGGTGTTCATGCCGTTATGGGGATTGGGGCTGCTCCGGAGGGAGTGATTAGTGCCGCCGCTGTTAGTTGTCTTAAGGGTGAATTTTTGGGTCGTTTTTGGCCTAAAAATTCACAGGAGGAGAAGAAATTAATCCAAATGGGTGGTAACCTGGCTAAAATCTATAATCAGGCTGAATTAGCATCAGGAGAGAATTTGGTTTTCTGTGCTACCGGAATTACTGGTGGGGATTTACTTGAAGGAGTGCGATTTTTCGGCGGCGGTGCTAAAACTCAGACTTTAGTTTTAGCCAAGAAAACAGGTAAAGTTCGTTTTATTACCACCGTCCATGTTTTAGATAGAAATGAGATTGAATTTCGACTTTAATGAAAAACGCATTAAGAACTTATTATTCATTTTTATGGCGTTATAAGACTTATTTTCTACTTTTCTTTTTTTGTTTAATTTTAAATGCGATTGCGTGGAGTTTAAGCCCTTATTTTTACAAACTTTTTCTCGACAACTTTGCTTCTACTGATTTGTCGTTAGTGATCAAAATTTTAATCATTTTCGCCTTAGTTAGGATAATTGCCGTTTTAAGTGAGGTTGGAGCCGGTATCGCCGGCGATAAAATGTTAGTACCTGCTTCCCGTGATGCCCGACTGAAGTTTTTTCAGCGGATTAATGAATTGGATTTTGCTTATCATCTTTCTCAAAAAACTGGTTCTTTAATTAGTACAGTTAAACGGGGTGATGGTGCTTTTATTAATCTTCATTTTATGCTTCATTGGCAAGTTGGCAGTATTTTAATTAATTTTGTAGTGATGCTTTTCTTTTTAATCAGGTTGAATTTTTGGTTGCTGATTGCCGTTTTATTTGCTTTTATTCTAGGTTTGATAACGGCTCGGCAATTAATCCGGCAGAATACTCAAGCTAGAAGGGAGTTTATTCAGTCAGATGACCGGGTCATGGATGTTATTACTGATAATTTAATGAATTATGAAACAGTTAAATTGTTTGCCAAAGAAAAATGGGAATTATTCCGTTTGGGAGAAATTCATTACGATTGGATGAAAAAATTCCGCCGTTATAACTGGAGTTTTAGAAAAATTGATATAACTACCGGTATGATTAATAATCTCGGCCTTTTAATAGTCCTTGTTTTAGGTTTAATTCAGCTTCGCTCTCAAATTATTTCCCTGGGCGATTATATGATGGTGCTTGGTTTTATGACCAGCTTTTATCCGCGTTTTTTTGATCTTATTTACAGTGCTAGACATATTATTCAATCCGGAGTGGATATCGAAAAATATTTTCAAATTTTCGATGAACCAGTGTTAGTTCCCGATCCAATCAAACCGATTAAAAGAGATTTTATTATAGGCGAAATCGAGTTTAGGCGAGTTACTTTTACCTATCCCGATAATAAAAGACCAGCTCTGAAAGATTTTTCTCTTCATATTCACCCTGGCCAAGCAATTGCCTTGGTGGGAAAATCAGGGGTAGGAAAAACAACTTTAGGTCGATTAATTCTCCGTTTTTATGATGTTCAAAAAGGCCAAATTTTAATTGACGGTATCAATATTAAAAGGTTTAGCAAAGATCAATTACGGTCTTTTATTGGTGTTGTGCCTCAGGAGCCGATCTTGTTTAATGATACTATCGGTTACAATATTGCTTATGGCCGAGCTAAAGCTAGTCAGGAAGAAATTATAGCTGCGGCTAAAATGGCCAATCTAGACGAGTTTATTAATGGTCTTCCTCAGGGTTATGATACTTTAGTCGGAGAAAGAGGAGTGAAATTATCCGGCGGCCAAAGACAGCGTTTGGCTATTGCTAGGATGATTTTGAGCAATCCTAGCATTGTCATCTTTGATGAAGCTACTTCCCAGTTAGATACTGAATCGGAAAAGAAAATTCAATCAGCTTTTTGGCAAGCAGTCAAAAATAAAACAACGATTATCATTGCCCATCGGTTATCAACTGTGATTAATGCTGATAAAATTGTGGTTCTTCATCAGGGACAAATTGCTGAAATAGGTTCTCATCAGGAATTAATCCAAAAAACTAATAGTCTGTATTCTTACTTTTGGCATCTTCAGACCCAAAGTGAAATCTTGTAGACAGTCTGTTTCCATGTTAAAACCTAATATGAAATTTGTTTTCGTTTCTGGGGGGGTGGTTTCTGGATTAGGCAAGGGGATTACGACGGCTTCTTTAGCCTTTTTATTTAAATCCCGTGGTTATAAGGTGACTCCGGTTAAAGTTGATATGTATTTTAATGTTGACGCTGGAACTCTTCGTCCTCAGGAGCACGGTGAGGTTTTTGTAACCGAAGATGGCATGGAGTGTGATGAAGATATTGGTCACTATGAAAGGTTTCTAAATGAGAGTTTGCCAAAGGAAAATTACATTACCGCCGGTCAAATTTACACCGAAGTTATTAGAAAAGAGCGAGCTTTTGAGTATGGTGGGGAAACGGTGGATATGATTCCTCAGGTTACTGATGAAATTATTCGTCGTTTGAAATTAGCTGGTGAAGTTAATCATGCCGATATTGTTTTAGTTGAATATGGCGGTACCGTTGGTGAATATAAAAACGGTATTTTTTTTGAAGCCGCCCGGATTTTAAAATTCCAGCAGCCGAAAGATGTTCTTCATCTCCATGTAACCTATCTTCCTTTTTTGCCCCACATTGGTGAGTTAAAAAGTAAACCGGCTCAAACTTCGGTCCATGTTCTAAATAGTTTAGGAATTCAACCGGATATTTTAATTGCTCGTTCGGTTAAATTAATTGATCAGAAACGTTTGGAAAAGATTAGCTTATATTGTAATTTAGCTCCAGAAAGAATTTTTAGTAACCCCGATTTGGATTCGGTTTATAAATTACCTTTATTGTTTCACAGCCGCCAGCAACATTTGGCCTCAACTTGTTTGAAGTTGCTTAATTTACCCCTTCGGCGGCATCATCTTATTACTCAATGGGCAAAATTAATTAACTCTATTGATGCCCCGAAGAAGACAACACTAAAGATTGGATTAGTTGGTAAATATTTTAAAACTGGTGATTTTAAGTTGGCTGATTCATATATTTCGGTTATTGAGGCTTTAAAACATGCCGCTTGGCAGCTGGGTGTTGGTTTAGACATCCGTTGGCTTGATTGTGAAGACATTACTCAAAAAGAATTGGCTGAATTAGACGGAATTTTGGTTCCCCAAGGATGGGGTAAACGCGGTATTAACGGTAAAATCAAAGCGATTCGTTTTGCTCGTGAAAATAAAGTTCCTTTTCTTGGTCTCTGTTTTGGGATGCAAATGGCTGTAATTGAATTTGCCCGTCATGTGGCTGGTCTGAAAGAAGCTAATACCACCGAAGCCGATCCGTCAACGCCTCAGCCTGTAATACATATTATGTCTGACCAAAGGCGGTATTTAAAACAACATCAATATGGCGGCACTATTCGTTTGGGAGCCTGGCCTTGTCGGATTAAGAAAGATTCTAAACTTTTTGAGATTTATCAGTCTGATTTGATTACCAACGAGCGTCACCGTCACCGCTATGAATTTA
>Ga0116147_1004697_pt1 | contig 12032 bp, 9 predicted proteins | sample AD_JPNHG3_MetaG_FD_89749 | JGI IMG/M metagenome (GOLD analysis project Ga0116147, IMG submission 89749) | Active sludge microbial communities of municipal wastewater-treating anaerobic digesters from Japan - AD_JPNHG3_MetaG | ecosystem: Engineered > Bioreactor > Anaerobic > Digestate | place...
CTACTGGATGCGCGTGGCGTTGCATACGATGAGGGGAAGACCGGGGGGCGCGTGCAGCTCCAAGACGATTTGATCCTTGCGCATGGCGGCTTCAAAGAGCGAAAGCGCGCTGCCCACGATGTCCTGCATGGACGCGGGGGCGCGTTCGTGTTCGTCCTGCCGGGCGAAGGACAGCATGTCCTTGGTGATCGCGGCGGCGCGCCGTGTTTCGCTGATGATCATGGACGCGTAGCGGGCCAGGGGGCTGGCCGGTTCCAGGCCTTCCAGAATGACGTGGGCCAGGTTCATGATGCAGCAGATGCGGTTGTTGATCTCGTGGGCCACGCCGCTGGCCAGCGTGCCCAGAGACTCCAGCTTTTGCGCCTGGAGGAGCTGGTCGTGGAGGCGCTGGGTTTCTTCCGCGGCGCGCTGGCGTTCCTCCATTTCCTTCCTCAGGTCGCGGTTGGCCTGTTCGAGCTGTTCCATTTTGTCTTCGAGCTTGCGGATGAGGGCGGCGTTGTACTGGGTCAGGTAGGCGGTATCCCCGTTTGGGACTGGGCCGGAATCGGGGCCTCCCGCGGCGATGGGGGCCGGCCGCGCGCGCAGGGCCTGCTTGGCTTTCCGCGCGTGGTTCAGCGAAGGACTGGCAGCAGGAAGAGACGGGCCTCAAAGGGGTTGAAGTCGAGTTCGAGGCGGCGGTTGGCGGGCAGGTTGACGGGGCCGCGGCTGGGGTCGGCGAAGAGCTCGACATCGTTGGCCGGGGCCGCGAAGGTTGGGCCAAGGTCGAGGCTGGCCGTCTTGGGCCAGGGGTCGGGGTTGACGGCGATGAGCATGCGCGCGCCGGGCAGGCGCCGGAGCGAGCAGTCGAGAGGGGAGCGGCGCCGGACAGAGGGGTCGTCGTCAAAGGGCGCCCAGTCTTCTCTGCGCACGGCGCATGCCGCGGGGATCGGCGGTTGGACGATGGCCGCTCTGAGCGCGGCCAGCTCGGCGTTGGCGCGGGCGATGGCTTCCCAAAGGGGCTTGTGGCAAGGCAGCGGCTGGTCGCCGGACTTGTAGCCGAAAGCGACCAGACCGCTGGCGCCGTGGTTGACGGCGATGTAGACCATGGCGCGCCATTCCTGGGCCGTGGGGTTGCGGGGCCAATGCGGTTCGGCCCAGAAGGCCTGCAGAATGGCCCAGACCGGGCGTCCGTCCGCTTGACGCCGGGCGGCGTCAAGCCAGCAGCCCACGCGGCGCAGGTCGTTTTCTCGGGCGTCGAGTTTGACGATGGGGTAGGGTGTCACGCCAAAGACATCGCAGGACGACATGAATTCGGCGTAGCGCGGCGGCGCCCATACCACCAGAAAGATGGGGCGGCTGGGGTCCGCCTTGCGCAAGGCTTCAAAGCCGGCGGCGATCTTGTCCGCCGGCCACTGGTTGATGTCCGGCTCGTCAAAGAGGTACCAAGCCCACAACGCGCGCTGGCCGGCGGCGCGCGAAGTGTCCTGCTCAATGGCGCCAAGGCGCACATAGGGGACGAGCCGCAGGCCCAAGGCCTCGCAGCGCGCCAGATAGGCGGGGTTGTCCTTGTCGCCGTTGACGATGGTGTTGAAGCCGGCCGCCGCGGCTTGGTCCAGGGCTTCGAGAGGAACGTCATACAGCCCGATGGGGAAGAAGGCGTTCTCTGGCGAGAGGCCGCCGCGGGCCGCGAGAAGAGCCTGAGCCCGCAGGCGCTGGAGCGGCGTGGCGCCGGGCGAGGCCATGATTTCGGCCGCGCGCTGCGCCGGCGTCCGGCATCCGAAGAGCAGAGCGGCAAGGGCTAGAGTGGCAAGGGTCGCGCGCATGGGGGCTCCGGACAGCGTGAAAGGGTTCGTGGGGCCGCAAGGACGGCGGACGAAGACCTGTGAGGATGAACGGCATGGTACACGCCCGGCAGGAAAGCGGCAAGACGGCTGGCGCCGAACGCCTCGGCCGTCTCTTGCGCGCAGGAAACGCGGGAAGTACAGTACGCCCTTTGCCGCGCGGCATTCCATCAAGAACTCCGGGTTTCCTCGAGGACCTTCTTATGCGGGTTGCGTGTCTCTTTCAGGATCACATGGTCTTGCAGCGCGAGATGGACGTTCCGGTGTGGGGTTGGGCCGAGCCTGGCGCGCGCATTGAGGCGGAGCTCAAGGGCGCGGACGCGAAGGCCGGGGCCACGGCGGACGCGGGCGGCCAGTGGCTGCTGCGTCTGCCGCCGCTGGAGGCGGGCGGACCGTATGAGCTTGTCGTTCGCGGCGAAGGACAGGAGGTGGCGTTCCGCGACGTGCTTGTCGGCGAGGTCTGGGTCTGCTCGGGCCAGTCAAACATGGAGTTCACCCTCATCGCGGCGCGCGACGGCGAGGCCGAGGTGGCCGCGGCGCAGCACCCATCCCTGCGCATGGTCACCGTGGAGAGAGCGCAATCGGGGGCGCCGAAGACCGATTTCAAGGGCTCATGGAGCGTTTGCTCGCCGGCGACGGCTGGCCGCTTCTCGGCTGTCGGCTATTTCTTTGCGCGTGACTTGGTCCGCCGTCTGGGCGTTCCTGTGGGCATGATCAGCGCTTCTTGGGGTGGCACGCCCGCCGAGGCTTGGGTCAGCCGGGAGGGGCTGTTGACGGAGCCGGTTCTGCACGATCACGTGCGGCGGCTCGATGAGGAGGGCCGGCCGGACGCCGAGGCCAAGTACGCCGCCGCTTTGGCGGCCTGGCAGCGCTCTCTGCCCCAGGACCCGGGCAACCAGGGATGGCCGCGGGGCTGGGCCGGTCTTGACGCGGACATGAGCGCGTGGAAGACCATGCGCCTGCCCACGCATTGGCAAGCGGCGGGCTACGATTTCAGCGGCGTGTTCTGGTTCCGGCGGGAGATTCAGGTCCCCGCCGAATGGGCCGGCCGCGACCTGGAGCTGAGCATCGGCGCCTGCGACAAGGGCGATGTGACCTATTTCAACAACGAGCGGGTGGGAAGCCTGACTCCGGAACAGACCCCCGACTCGTGGCGCATCGAGCGGCGCTATACAGCGCCGGGGCGGCTGGTGAAGGCCGGCCGCAACGTGGTGGCTGTGCGCGTGTGCAGCAATGTCTTTGCGGGGGGTATGACCGGTCCCGCCGGCGTCATGTGGGCCGCGCCGCCGGGAACGCCGGAGAGCCAGCGGATCCGGCTGGAGGGCGATTGGCGCTTCCGCGTGGAGCATAACTTCGGCCGGGTGACCCAGGCCATGCCCAGGCGTCTGGGCGCCGTGCCCGCGACGCTGTTCAACGCCATGATCGCGCCCCTGCTGCCCGCCGCCATCCGCGGAGCCATCTGGTACCAGGGCGAGTCGAACGCGGAGCGTCCGGCGGAATACCGCGTGCTCTTCCCCACGCTGATCCGCGACTGGCGCCGGGTGTGGGGCCAGGGCGACTTCCCCTTCTACTTCGTGCAACTGGCCAACTTCGGGTGCGTCCAGGACTGGCCCGCGTTGCGCGCGGCGCAGCGTTGCGCGTTGGATCTGCCCAATACGGGCATGGCGGTGACCATTGACATTGGCGAGGCTCGCGACATTCACCCCAAGAACAAGCAGGACGTGGGCGCGCGGCTGGCGCGCGTGGCGCTGGCCAGGACGTATGGGGTGGCCGGCGTCGAGTGGTCGGGTCCCGAGGTTGTGTGGGCGCGGAGCGAGGGCGCGGCCGCGCGGGTTCAGTTCGCGCACGCGGCGGGCGGGCTGCGGCCGGCGGACGAGCGTCTCACAGGGTTTGAACTGGCCGGGCCCGGCCGGGAGTTCCATGAGGCCGAGGCGCGCCGGGTTGGCGGCGGCCAGTTGCTTCTCACCGCGCCGGGCGTGACAGAGGCGCGCTGGGTGCGCTATGCTTGGAAGTGCGACCCGGTCTGCAACCTCCGCAACGCGGACGGACTGCCGGCGTCGCCGTTCGAGATTCCGCTGCCGTTCGGCGCCTGGGGCGCCGCGAAGGCGCAGTGAGCGCAGGTCCGCCGGACCTGTGGAAAGGAAAGAGGCCTCATGCGCATCGTGGGCGAGTTTGAGGAGGAGCGCCAGGCCAAGGTGTTCAGCGACCTGCTTGTGTCGCAGGGCATCGGCGCCGAGGCGGACCGGCTTCAGAGCGGCGCCTGGGTCGTGTGGGCTCATGACGAGGACCGGATGGCCGACGCGGAGGCGATGCTGGCCAAGTTCCGCGGGGCGCCGGTATCGGCGTTCGAGCACGTCCGGGAAGAGGCGGAACAGGTGCGCGAGGCCGAGCGCCGCGCCGAGGAGGACGCGCGCAAGCGCACGGTGGAGGTGGCCAGGCGCTGGCGCAAGGAGCGGGGGCTGGGGTGGGTGACGGGGTTCCTGATCGCGTTGAGCTTTGTTGTAACGCTGGCGGTCAACGCGGACCCGGAACACAGCAAGCTCCGCTGGATGCTCATCAGCCTTCACTACCCAGTGTGGCAGCGGCCGTTGGCCGTTGACGCGCTGGACGAGGAGGCGTTGCGCGCCGGTGAGGGGACGGCAGGCTTTCTCATCGAGGTGCGCCAGGGCCAGGTGTGGCGGTTGTGGACGCCCATCTTCGTTCACTTCGGCTACATCCACCTGCTCTTCAACATGCTGTGGCTCAAAGACCTGGGAACAATGATCGAGCGCCGCCAGGGCGCGGGCACGCTGCTGTTGCTGGTTGCGGTCATTGGGTTGCTGTCGAACCTGGCGCAGTACATCGGCGCCGGGCCTGCGTTCGGTGGCATGTCCGGCGTGGTCTATGGGCTGCTGGGCTATGTGTGGTTGCGGGGCAAGATGGATTCGCGGGCTGGCGTCTTCCTGCCTCACGACGTGGTTTTGATGATGGGGATTTGGTACTTCCTGTGTTTGTTCGGCATCATCCCGCACGTGGCGAACTGGGCGCACACGGGCGGACTGGTGGCGGGGCTGGCGTGGGGGTGGGTGTCGGGCAAGGTGGCGGCGAGAGGGCGTGGGTAGGGGCGGAGGGGCGGTTTTCCGCTTGCCACTCCGTGGGAATGTGGTATGATGACTCTTGGAAACATAAAGGGCCTGTCCCGTAAGTCCGTCAATGGCTGGGGCAGGCCCAATCTTTGTCTGGGGGACGACCATGAGCTGCGAACACTTGGTGGCTGTTTTGGTGGACGGGGGCTTCATCACGCGCTATGTGCGCAAGGCGCTAGGTGCAGGCCAGCAGTTGCAGGCAGTGCATCTCCTTCGTCTTTCAAGCGCCTGCGTCAGAACGGGGGAGGAGCTGTTCCGCATCTACTACTATGATTGTCCGCCATTTGACGGGAAGGCGCGTCATCCCTTGCTGAAGAGCGAGACGAACTTCAGAAACAAGTACTTCGAAAGCAGAACGCGCTTTCTTAGCGAGCTTGCGTGCAGTGACCACGTGGCTCTGCGAACCGGGGTGTTGAGTTTCAACGGGTGGAAACTAACACAGCGCGCCGTGGGCCGGTTGCTTCAGGGCAAGGGAACGGATTTGGAGCCGGAAGATGTCGAGCCCGACCTCCGCCAGAAGTGCGTTGATATGAAGATTGGCCTCGACGTGGCTTGGCTGTCGAGCAAGAGGCTTGTGGACAAGATCGTTCTTGTCGCCAACGACCGCGATTTCATTCCGCCGATGAAGCACGCCCGCAGAGAAGGTGTGAGGGTTGTCGTGATGGAATGGCCGGGCCAGTACCGTGTACAGCCCGCTCTGCGAGAGCATGCGGATGAAGTGAGGGCGCTCCCCACCGGCCGTGACTGCATTGAGTATGTGTAGGCTGGCGTGGGGGTGGGTGTCGGGCAAGGTGGCGGCGAGAGGGCGTGGGTAGGGGCGGAGGGGCTTTCAGGCCAGGGCCCGGAGGAAGGCCTTTTCGGCTCGCTCCAAAATCTCGGCGACGACGGCTTCGTCGTGCGCCACGGTGATGAGGAAGTCGCCCAGGCAGAAGACGCCGGCGCGGAGCATTTCGCGGCAAACGGCCATGAGGAGCCTCTCGCCTGTTCGGGGGTGGGCGCCTTGGATGCGCATACTGAAAAAGGCGGGCTCGCCGAGAACGGCGCCTTCGACCCCTGTTCGATCGAGGATGCTTTGGAGTCCCCGCATGAGCGTTTCGCCTGAGCGGTGAAGTCTGGCGTAGGCGTCGGTGTCTTTGAGCGCGCGGATCGTGGCGATGGCCGCGGCGATGCCGATGAGGTCGCCGGCCAGGGTGTTGCTGATCATGACTCCGGGCGAGGCGGCTTCGTCGAGAACGGCCATGATGTCGCGCCGGCCGGCTACGGCGGCCATGGGGTATCCGTTGGCCATGGACTTGGCCAGGACGGTCAGGTCGGGCAGGACGCCGAACCGCTCCTGGGCGCCGCCCAGAGCCAGGCGGAAGCCGGTCTTGACCTCGTCGAAGATGAGGAGCGCGCCCTGCTCGTGGGCGAGGCGGCGCAGACCTTGCAGATAGCCGGGCGGGGGCGGTTCCCCCCCGGCGAATGCGTTGACGATGATGCAGGCCACGCGCTCGCCGTGTTGGCGCATGAGGTGTTCGGCGGCGTCCAGGCCGCCGTAGGGAAAGGTGTGAATCAGGCTTTGGAGGGCGGCGGGCACGCCCCGGCGTGAGGCGGGCTCGGCCGCGGCGAAGAGGTCGTGCCAGCCATGATAGCCTTGGCTGAGAACGATCTCGCGGCCGGTTCGGGCGCGGGCGATGCGGACGGCGGCGTTGCAGGCCGCGCCGCCAGTCTTGAAAAAGCGGACCATCTCGGCGGAGGGAACGGCCTGGACCACGAGTTCGGCCAATTCGAGCTCCCGTTCCGACGGCATGCTGTAGATGACGCCTCGGTCAATCTGCTCTTTGACGGCGGCGTCAACCACAGGGTCGCAATGGCCCAGGATGATGGGGCCCAGCGCGGCGCGGCAGTCAATGAAGCGGTTGCCGTCCAGGTCCCAGAAGTGGGCGCCGCGCGCGCGCGCCACATAGAGGGGGGCGCTGGCGCCGTAGCGGTCCGTCAGGATCGAAGGCTTCTTGGCGCCGGTCTGGTTTGCCCAAGGGATGAGCCTGGACGCCTTGGCGAAGTGGGCGAGGGAGCGTTGCGCGGGCTGGGGCTGGACGTGATCCATGGGGTGTCCCTATGGCGTGGCCGGTGTCTTGCGGCCGGGCTGGTAGACGCGCACGCGGCTGATGGCGCCGCCGCCGTTGATGTAGAAGCCGACCATGTCGTGGCCGGGGCCCATCAGGGGTTCCTTCTCCTCCAGCTCCAAGACGACCTGGCCGTCTACGGTCAGCCGCGCGGCCTTGCCGTCAAACTCGGCGATGAGCTCATGGGCTTTGCCCGGGACGATGAGGATGTCTTTGCGCGACGTTCTGAGCTTGTTCTCCCACAGGCGTTGCATGTTCCTGCGGAGTTGGTTGGTCTTGTTTCGGTTGGCTCCGAACTGGAACATGTAGCCGGGGATGACGGTCTGGTACCACGGGTTGATGTCGGAGGCGTCGCTTTGGAGGATGGGGGAGAGGTCGCAGGGCGTGGGCGCGCCGGATTGGACCACGCACTCGACGCGCTGTGGCCAGGGGAAACGTTTGTTGAGGTAGATGATGCCGGTCCCGCCCTCGCCGCGGCAGACCAGGCGTCCCTTTTCCACAAGCCAGTCGCCGCTGACGACGTCCCAATCGCCGAGGTCCTGGCGGTCGAAGCGGTCTTCAAATGCGAGAGACCAATCCTTGACGGGCTGGTCGAAGCGCCAGGCCTTGAGCTCCTGTGAGTCGAGGCGCTGGCGCGCAAACGCGGCGTCCTCCGGCGAGGCGCCGGGCAGGGCGGCCAGACGGCTCCAGATCTGGATGGCGGCGGGCAGGCGGTCCCTGGCTTCCTCGATGGATCCCATGCGGCGGAGGACCTGGGCTTGCTCGGCGCCGGGCTTGGCGGCCAGGAGGGCGCGGTCGAGGACGCTCATGGCCGCGCCCAGCCGGCGCGCCTTTTCGGCCTGGGCGGCGAGGGCCATGTCTTGGGCAAAGGACGCGCCGGGCCGGTCCAAAACCATGGGTTGTTCCGCGCCGTAGGCGTTGTCTTCCATGACGACGTTCTTGTCGGGGGTGAGCGGCCAGGGCAGGATGACGGAGCCGCCGGGCTGTTCGTGATAGAACCAGTTGCGCGTGACGCGGGCCAGGGCTTCGGGCCGGGCCCGGATGGCCACGGCGCGGACCTTGGGGTTGGTGAAGGTGTTGTGGTGGATGTAGATGTTGAGGCCGGCTTTGCCCGAACCGTCGGGGTTGGCGTGCATGTCAAAAGCGTGCTTGATGTAGAGCTCGGAGCGCCATTCGAAGTTGTGGCAGGCTTCGTAGCCTCCGGGGAGGCGGCCCGTGCCGGCGATGGAGTGGCGGTTGTGGTCGAAGAGGTTGCGCTCGATGAGGGCGGCGCCGCGGTTGACCGTGACGCCGTAGCCCAGGCCGCGGCGTTGGTTGTGGTGGATATAGTTGTGGTGGATGTGGTGGCCTTCGCCTTCGTGCAGAGAGATGGCGGAGTGGCTCCAGGCCCAGAGCTCGCAGTTGTCCACGGTGAGTCCGGGGAAGCTGGCCTGGATCCCCGTGGCCAGGGGGAGGCTGTAGTAGTAGTCCTTCTGTTCCTTGGGGCCGCCGCGCTGGCTGTTGAAGGCGCGGCGGTGGTGGTCGGTGCGCGTCTCCGGGTCTGGCCCGCGCAGGCGCAGGCCGGTGAGGCGGACGTTGGGGCCGAGCGTGGCGATGAGCGGCTCGGTCTTGTAGGCGCGGCTGTAGATAAGCGCGCCCGGCGAGCCGTCGCGGCCCCGGTCGCTGGCCAGGGTGACGCCTTCGGGGATTTGCAGCACAAGCTTCTCGGCGAAGACAAGGTCCGTGAAGTCGATCTCCGCGCCGCCTTCGATGAACACGACGTCGCCGGCTTTGGCGTTCTTGAGCGCGGCGATGAGAGCGTCGGCCGTGGACACGCGCGTGGAGCCGCTGGCGAAGATGTCGCGGTAGCCTGCGCCGCCGCCGATGGGACCGCGCTCGTCCGGCTGTGCGCCGTAGACCTGGCCGCCGACCTCGGCCCAGGTCTTGGTCAGTTTCGGCATGGGGTCGGCGGCCGCGGCGACGGGGCGGGCAAGGGGCACAAGGACCGACGCGGCCAAGGCCAGCGTCAGGATGGGCCGGGCGTAAGGGTGGCGCATGGGTTTTCTCCCGGGGGGCATGGAGGGGCGCGGGTTGAGGGGCATGGGCGCGACGCGCTCGGGCGGCAGGCGAGGCGGGGCTATTCCAGTCCCGTGTCCACGCCGTTGGCGGTGTCGAACTCGTGCCAGATGTTGACGGCGCTCTTTTCGGACAGGCCGCCCCCGCCGCTGGCGTTCTTCCACAAACCGACGCAGTTGTGGGCCAGGGTCGCCTGGAACGTGCCATAGGCGCCGCCGGCGACGGATTTGCCGATGTCATACCAGAGGATGTTGAGCTGAGGGTCGCCGCGCCAGCGGGCCGAACCGTCGCCGTAGAGGACGTTGTAGCCGTCGCGGTGGGCGTATTGGCCCATGCCCGGCTCCTGGCCCGTGTTGAAGTAGGAGCGTGGGGAGGAGAAGGTGTCGGAGGCCAGGGCGCGTTCGCCCAGTTGCTTTTGCGTCTTGAAGGCGGGCTCGCCGGGGTAGACGACCCGGTCGGGCTTGGTGAGCCCCATCCTTGCTCCCCCGGCAAGTAGCTGGTTGTAGATGGCCGTGCTGTAGGTGAGGACAAAGGCGGGTGTGTTGCGGTAGCTGTAGTGGGACTGGATGATGAGGTAGTAGGGAGAGACACCGGTGCGGACCGTGACCAGGGGGAGCAACTGGCTGGACTCGGCCCACCGGCCGTGGGTCATGTCTCTTGCGGAGAGTCCGCCCGCGGCCTTGGCCTGGGAGAGTTTGTGGACCACGCGGTCTCTGGGCGGGCTGGGGCCGGCGGCCGAGGGCGCCGAGCAGTCTGGCGGCATGGCGTCGCCGGCGGAGGGGCAGAAGAAAGGCTGCACGTCCGCGAGGTGGCCGGAGATGGCGAGAAAGCCCAGGCCGAGGGGGGCGGTGTTCAGTTCGCCGGGGGGGCGCAGTCCTCCGGCTTTGTGCACGCCGTTGTCGGAGACGTCGGTCGTGCCGTGGAAGACCGTGCGGGCGTTCCACATCATCAGTTCGGAGTTGTAGAGGGTTGTGCTGTCGGGTTCGCGGCGGGCGCCGCCGCTGCGCACGCTTTGGCCGCGTGAGGCATAGAGACCCGCGTCGGTGGGATAGGCGCCGGCCTGGCTGGAGGCGTCGGCCTGGCGGTTGGCGAAGGCGCCGCCGGCGGCGGGCCAGTAGGGGTAGTAGCCGCCGTAGTCGCCGCAGTAGGACTCGATGGCTCTGGCGGTCTGGCTGAGGTTGGTGAGACACGAGGCGCGGCGGGCCTTTTCGCGCGCGGCGGAAAGGGCGGGCAGGAGCATGGCGGCGAGGATGGCGATGATGGCGACGACCACGAGCAACTCGATGAGCGTGAAGGCCTGCGACCATGTGGCGCGGCGACACGGCGTACTCATTCGCGGTTCCTTTCATGTGGCGCGGCGCTTCGGACGGCGGGCGAGCATCCCGCTTCCCAGGGATCAGCCGATGTCCAGCTCATGGCCTCGATCGCCTTTTGGGCCAGGCGCAGCCTCTCGGCGATGTCCGTCTCCGGCCGGATCCAGCCTTCGAGCATCTCGCGGATGACGCGTGCGCGGCTGTCGCCCAGTTGGTAGATCTCGGTTCGGACGCTTTCGAGCCTTTGGCACAGAGGCAGGAGGTCCGGGTGTTTGCGGAGCACGCCCAGCATGCCGGCGTGGGTGGGCGGGAACTGCCAGCCGTTGCGCGCCGTCCACTGGGCGGCTTCAGGGCTGAACATGGCGCGCACGAACCGCCATGCGCGCTCGGGGTCGGCGCAGCGGCTGCTGATCGCCATGGCCGAAGACGCCACGACAGTGTTCTGGCGCCCAGGCATGGGTACGGCCTTGTGGCGGAAGTTGAGCGTCTCAGGATGGCGGATCATGCCCCAGAAGAGCAAGGGGCACTGGCCGGCGGCAAAGGCCGCGGTCGCGTCCGAGCTGTTGCGGACCGGAGCGCCGGCCACGGCGGCCAAGCGCCGCAGGTCTTCGAAGGCGCCGGCCATCTGAGGCGCGTCGAGGAGGAGGCGCTGCTGGTCTGCGTCGTAGAGACGCGCGCCCAGCGCGAAAAGCAGCGAGGCCTGATGGTGGAACTGGTCCATCCATGCCAGCGGACGCGTCGCGCCCTTCTGGGCCAGAGCCCGGCAGGTCGCGACCAGATCCTCGAAGGTCCATTCATTCCCTGGCGGGGGCACGCCGAGTCGCTCGAAGGCGTCCAAGTTGACGTGCGTGGCCAGCGGCGACCAGTAGATAGGCAGCGCCCACACGCGGCCGTCGTGGCGGTAGATGTCCAGAGCATCGGGCAGGAGGCGCTCGGCCACTTGGGGGTCCTGCCGGAGGAAGGGATCGAGAGGAACTAACTGGCCCTGGTCCACGGCCGCCCGAACTCCCATGGCGTAGATGGTCAGGACGTCGGGCGTTTCCTCGGTCGAGGCGAATCGGGGCGGCTGGTGGACCTTGATTTGACACTGCGCAAACGCGTCGCCGGACTCCTTCAGTCCGCGCCGCAGTTCGTCGGCGCTGGCATCGAGCCAGACCTTGAGCGGCCGCGGCGACGGAGGCTCGCGACGAGCCACAAATATGCCTGCTCGCGGCTGCCGCTCCACCAGCCCTTCGCTCTCCAGCATCTCCAGAGCCTTCACGACCGTGGACTGAGACACGCCGTTGTGGGTCATCATGGATTTGACAGAAGGGAGGCGGTCGCCGACCTGATGCAGCCCTTGGCGGATGCGCTCCTTGAGGTCCATATAGAGCAGTTCGTATCGTGTTCCACGCGTGGCCGACTGGCTCATGGGATTTCTCTTGTATCGCTATATATCCATACAGAGGCCATAGTATCGCTTCAGAGTGCTGGTGTCAAGAGCAAAATCACAGATTCTCCGGGCCTCGGGACATGCCTTAGGACCGAAAAACAGTGGCAGGCCAATTGGCCGGGGGTGTCTGTTCTTGAATAAGTGCTTGACATTGGGCTGGTCAGGCGTCACAATGTTATTGA
>Ga0116147_1004712_pt1 | contig 12004 bp, 10 predicted proteins | sample AD_JPNHG3_MetaG_FD_89749 | JGI IMG/M metagenome (GOLD analysis project Ga0116147, IMG submission 89749) | Active sludge microbial communities of municipal wastewater-treating anaerobic digesters from Japan - AD_JPNHG3_MetaG | ecosystem: Engineered > Bioreactor > Anaerobic > Digestate | place...
AATACCGCGCGGTCCTGGAGCAATATCCGAAGCACAAAGCGGCGCTCATGAACCTGGGCCAAATTTCTCATCGTGATCCGGCTACCCGCACCGAAGCGCTCGAGCTGTTCAAACGTTACGTCGCGGAAGAGCCCACCGATTTTCGCGGCCACGCCAACCTGGCGCAGGCTTACAAGTACGCCCGGCAGTACGCCCCGGCGCTCGAGGCGATCGAGCGCGCCCTGGCACTCGAGCGCGGCGGGCCCGACGAGGGCAAGTTGCTATTAGTCAAAGCCGACATTCTCCGGCTCAGCGGCAACTTCGAAGAGTCTGAACGAGTGCGGGCCTTGGGTGAGCAACGGCAGGCGGCTCAAAACCGTGGCGGCTGATCAAGGTTGGCGCCCCGGCCCGCGGGCCGCTTCCTTCTGCGACTGGATAGTCTTCACGATCTGCTTCGCCGCTTCCGCCGGCACGCACAACTCGCTGCACAGCGTCCGGCCGTCCAGGTAGACTCCATAGGCGACCAGCGGCAGCGACGTATCCGGCGCTGGCGCCGTGGTTCCGGTTCGCCCGGACCGGTCTACGCGCAGCACCAGATCCAGCGCCTTCGCCGCATCCAACAGCAGCAGCACTTGCGGGCGCGGCGACAGGCGGGCCCACGCTTGCCGCACGCGCGGGTTTTCCGCCAGCGGCCGCCCTTTGCCGGACGTCATTCGCACGAGCTGCGCCGCCGCCCGCTCTGCGGAGGCGGTGGCCGAGACCAGGCCGACCGGTTGAGCGGCGTAGTACGTGGTCAGGGTGCGACCGTACAGCATTTCGATCGCGCGACGCGACTGCTCATCCGGGGCGGCAAAGGACACCTCGCAGGCAAACGCGTCGATTGACTCAATCCGCTCCGCGCGACAGGTGACATCCGCGCTTGCCCCGCCCCCGAGGGCGCTCAGAAATTCGGGCATCGTCTCGTATGCCAACCGCATGTTACTCAGGACTTGCTGCGGTCGAGACGAAAACTGCACCGCGCTGAATACCAGCAGCGGTTCGGCCGGCCTCGCGCTTACCGCCGTGCAACTGCCGCTGATGTCGTTATAGGCTGCCAGCAGAGCCTCGTATCCCGGTAGGAACTTCTCTTCCCCCAGACGCTCCCGCAGCGTTCCCGACCCAAGCAGCGCTGCGACCACCGCCGTATTCAGGCCTTCCGTGCCCGGCTCGAGTTCCCACTCGTGCGCAAAAACAAAAACAGTCTCGTCATCCACAAGGCCGCGCAGCAGGTCGCGATCCGTCTTAATCACTTTCTTCAGGTACGCTGCCGCCGCGCTGTCCGGCGCGAAACTCAACGCGTCCCGAAAAAACACCCCGGCCGAGTCGATGCGCACCGCCGCCGTGTACGTGTCGACCTGGCCCAGCAATTGCTCGGCCTGCTGGAAAAGCCAGCCCACCACACGCAGCAGATTCTCGTCGCGCTGCCCGGCGAGCATCATGCTTAACTGCAGCGAAGTACGTCCCGCGCCCAGCATGGGCGAGATGAGGCCGGTCCATGGCGGCACGCGAATGGCGACCACGAGCTGATGGTCCGACAACCACGCTCGCGCACGCGGCCCGAACCGCGCCGCGTAATCAAAGCTGCCGCGCAGCGCCGAACGCACCGCGTCCGGTTCGTCCCCCACGATCAGCAGATTGCCCGCGCTGGCGGCATAGGCCGGTTCGCCGAACATCTGCACCCGCCACAGCTCCCCATCCGCCGGCTGCGCGCCCGAAGCCGTACGCCACTCTTCGGCGTCGAGTACCTGGCATACCAGCAGCGGGCTCAGTCGGGTCGGCTCGAGCGCTATCACGAGCGGTCCCGCGGGATCCAGCCCGTTTATGCGCTCCAGCACGTCCAATTCGTTCAGGAGTTTCGCCGGACCCAGTGTGCGCAGCCTTTCAACCCCGATGCTGCCGCCAAATTCGGCCAAACCGCTGACCAGTTTGTCGAGGCTGGGTGCGACGATTATGAGCGCGCTTTCCTCGGGAACGTGTGAAAGTGCCCGGTCCAGCCTATCGCCCGCTCGCGCAATACACACGCTGGCGAGTGCGAACCAGAACACCAGGGGCCATTTCATAGCGCCGTTCCCAATCCGGCCGCCGCAGGGCTCAGCCGCGCGCGTCCATACCTCCCCTTTCGGATTAAAGCATAAGACGGACCTTTCTGATGCGCGCTCTGCCGGCGCCTTACAATTTTCGACACCCGCCGCGCGCCGGGGGGACCACGCATTAGTTCGGTGAAAAACGCGACTCCGCAAGCGTCTGAAACACGGGACCCGATAAACCCGGTCCGCGGAGGCGGCGCACGCCGTACTGGAGGCGCAGCCGTTGTCCGCCGATGCTTGTGGTGAGGTCTCGATATCCACTAGTTCTGCGCGCCGCTGCGAGAATCAAGTGTCCGACGGCGAGCCTGACGCAACTGCTGTCTTGGAGTCGTCCCAACCGGGTGAACAGTGCGAACCCACTGCGCCCGAGCCGCACGACGCCATACCCGTCGTGCCCGTTCCTGTGCCGGCGCACGTGCAGCAGCCCAAGCCGCGCGCGCCCGCGGTCACCGCCGGCCCCGAACAGCAACAGCAGGCGCAGCAACAGCAAGCGCCCAGCGCTACGACGCCCTCACATCCCAGCGAACCGCCGCTCTCGCACGCCGAGGGGCAAGAAGGGCCCCGGACAACGCTCCAGCGAATTCTGCACGCGCTCCGGCCGGGCCGGCGGAAAGCGTCCCGCGCTCAAAACGCCGCGGAAATCAGCGAACCAGCCGCCGGCGCCAGACCCGCTGCCATAGTGGTCGTGCTGGATTTAGTGCTAAGCCTCATAAACCGCCCGTTCGCCTTCCTCTCGCCGGGTGCCCGCCACGTCGTCGGTCTGGTGGCGATTGTGACGCTGGCCATCGCGGCCGTCACGGCAGCGCTCGCTCCACTGGCGCCAAAGAACGACGCAGTTACGTTCATACGCCAGAAGCGGGCCGAACTCGACCAGCCACCCCCGCCGCCCGCGGCGCAGTCTGAGAAGCCTCAGGCGGAAAACGCCCACGGCGCAGGGCACTAACCGGCCGCCGCTCAGACGCCTCGCTTCAAAACTGCACGCTCAAAAACGCACCCTTACAGGGGGCCGCTGAGCACTAGAACGAGGTTATAGGCCGCGTGGCAGCCGGCCGTTATCCCCAGCCCGCGCAACAAGAAGACCACCGCCAAGTACGCGCCCGCCGCCGTAAGCTGCAGGAACTGAGTCAGCTCAAACGGCTCGATGCCGATGGGCTGAAAATGGCACGCCGCGAAGATGGCTGCCGATACTACGACCGCCGTGCACGGCCCGGCCGCATTGCGGATCCGCAACCCGTTCTCGAAAAGCCACAGCACGGCGCAAACCACGCCCAGCCGGAACACCAGTTCTTCGTACAGACCGGCGCCCAATGCCATTACCATCTGCTGCCGCAGGTCGGCCAGATTCGCGGCGGAGCTGGGCGCGGCTAGCAGGAGCCGCCCCAGCACAAAGAGCGGCACGATGAGCACGACGCTTTCACAGGCCATCAGTGGCAAGACCCATCCGCGCACGCGCCAGCCTTGTCCCGACAGGAGGTGCCACACCAGCAGCGTCGCCAGCAGGGCCAGCGCCGGCAACAGCGTGCCGCTGGCCCCGAACCAGCCCAGCAAGTTCTGGATCAGGCTGTGCGCCACCAACTGCCGGCCCGGGCAGCTTACCGGCCGCAGCAGCAACGCTCCGAATTCGTACGCGGCCACCAGCGGGAACAAGAACAGGAGGCAATATAGCGGGCGTTGCGCGTCCTCCACGTAGGCATGCCAGGCCGACGTGGGCTTGCGGTTGGCGGGCCGCGATTTGACGCGCGAGGCAGGCATCATGGCGGCATTATGCAGCTTTTCGCGCCGCTGCACAGGACCTCAAGGGGCTGCTCGCGACCGGACCTCATCCTGCGGCGCAAGGTAGCGCCCTATCAGCCCCTCCATGTACGCCGCAAACCGCGCCGCGAACTCGCCGTCCAGCGGCCCAAAGATGTTTTCGAACTGCTCCAAGGCGCCGCCTGCCGGCGCTTTGCCCGCGATCGTCACGGCCCGCACGTACGCGCCGAAGTTCGTGCGCTGCCGGACGTACAGGTACTGTGTCAGCGCCCACGCCAGCGAATAGTCCGCCCCGCCGTGCCACGATGCCGTCGCCACGAGGCGTCGCAGCGCAGCCAGCAAGTCGTCGCCCTTCTGGAGCTGCTGAAACTCGCGCAGCCGGTAGCGGTTTACCGATAGTCCCAGGCTCGCACCAGTTTCCACGAAGGGCAGCTCGAACATCTCCGCGAGCCCCTCGACCAGCCAAGTCGGCGAATTCGAGTCGGGCGGAATCAGCCCGATGTTGGCCTGGACCATGTGCGCCGCCTCGTGCTGCAAGATGCGCTGATTCATTCCGGCCAGACTTTGCTCGATTTGCGCCGCCAGGCGCCTTCGTCGGCCTTCGTCCTGCCTGTGCAGCTTGTCCAGTTCCTGCCGCAGGCCAGTAACCTCCGGGTGCGTGTTGAAATCGAAGAACACGCAGCGGGCCTCGGCGGGGCTGAAGTAGCCCAAAATCTGCTCATCCAGCCCGTCGGCGCGCAGCCGGGAGTGAAAGCCGGCGTAGTCACGTAGCAGAAGCACGGCCAATTTGCCGGCAGGGGGCTTAACATCCAGGCGGAGCTCACGCGCCAACCGCACATTCGCTCGGTACACAGCCTCCAGGCGTGGCGCCAGGGCCCGGGCCTGAGCTTCGCTGTCGGCATGGATGACGAAGTGCTCGGAGCAAAACGAGGCGCCGGGTTCCGGCGCAACGCTGCTCGCTTGCCAAGCGGATGACTGGCCCGCCGTCAGGCCGAGCATCAACAACAAGCCGGCGAGCCGGCTCACCGGCCGCATGCCTTTGTCAAGCCTGCCCCCGCAAACTGCTCCAGACGCCGGACTTATGGATAATCCTTCGGCGGCAGCAAAGACCGTTTGCGCGGCAGCTCCATTATGTACTTCCAGAAATCATCGACCCATTTCTGGTCGATGGTGCCGAAGCAATCCTGGAACTCGCGCTCGCGCTGTGAATAGCTGACTGCTTCACCTGGATCGCGGCTACTGATAATGTGATAGTACTCGATTAATCCCGGGCGCTTTACCTCCCACAGATAATAGACCAGGGCCCAGCCCATGGGATAGTACCAGCCGGTTTGCAGCCAGATCTCGTTGCGCACCACGAACAGCTTGAAGAAATCCGGCGACCACTTCTGGGCGAAGTTCGGGTTGGTCTGGAACTGCTCCACGCGCTCATAATTGATCACGCCCAAGCTAGCGCCCTCGGTGGTTGGGGGAACTTCGAACATCATCGTGGTCCCCTCCACCAGCCATCTGGGAATACTGTCGAAGCTCTCCATATCGAGGAACACAGCTTGCGGAAACAGGCCGAGATTGAAATCGATGTGATGGCCCAACTCGTGTTGCGTCACTGATAGGGTTTGATACTCAGCCCATTGCCGCGCCATGTTCTCCTCGCGCGCCCTTACCGACGCGGGAGCATTCTTGAGGCTCTGGAGCCGCATCTTGATCGGCCGCCAGGTGAGCATGTCGAAAAAGTGCGAACGGTTCGAGTCTGGCGAGAAGAAACCCAATGTTCCATCATCCGGCTGCCCGCCGATGTTGACTTGGAGCGTCTTGAATTCTTCGTGATCAGCAAAGTAATACAGCTCCAGCTTGTGCTCGGGCATTCGCAGCGGCAAGTTCAACATTTTCATAAATCTGACGCGCCAACGCCAAATTGCCTCCAGGCGCGTCGCGATCTCCGCTGCTTTCTGCTTAGTCGAAGTGTACACAACTACGACATGCTTCGTGGCATAGATATTCTCCGTCCCAGCGATACGCATCATTTCCCCCACCGACTCCTCATCCAGCGGCAGCTCAATGTCGTCCGGATCCTCGTCCGGCGGCATTAAACCCGTCCCCTCCAACAGCTTCTCTATTTCGAGGTCCTTCAGTCCGCTGCCGTGTTTGCTCTCTTCCTGCGCTTCACCCGGCGACTGCGTTTCCTCGACCGGCAGGATGGCCTTGACCCTGGTCTTCGGAATCGTGACCGTGATGCTCCCGACCTTGACGAGGTAAGCCTCGGGCGTTTCCTCAACGTCGCCCGTCACCCACTTCCCGTCCGTTTGCTGAATCCTCATCTTGCCCAGGTTTTCCGCCTGAACTTCTGGCAAAACGCAAGCCGCCAGCAGCAGCGCTATGAGCAAGCCGAATCCCCACCTTCTGGCATGTTTCATGGCTGTTACCCTTCCGGTGCTGCGCACCCAAATCACCCTTCCAAGTCTATCACGGCCCGGCTGTCCGGAGCAACCGCTCGGCGTGTCGGAAAGCGCGCACGCCGGGGTTGCGCTCTTGTCGGCGCCGGCTCAACGAATAGACTTCACGTGCCTCGAGGAGTGCCCCATGGACCACGTTCGCGGTGGCGAGACCGCGTTCATCTCGCGCCTCCGGGCCGATTTGCCCGCCCCCCTCCGTCTGGCGCGCCCTCTCGGCCGCGATCACCGCCCGCTCGACTTCCTCGACGACATGGCGGCCGTGGCCGGGCCCGGCTCTGATCTGCTCTGGACCGCCGACATGCTCATGGACGGCGTCGATTTCGACTCCCGCCGGCACGCCTGGGCCCTGATCGGTCGCAAAGCCATGGCCGTCAACCTGAGCGACTGCGCCGCCATGGGGGTACGCCCGGTTTCGGCGCTCTGCGCGGTGGCCCTTAACAACCAGCTTTCGATGGACGACGCCGTGGCCCTGGTGCGAAATGCTCATAATATGGGACTCGCCTTCAATTGCCCGATCGTCGGCGGCGACACGAATAGCTGGGACGCACCCACCGTCATCAGCATCACCATCGCCGGCCAACCCGAGACCGGTCAGCATCCGGTCCGCCGCGACGGCGCACGCCCCGGCGACTTGATCTGCGTTACCGGACCATTGGGCGGCTCCATCCTTGGCCGCCATCTGACGTTCGAGCCGCGCGTCGAACTCGCCCTGCAGATCGTTCGCTCGCTCGCCCCCCACGCCATGATCGACATCAGCGACGGCTTGGCGCTTGACCTGCACCGGCTGCTGGAAGCCTCCCAATGCGGAGCAATCCTGGACGCGGCCGCAATCGACGGGCTCATACATGACGATGCCCACGCGCTCGCCGCGCAAGATGGGATTTCGCCGCGCCAGCATGCCCTCTTCGACGGCGAGGACTTCGAACTGATTGTCATTCTCGACCCCGCCGCGCCCGCCGCCGAACTGGCGCATCTGCGCCTGTCGCCCATCGGCCGAATCGTGCCCGGCGCCGGCGTGCTGCTGCGCGAAGCCGACGGTCGCGAACTCACCCTCGAACGCCGCGGCTGGGAGCACTTCAAGTGACGCCGACCATCGACTTTAGCTCAGCATCGCCCGAGGAGACTGTGCGCCTGGGGGAGGCCATCGCGGCCGCCGTGCAGCCGGGCGACGTGCTCGCGTTGTACGGTCCCTTGGGCGCGGGAAAGACGCAATTGGTTAAAGGCCTCGCCGCCGGCCTGGGAGTACCGCCGGACGAACCGATCGTGAGCCCAACCTTCGTGCTGGTCCGTGAATACGCCGGTCGACTGCGGCTGTACCATCTCGACGCGTACCGCCTTTCCGGTTCAGACGAACTGGCCGGCCTCGGTTGGGAAGAAATGCTGGATGATCCGCACGCCGTGGTAGTGCTGGAATGGGCCGATCGTGTGGCAGCGGCCATTCCGCCGGCAGCGTGGCGTATCGACCTCGAGCACGCCGGCCCAGAGGCGCGCACGATAAGAATTACCTGCCCCGACGCGCGGCGCGCCGCACCGCTGGCTCGGCTGCTTGCGCCCAGTCGTGGGCCGTAGCATCCCGAGCTGCCCGAGCTGCCGGGCGCTGCGGGCTCGGATTCGGCGCGGCTGATTCGCGGCGCCCCTCGCTCGCGCTGAAGCTCAGTCGCGGTTCGGCAAACGGCGCGACTTGTTTCGATTCGCGCGGCGTGGTCTACTGTCACAATTCGGCCGTGCGACGATTGGTCGCCGTGCGAAGACCGGTCGCGGCTTGTTGGGAGAGTTTGATGCGGATTTTGTCGGGAATTCAGCCTTCGGGCACCCTGCACCTGGGCAACTACCTGGGCGCCATGAAGCAGCACCTCGAGCTGCAAACGCAGCACGAGTGTTTCTATTTCATCGCCAACCTGCACTCGCTGACAACGATCCATGACGCCGAGCGGCTGCGGAAGCTCACGCTCGACGTGGCCCTCGATTATCTGACGCTCGGCCTGGATCCGCAGCGCGTGACGTTCTTCCGCCAAAGCGACGTGCCCGAGGTCACCGAGCTGGCGTGGATTCTCTCAACGGTCACCGGAAAAGGCCTGCTCGAACGGGCGCACTCATACAAGGACAAGATGGCCAAGGGCCTCCCGGTCAACATGGGCCTGTTCTCGTACCCGCTGCTGATGGCGGCCGACATCCTGATCTATCTCAGCAACGAAGTGCCGGTCGGGCGCGACCAGGTGCAGCACATCGAGATGACCCAGGACATGGCCGAGTACTTCAACAACACGTACAAACCGATCTTCATCCGCCCGGAGCCGCGGTTGAACGAGGCGCCGGTGGTGCCCGGCATTGACGGCCAGAAGATGAGCAAGAGTTACGGCAACATCATTGAGATCTTCGGCGAACCCAAGGCCATGCGCAAGAAGATCATGAGCATCAAGACCGACAGCACGCCGGTCGAGGAGCCCAAGCACCCCGAAACGGATAACGTGTTCGCCTTGCTCAAGCTCCTGGCGAGCCCGGAAGAAACCGCGGAATGGGAGCGCCGCTACCGCGCCGGCGGCATGGGCTACGGCGAGGCCAAGCAGCGGCTGTTTGAACTCTACGAGGCGAAATTCGGGCCGCTGCGCGAGGTCCGCGCCGATTGGGCGAAGCGCCCGGACGAGGTTGAGGACATTCTGAGCACCGGCGGCCGGCGGGCGCGGGCCATAGCGCGCGACGTAATGGCCCAGGTCCGCGACGCGTGCGGCATCGTCGTTTCTCGGGAATGAACCGAGGCAACCTCCAAGACGCCGTTAACCGCCAAGACGCCAAGAGCGCCAAGAGGATTTGAATGGTTCTGCGAGAAACAGTGCGGCGTCGTGAACCTACAAGCGCGGTTGCCTTTTAATTATGTCAGAAGGATACCGGGTACAACTGGAAGTGTTTACCGGGCCGCTGGATCTGCTGCTTTACCTGATCCGGCGGGACGAGTTGGACATTCAGGACATTCCCATCGCCCGGCTAACCGAGCAATACCTGGCCTACGTACACGTTCTGGAGCAGATTGACCCGAACGCCGCTGGCGAATTTCTCGTGATGGCCAGCACCTTGGTGGAGCTGAAGTCACGCGCCCTGCTGCCGACGCCGCCGCTGGAGCCGATGGAGGACGACGCGTCCGATCCGCGCACCACGCTGGTACGCCAGCTACTGGAATACAAGCGCTTCAAGGATGCGGCCGAAGAGCTGCGGCGGGCGGGCGAGGAGCGGGCGCAGCGGTTTCCGCGCAGCCCGGCCAACTTGCCCAAAGAGCTGCAAGGCATCGAGCTGGAAGAGGCCCAGGTCTGGGACCTGCTGGAAGCCTTCGGGCGCGTGATGACGGCCATCGGGCGCGGTCCGACGCAGCATCAGGTGCAATACGACGAAACGCCGATCGAACTCTACCAGGCCGAAATCGTCGCGCTGCTCGGAGAAGGAGTGGCCACGTTTCAGTCGCTCTTCGACGGCCAGTCCACTCGGGGCGAAGTCATCGGGCGCTTCCTGGCGATTCTGGAACTGGTCCGCAGCGGCCGCGTGCGGGCCGAGCAGGATCGCAACTTCGGCACGATATACCTGTTCCTGGCAGACCCGCGCGAACCGGAAGGGGAGGTTGAACCGGGGCCGGAACTTGCAGAGCCGGCGCCCGATGCGGCGCCGTCCGCCGGCGAAGCGGGGCTGTCTGCCAACGACGCGCGTCCGTCCGACGGCGAAGCGGGGCCGACGGCCGGCGAAGCGGGGCTGTCTGCCAACGACGCGCGTCCGTCCGACGGCGAAGCGGATCTGACCGCCAGCGAAGCCCGGCTGTCCGCCAGCGAAGCCGGGCTGACTACCAGCGGCGCGCCTCCGTCCGCCAGCCAGGCGGCGCCTAGGACTAGCGAAGCGCGTCTGGAGGCCACTGCGCACGAGGCTGATTCCGCCGAGTCTGATTCTGCCGACGCTGACGTGCCTGGCCTGGAGCCGGCGGAAGAGGCAGCCTGCGCGGCCGAGTCGCCTGAGACGCCGCCCGCGCCGGAACAGTCTTTGGCCGTTAGCGACCGCATGTCGCCGGCCGCAGAGTCTTGCGAAACCTGTTCTACGGAGCATTCCAATGAGCCAGACCAGTCAACGCTTGAAGGACCTTAACATCACCTTGCCGCCCGTCAGCAAGCCCGTGGGCGCTTACGTGCCCGCGCTGCGGCACGGCGACTTGCTGATGCTCAGCGGCCAGATTCCGCTGCGCGAGGGCAAAGTGGCGTTTACGGACAAGGTCGGCGGGCCGGCGGGACGCACACTGGAGGACGCCCAGGCCGCGGCCCGGCTTTGCACGCTGAACGCGATCGCAGTCGCGGCCGACGCGGCCGGTGGCGTTGACCGGATCAAGTCGGTGCTGAAGCTCGTGGTCTACGTGGCCTCCAACCCGGGCTTTACGGACCAGCACAAAGTGGCCAACGGCGCCAGCGATCTGCTGGTCGAGGTTTTCGGCGAGGCCGGCAAGCACGCCCGGGCCGCGGTCGGCGTAGCCGAGTTGCCCCTGAATTCCACGGTCGAGGTGGACGTAACGTTCGTAGTTTCGTAAGCGCCCGAGGTTTCGGGAGCAGAGCCGGGGCGTGCCGCCCCGGAATGTCGGGACAGAACATTCAAAGGGATCGAGGGATCGAGAGTTGTAAAGAGCAGAGCTGGGGCGTGTCGCCCCGGAGTAACGCCACAGGCCTCGTCCGTCCGCCGTACGGGCGGAAACAGAAGTTATTCGTTGTCTACCAGGGACTACGTCCCTGGCAACACTCGTCGGCCCTCCGGGTGGTAGGATAATTAGGGACAGGCACAGTCCTGACCTGTGGGCCAATTCCGGCCCGACGGCTACACCCGTCCCCGTTTCACACCGTCCCGTTCACACCCTGCGTGAAGGCACTGGGCATGCGCCGCCTTCGTCCGCCCTCCGGGCGGAAACAGAAGTTGTTCATTGCCCACCAGGGACTGCGTCCCTGGCAACACTCGTCCGCCCTCCGGGCGGTCCACGTTGCCGTCAGCGTAGGTCTTCCGGTTGAGCAGGGCGGTGGCCCTGATCGATGGACACGCACCCGTGGGAACGGGGGAATGTGGGAATGTGGCCGCGGCGGCGGGTGTGGAACGGGGACGCGGGTGTGGAACGGGGACGGGGCTAGTTGATGGCGTGATGCTTCGGTCGTCCCTACGGGACTCAGCGGGGGCGGGCCGTTCGCGGTTCCCAGGATTTCATCCTGGGCTACGGTCATGGCGTGCCTACGGCACTCAGTCGTGTTGGCGCGTGCTGCGCGATCGCGAGTTGGCCGCGTCAAGGCAAACGGACCACGCATCGACGGCGCATCAGGCGGTGGGGGACGCGGGTGTGGAACGGGGTGGGGGGAACGGGGACAGGGGTCGCAACGTGTTGAACGGTTTCGGCGGCGCCGCGGGAGTCGCCCTACCGCGAACGTCGCGTGATGGGGGTATTCACAGCAGCCGGGGTTGCGGAAAGGATTCCGCGGGAGGGCGTGCGAGACGGATTCTCGCACGAGCGTACGACGTCGGCCACGGGGGGCCGACGCCTACGGATTGCGGGGGAATTGGTTGCCCTCGCTGGCGCTTCGGGCTCGGATCTGGGGGGCGATCACGGGGTGGACGACTGCGCGGGTGGGAGGTTGTTGGCGGCAATCCGGGGCGGCACGCGCCGGCTCTGCTCTGCGATGCGAGGTTACTGCC
>Ga0116147_1004725_pt1 | contig 11990 bp, 7 predicted proteins | sample AD_JPNHG3_MetaG_FD_89749 | JGI IMG/M metagenome (GOLD analysis project Ga0116147, IMG submission 89749) | Active sludge microbial communities of municipal wastewater-treating anaerobic digesters from Japan - AD_JPNHG3_MetaG | ecosystem: Engineered > Bioreactor > Anaerobic > Digestate | place...
CGCCGCCGCGCTGATGGCGAACATCGGAGAAAAAGGGGGACGCGAAGTGCTCCCGTTTCTGGATGAGGAGAGCCTTGATCCAGAAATGTCTAAGCGCACCCGATCCGCCGCCGCGAAAGCGTACATCAAGATCGCCGATGTGGGGGAGAGCGTGAATCTGATGCGGAAGCTGTACGACGACCGTTCTTTCGGGGACTCGCAGTACTATTACGTTAACATTTTTTTTTCTGCAAAAGGTGAAATCGGAAGAGAAATCTTTGACAGACGAGGTGAAAAGTGACATCTGCACTCATTTGCTTGCGATTGTCCAAAATGCGGATAATCCAAGGCATGCGCTTGACGCTGAGTTCTTCTTGCGCGACTTTCTCCCGGGATACACCAACAGCAAGCAACGGGCGACACTGGTTCGTTACGCCAACACCGGCAATGAACACATGACGAACAACTTCAACCCCATCAAGGCGCACTTCGATGCAATCCCCCCGAAACAGCGCATTGATCTGCGCAAGCGTTTTCCCGACCTTCCGCCATTGCCGGATGACGCGCCCGCTAGAAGCCCCGTGAAGGTCGCGTTAGCCATCATCGCGGGGGGGGCGCGCTCGCGGTGTGCGCTGTAGCGGCGTGGCTCGCCGTTCGGCGGAGAAGGGTGCGTGAAACGACATGACAGCATGGGTAACGCAAAGCCACGAGGGGTTTGCACGGAACAAGGGCGGCGACATCTCGGTCAAGAACAGCCAGATGTTCTGCATCACCCACAACCGGGCTGAAGGGAATCGATAGTATCAGGATGTCGCTAGCGCTTGATGACCTTGATTTCGCAGGGTGCCAGTTCGATCAAGCGCTTGGTGCCGGCGACGATCAGGTTGACCCGGCGGGCGTGGCGTGTGTCCATGTTGAGGATGTAGATGGTGTTCGGATAGACGCCGTAGGTGATGCACGTGAGCGTCTCTGGATCGTCGTCCGCCGTCTCGATCGTGGCGGTCTGGCGCACCTCGCGGGCGAGCCGCGAAACCCAAGCACGGTAAAGATCGGCGTAGACTCCCTTGTAACCCGCGAAGTGCCAGGGTGTGAAGAGATAGAAGGCCCCCTTGCCGACACGGGTCTTCACGAGCAACGGCTTGCCGTCCAGTGTCTCAACAACTTCACTATCCGGGCCGGGCGTGACCGTCGCGAGTTTCAGCGTCACGTCTTGATCGCCGATTCTGCCTGCGGCCGCGACGGGGGCGCTGACCGCGATCTGGCCGAAGGGCTGGATCAGATCAGCAGCGGTGTAGTTCATGCTGTCGCGGTCGAGGCGCGTGGTCCACTGGGGCACGGACATCAAGAGCACGCCGCCGTTTTCGACGTAGCGCCGCAGCACGTCCTTTTGCAATGGCATCATGGTGTTCCAACCGCCAAAAACCAGCAGGTCGTAGCGCTTGAGATCCGCGAGCGTGGACTCGTCATCGACGTTCATGACATCGACTTGGCCGAAGGGTGTGCCGGCCAGCCAAGCATTTCCGTAGGGTTCGATGACTTTGGAGGAACGCGGGAAGAAGAGGTCTTGGAGTAGCGCCTGCGTGCCTTCGGGCGGACCGTACTTCCAAAGCGCGTTGGTGGCGGCGTTGTCGTGCTGACTCCAGACGTTGAAACCGCCGTTGAGGCCGAGATAGGCGTCGAGATTGCCCAGCGCTATGGCGATCTTCGTTTCGGGCGTACCTTTGTCGCGGGGATTCGCCTTCACCCAGTCGTAGAACTTTTTCACGACATCGCGGTAACTCCGCGCGACGTGTCCGTCATAGCCTTCGCTGGCGCGTTCGCCTTTCTTGTCTGGATAGCGGTCGGTGTACTTCCATGCCTGTGTCCCCTGCGCGCCAGACTCGAGCACGATGAGCGACGTGCCGAAGATGTATTCTTGCAGGAAGCCCACGTAGCAGGAATCGAACTTCTGTTCGGTGTGGTAGGGGATGGCGCAGGTCTGCCACTCGTGCGCGTTCCAGCCGCACCAGTAGTCCGGCTTCCAACGGCGGGCCGCGCCGCGCGCCTCTGCCGTTGTGTGCGCGAGGTTCTGTGCGCCGATGGCCCACAGCTCGTTGCAGATATAGTCGATGCCGCCGGCCAACTCGTAGCACGACAACGCCGTGCCGCAGGTCGAGGTGACGATCGGAAAATTACCTGCCCAGCTTCGCGGCACGTTGTTGCAGTAGCGGTCGACAAAGTGATTCCGCGCCTGCAGCAGGTTAAGGTTCATCGGGATGGCGCATTCGTTGCGGCTCTGGTAGAGGAACGCCGCGTATTCGCCGATGTTGTTGCCGAGGTAACGTCCGTGATAGGCCTCGGTGAGTTTCCGTTGCAGGTTCTGGTCGTCTCCGGAGTAGATCGACATGGCGTACATCGGCCGCTCGCGGATGATCTTCTCCCAAACCGCGCGTTTGTCGGCAGGGAAGGTGTCGGGGTGAGTCTTGGACGCCGAATTCCAGCCAACAAAGAGGTTGCAGAGGTCCTGCTCGAAGATGTCGCGACAGAGGTTCGTCGAAGGCCCGTAACCGCACTGGCCCACGATCACGACTTCGTTCGGTGCGGGCAGCGGATGAATCGTGTCGTGCTTGGTGATTACGAGGTTTGTCTCGAAGGTGCCGTTGCGCCACGTTTCGAGGGTTGCCTTGACGACAAAGGAGTCTGGCCCTTGGTCGGGGAAGCGCCGCCGGAGCCGCGTGTCGGTCGCCTCGACCACGATGTACTTTGCTTCGGCTGTCGAATCGGGATGCGGTACAACGGCGGTGAAGCGCTTGAGTTCGGGTGCGAAGCCGTCGGCGTCGAGGTAGTAGCAGCGGTTCATCGGGTCCACAAACGTCGTCACGGTCGCGTCGTGTACGCCGCGCCCCACGACCAACGTTTCGGGGCGGCGGAGTCCTTCGATGCCGTTGGCGGCGACAAACCGCAGCGCGCGCTGCGGGGCGTCCGCCGGAACCTCGAACTTGAGCACGGCGGCCTTTCCGTCGTCGGTCCAATGCCACGCGCCGTCACGTTCGGTGCGAGTGCGGACGGGGAAGCGCGTCGTGCCATCCGTGAGGTAGCAAGCGTTGGTGCCGTCGGCAAAACGCCAGCGGATGTTTTTGGGGAAGACAAATTGCAGCGACGCCTCGCCGGCATCGAGGTCGTGCCCCGCGAAGGTCCAAGACGGTAGCGGAAGCTCAATCGCGCCTTTGTCCGGAACGACGTCATCATAGACCGCGAAGAAGGGGCGCGGTTTTCCGGGAAGCGTCGCGGGGTCGCGCAGCACGGCGACCAGTGCATCGCCGCGAAGCTCCACAGCGAGTGTGTCGGGAAGTTCAGCGAGGATTTCCCTGCTTGCCCGTTGGAGAAGCGCGGTATCACTACTGAAGAAGAACGGCCGGTTCTTCGTGAGACGGCACGTATCGAGGGCGAACGAGACCTTCTTCATCCAGGCCGGCGGATGGTCGATGCGCATGGGTTCGGCACCGAGAACGATACGTGTGCCTTTGGCCATCGTGACGCCGGTGAAAATTGGCTGACCGTTTTCACAGAGGGGAACGAAGCCGCCTTCGAGGATCGCGAGCCCGCCGGTAGGTGCCTTGCCGAAGCGGAGCGTTCCCTTGCCCGTCTTGACGACCGCGACGCCGTCGTCCGAGGTGAAGGCGGTGAGGTCGGCCATGGCGTCTTGCGCTACGTCGACGTGCAGCTTCGCATCGGCGGTGATGACGGCCTTGTCCACGTCGAAGGTTGTGGATTTCACGGCGTCGATGCGACCGCCCTTGAGCTCGACCGAGAGCTTCATCTTGTGGCCGTTCTTCGTCACGGGGCCGCCGAGCATCATGACACCCGTCGGTTCGAGCACGATTGTCATGGCGGGACTCCACTGCGATTCGCGTACGTCGAAGCCCGTCGGCAGCATCGCCTTGCCGGCCACGACGAGCCGATGCCCTTGCTGGGCTTCGCCGAAGGCGAGGGTGGCGGGTCCGAGAAACGTGCCACCCTCGTCTACATCCACGGCGAGACCGAAGGTTTGCACGTTGACATCCGTCAGGTCAAAGGTGGCGCCGCGCCGCACGCGGACTTCAAACGGGGAGCCGCCTTGAAAGCCGGGCTTGAACCATGCGCCGGGCGCGATACGAAATGTGGCACCGGGCGCGATCTCGACAAAACCGCCGTGGATGATACCGCTCTGCTGCACGACAAGCGTGCCGTTGGAAACAACGATTGACTGCCACCAACTCGCGCCGTGCGTCCATTGTCCCACGGTATACGTCTTGCCGCCGAGGTCGAGCCACAGCTTGCCACGGTCGGTCAGTTGGTCCTCAGGACCCGGGATACGGGTGGCGGGGGCGTTCGTCAGGTTCTTGCTGGTCACCGTCCACGCCTTCGGGTCACCAAAGCGCGTCACGCCTCCATCCACGCGGACAGGGGTGTAGACGTCCATGGCAAAGGCCGAGAACGCGAGACAGACGGACAGCACCGCCAGGACGGCATGTTGGAACTTTATCAAGGGCACCTTCTTTAGAGGAGACAATGTTCAGTGATACAGGACGCAGTATACTAACGCGGGTGGAGCCCGCAACCCAAATTCTTACCACGAAAAGGCAAAGCACTGCTTTTTCGTTTGAAGGCTCTTGCAAAACTCTTTGCTTGCAGATGTGGCACGGGCATCTTGCCCGTGTTTCATGGGCGGGACGCCCATGCCACGTGCTCGCGGGATTTCGCGGCGACCTTGACGCCAAGCATGATTAAAGTGCAGAATAGTCGTCTGTTGTAGGGATTGACATGCTTCGGGGCCGACCTAGTATGGGGGAAGGGCGGGGGAGCTGTCCGTTCCTCCGCTGTTTGGGATTCAGCTTTGAATCCAAGGAGAGATAGAGCGCTATGATCAAGATGAGAAATTCGCTTTTCGCACTCGCCGCGCTGTGTTCCGTTCATGCGCTGGCTGCGGTCACGATGTCCAAGGTTGCCGAATACGATTTTGCCGTGGATGGATGCGGCGGGATCGCCTACGCCGGTGGGAACCAGTTCTATGTTCTTCGTGATCACGGTGCCAACGGATATGCCGAACTCTATCCGCTGACAATCGGCTACAACGCGTCTTCCGGTGCGATTACCTCGCAGACGCTTGGGGCCGCCGTACAGCCGGGAATGCTGAGGGATGCGGAGGGCATCGCTTACGACCCCGGTAGCGGCGCGCTCTGGATCAGCGATGAGACGAAGCCCCCGACCATCGGTGAGTTCTATTCGAGTGGCTTCCAGACCGGACGTAACGCGCCGGTCCCCGCGATCCAAAATACGTACATGCGCGGGAACCTGTCGCTTGAAGCGCTGACCGTCTCCGGCGACGGACTCACCATGTGGACCGCCAATGAACAGGCGCTCACATGCGACGGGGATTCATCGAACGGCAGCACGTCCATCCAGACCGTCGTCCGCCTGACGCGTTACGACCGCCCCGAAGTCACCGCCAACTGGACGCATGCCGGACAGTGGGCGTACAAGTGCGACCCGTGTGGAGGCTCGCTGTATTCAGAGAGTGGACTTTCGGGGCTTTGTGCTCTGCCGGATGGATCGGTTCTCGCACTCGAGCGCGAGGTCAGCGCCATCAGCACATGGGGGCGTTGCCGCATTTACCGCGTGACGCCCGAGGCGTTGTCGTCGGTGACAGAGATCTCTGCGATTCCCGCGCTGACCAACGCCACTTACACGGCGGTCAACAAGGGAACATCGTTGATCAGTTTCAACTCCGGCAACATGTCAAAAATGATCGTCTACGAGGGGATTTGCCTCGGTCCTCGGCTGAGCGATGGGTCACTGGCGGTGTATCTTGTGTCGGACGGCGGTGTGTCGAAGACGGTGGGGTTCTTTACCGCCACCACCGTGTCGCGACTCTGCGCCTTGAAACTTTCGGGACTTGATGTTGTTACCGTCAACTATCCGACACCTTCCGGCGGAACTGTGAAGCCGTCCGGCACCAACTACCGCTACCTGAACGGCACCGCGATCACGTCGACGCTGACGCACGGCGCAACCGCACCGACGGCGTACACGAACAACGGCACGACTGTTGTTTCCGCATCTTGGTCTGCAGGCAGTGCCTCTGGTTCTGGCACACAGGCGGTCTTCTCCGTCACAGGCGACACCACGGTCAATTGGACACTTACCTCCTCGACCGCGGTGACCGAGATCGGCTCGCATGATTCCTTCGAGAGGTTCGCGGTGGGGACGTCGGCGGGCGATATCGCCGCTTGGTCCGGCAGCGGGGTGGTCGAGGCGCTGACCTATGTTCCGCCGGTTCCGCCGGGCTATCCCATGCCGCGCGAGACGCACACCAAGGTCCTGAACACTTCGGGCTCGTCCGTGCGCACGCTCCCAGACAATATCTCCGGAAACCGTCATATCGACTTGATGATCGAGGTCCGCCGGTCGCAGGTCCTGCTCACCGATGCGACTACTCCTGCCCGGATTAAGCTGCGCGTTGATAGCGATGGCTGCTTCTGTCTCTGGCACCTTAAGCATGTCGATGACGTCTGGACAGCGGATTGGACGCGGGTTTCCGACAAGGTCTATGCGGATGGCGACTGGGTGCGGGTCGGGCTCGACTTGGAGGACTGTAACGGAGTTGGCTTCTGCCGCGTGAAACTGGGCGGATCGGTCTGTCCGACTGCCGCCGGATTCCGTTCGCCGGCCAACCTGATTCCCTGCGGCACTTGGTATCGGATCGCCTCGGGGACGGTTGCGGAGATTGCCCAACTCGAATTCACCGGTACGCGGGTGGATGATCTGCTCATTACGACGGATGCCTTCATCGCAGAGCATACAGGGCCGACATCGACGAACGGCATTGACTTCGCTTGGTTCGACGAAGCGGGGCTGCCGCGTGATCCGTCCGCGGCCGCACCGAACTTGCCGGGGAAGACGGTTCAGTACATCTACGATTCGGGGGTGGCCCCGTACTCCGACAAGCCGCTTTCGATCACGCACATGGCGGTGGACGCGGACGGCAAGGTGCGCATGGAATTCAACGCCTACAAGGGCGACACCCCCGCAGCATATTATCGTGTGCTCCATTCCACGGATCTTGGCCAGTGGACACCGCTCGGCTTTTCGGCTGGCGCGTTCATGGGTAACCGCTCTACTTGGTCGAGTACGTGGGAGGGTGATGCGGCAAGTCCGATCTTGCTGAAGGAGTTCTTTAAAATCGAGGCGGTTCCTACCAGTGATTAACAGGGCACTCAACATCCTCATGCCGCTAGTCTGGGCGGTTGCTGCGCAGTGTGCGATAGCTGACGTCACACGCACGCTGCAAGTTGAAGGGGAGGATGGTAAACCGGTCACCGCCACGACCACCCTGTTCCTCGAAGACCGCTTCACCGGCTTCACGCTCACCGACGCGGCCGGTGCGCCGCGCCCCTGCCACCTGCTCAATCGCGAGGGCAGCCGCATCAGTATCCATTTTGATGCCGTGTCCGGCGAACGCCTCACATGCCGCCCCTCTGCCGAGACGCCGCTGCCTGCGCCCGCCTCTACGCACCGCGCGGGTCTGTTGCATCTGGTGAAGCGGTATGACGGACGGGCCGTCAACACCGTCGCCGAATTTGAGGCGCTCTGGAAACAGGCCACTTTTGAAGGGGGGCGTTTTGCCGAACAGATTTACGCAGCCTACAACCCGTTCGGCGCCAACTCCAACGCGCTGCACCGGTATGAGGGCGGGTTGATCGTGGCTAAAGGCGGCGCAGTCACCTTTTGCGTCGCGTCGACCGACGCCTCGTTTCTCTTGATCAACGGCGAGCAGGTTGCCGCGTGGCCCGGCAAACATCCGGTGAAAGAGGGGCTCGACGGCAGTAAGCGCGGAACCGTGACGCTCGCGGCCGGTGTCCATCGGATTACCTTTTTGCACGCGAATAGCGACGTGTCTTCCTTCGCGATTGCGGCGATGACGCTGCCCGGCGACAACCGGCATTTTGTAATCGGGCCGGAGTATTTCACGCGCGCCGCCTATGCGTACGTCACGCCGCTTGTCGATGCTTCCGGCACGCGCCAAGCCGATTTCATCTGGGAAAACACCTACATGGTCAGACTGCGCGGATATGCCGGCTACGATGTCCGTTTCGAGGCAACCGCGCTCGACGGGGTCGGGGACGCCGCGTACGCCTGGGAGTTCGGCGACGGCACGCGTGGCAGCGGCCGCGTCACCAACCACCTTTACTTTGCCGAGGGCGAGGTGCCTGTCACGCTCACGGTCACGCTGCCCGATGGCGCGCGGCGCGTCTGCCGCCAAACCCTGCGCATCGCGCCCCGCTACGGCCAAAACGAAAACGACGATGCCCGCGCGCTCAGCCTGCTCAACCGCGCGGTACTGCAGGAGCGCGAGGTCGGCATCCAGCCGCAGGGCTATGCGCTGATCACGCTGGGTTATTTTTTCTTTCTGAAAGAGGCGGAAGCCGCTGCGTTCGGCGAGCGTGTACTGGCTGCGTTGGACCGCATCCCAGAGGCGGACCTCGCGCCGGTGTTGCGAGAACTCGCCTTAGGCGTACAACAGGTCGACGAGCAGTACGAACTGGCCGAGCGCTGTTTCCGCGCGATCCTCGAGCGTGTCAAGGACCCCAAGGCGCGGGCCTCGGCCGCCCTGCACTTCGGCGGCATGCTAAACCTCTGCCTCAACCGGCCACAGGAGGCACGCGAGGTTTTGAACGCCATTCGCCGCGAAGACCTGACCGACTGGGAGCCGCGTCTGCTCGATATTTATTTGGCCGACACCGCGTTGGTGCTCGACGATCTTGCGACCGCCCAGAAATTGTATGCCGCGATTCCGCGACAGACGCCGCTGCAGGTCGGTACCGCGCTCGACAAGAAGGCGCTCTTCACCTACAATAGTCGTCACTTCCGCGTGCAGAACCTGTTGAGTCAGGGTCTCTTCCGTGAGAGCCTGCCCGAGGTGGACATGCTCGAATGGGAGTTGCCCGAGGAACGGGCTTCGCCGCGGATTAACCTGATGAAAGTGCAGGCGTTGGTCGGCAACGGCCAGCCACGCAAGGCGATCGTCTGCTTGCAGCGCGCGCTGCTGGCGGAGGTCGATGAAACGTACACGCCCAAGCTCAGGCTGGAACTGGCCAAGCTCTATCTGGGGCAGCGGCAATTCCAGCAGGCGCGGCATCAGATCGCCCTGATCCGCAAAGAGAGCCCTTGGACGCATGAAGAGATTGAAGCGCGCCGCTTGTTGGATGACATCGAGCGTGCGCTCACGGAGGTGACACCATGAATCAGCGTCTGACCTGCGGGCGGCTCGCTGCCGTCTCGCTCCTGCTGTTCGCGACAGCCGCGCATGCGGTTAGTGAAGATGACTTTCTTAAGCCGGTGGGTCTGCCGCCCAAGGCCAAGCCCCAGATGCGGCAGGGTGGCGAAGCTCTGCCCCCGCTGCCGCTGCCGGCCACACCGCTGCGGCGTTCCGAGAAAAAACGTCCTCCCAGTCCGTCCACCCTGATCGGCAAGGTGATCTGGGGCTCGTACCTGGATTACACATGGGAAAACGGGATGATTACCCGTGTTTTCGACTGGAACATGGTCCCGGCCGACTGCCAGTCGCTCCTGCGCGCCTGTTACAAGCACCTGAACATGGACTACAAGGTCGAGGCCACCCCGCTCGCCGGGTTCAATGCCACACCTGCCGAGATTCCGGTGCTCTACTTCTCAGGCGGACGCTCGCTCAATTTCACTGACGCCGAACGCGAGACCCTGCGCCGTTACCTGCTCGCTGGCGGCATGGTCTGGTTCGACTCGGTTGTTGGCTCGCCGTACTTCTACAAATCCGCGCTTACCGAACTCAGCCGCACGCTACCCGAAGCGCAAATCCGCCGCCTGCCCGAAGACCACCCGCTCCTGCACATGGTCGACAATACGGTCAAACTTTCGACCAAGACCAAGCAGGAGATGCTCCCGGTGCTCGATGCGGTCCACATCGGGTCGCGCGTCGCTGCGGTGGTCTCGCCCTACGGACTGGGCGCCGGCTGGGACAACACCGCACCCGAACTGATCAAGCAGGCCGACTATTACGACGCGCCCTCCGCGTTGCGTCTCGGCATGAATCTCGTCGCCTACGCCATGGGTTATTTCCGCGTCGGGCAGGCGCATGCCAAGGCGCAGATCTACAGCGACGAAGACGCGCAGGCCAACGCCGACCCCGTCGTCTTCGCACAAGTCCGGACCAGCGGCGTCTGGAACACCGAACCCGGCGCAGCCAACAACCTGCTCCGCTTCATGAAAAAGAATCTGAGCGTTAAGGCCACCTACCTTACGCGCACCGTCAAGCTCGATACCGATCCCATCGCCGACTACAGCTTCCTGTACCTCTCCGGCATCAGCGATTTTCATTTTGACGAGGCCGAGGTCCGTGCGCTGCGCGGTTATCTCGCGGGCGGGGGCTTTCTGATCATCGACAACTCACTGGGACTCGACGAGTTCGGGCGTGCCGTTTACCGCGAAATGAAAAAAGTCTTCCCGACGACCGACTTCAAAAAACTGCCGGCCGATCATGCGCTCTTCGCGCAAGGCCCCTTCACGCTCGACCGCGTGCGCTACACCCTGGCCACCCGCGCCAAGTTTCCATCGCTCGTCGCGCCTGTGCTGGAAGGCATCCAGATTGACGGGCAGACACGCGTGATTTACAGCCCATTCGACATGGCGGCGGGCTGGCAGGGCGACGACCATCCGCTCGCCTACGGCTATGAAAACGGCGACGCACTACGCCTCGGCGCCAACCTGATTACCTATTGCCTGACCCACTAGTGCTATGTTGCAATTAAAACTCAACTAAAATCAATCAATTTGAATTTGTGATTTGTGACTGCTACTCGCCAGCAGCGGTGAGCATCGCCCGAAGATAGCCGTTGGCAAAGAGCCGTCCGAGCGTGCCGTAGCCTGGCACGAATCCCGGCTCGTCGCCCTCGCCCGCCATGGTCGGCACATGGTCGCTGCGGCAGGGCACGTCGTCAAGCCCCAGCTCCTGATAGGTGCGGAACAGCGTGAGTTGGTCGGTCTCGCCCTCGTCGTGGAACAGCTCGACGAACTCCTCCGCCGTGCCACGCACGTCGCGCACATGCACGAAGGCGATGCGCGACCCGAAGTGCCGTGCCGCCGCATCGAGGTCCACCCCCATCAGTTTGAAGTTGGCCTGACAGAAGGTCACGCCGTTGGCGCGGCACGGTGCCAGCGCGTAGGCGCAGTCGAACGCCTCCAGCGAGCCGAAGATGCGTGCCATGCCGCCCAGCGACGGCAGCGGCGGATCGTCCGGATGCAGCCCCATGCGCAGCCCCAGCCGTTGCGCTTCGGGCATCACCGCCCGGATAAAATAGGCGTAGTTGTCCCACACCTGCTCCGCTTCCAGCAACGGGCCGTCCATCACGTGCGGCGTCTCCGCCAGACTGAAATAGGCGGCGCGCGCATCGCCGCGTCCGGGACGCTCGCCAGTACGGTGCCAGCCGACGCCGACCATGAAGTTGTAGCAGAGCAGGCCGATACCCAGCTCGGCCATGTTGCCCAACAGCAGGCAGTAACGTTCCAGTGCCTCATCGCGGCCGGGCAGACCGAGCTTGATGGCAGAGAGATCAAAGGGGTCGCCCTCTAACGCTACGACACGCAGACCGGCCGCAGCAAGATCCGCCACCACACCGGCGAGTGCATCGCGTTGCCAGGGCGGCGGACGGCCGGTCAATTCAGGCGCGACCTTGACCACCACATCGGTGATGCCCATCTGGCGGCAGAGCGTCCAGAGGCGGTGCGGCACCGGCGGCACAAATTCAGTCAATCGCATACCTTCTCCTTAACCCTGCGCGAATCACGGGGTCGCTTATGGGCGTCGGAAAGATAGAAAAATACGGGGAAAAGTGTCAATGAGATTTTAATTTGAATTTTTAAAAAATTTTAAAAAAAATCGGTTTTCGGTGCGCTTTCGTGTTGCTGTCCCGCTGCATACTGTGGTATGCTCCTCATCACGGTAACAGTACAGCTTGCGC
>Ga0116147_1004731_pt1 | contig 11979 bp, 4 predicted proteins | sample AD_JPNHG3_MetaG_FD_89749 | JGI IMG/M metagenome (GOLD analysis project Ga0116147, IMG submission 89749) | Active sludge microbial communities of municipal wastewater-treating anaerobic digesters from Japan - AD_JPNHG3_MetaG | ecosystem: Engineered > Bioreactor > Anaerobic > Digestate | place...
AGGTAGGAAGGTGGGAAGGTAGGAAGGTGGGAAGGTAGGAAGGTGGGAAGGTAGGAAGGTGGGGGGGGCGGGAAGGTGGGGAGGGGAGCATCCGCGGATGATTTTCGTCTAAGAAAGGGAGCCGGCCGGTGTCGTATGGGGTAGAGACGATGTTTGAAAGTGACTAGAACGACGGGTTGGCCAGGTAAACGTTGCGGAATTTCCAGGTTTTCCGAGCATGGCTGTGATGCCACCAGACCAGACCAGGGCCGGGCCGCCCGGTCGGGAAACGATCGAAGAGCTGTTTGCGGCTCTGGAATCGCCCTTATTGGGTTACGCCCTGCGGCTGGCGGGGGATCGGGCGGTCGCCGAGGACATCGTGCAGGACGCATTCATGAGATTGCACGCCCAGTTTGACGAAGTGCGGGAGCCGCGGCGATGGCTGTACCGGACGGCGCATAACCTGGCGCTGAATCATTTGCGGGCGGCGAACAAGATCGTGCCGCTGGCGATGCCGTCGGACCCGGAACCGCAGGCCGGGACGGAGTTGCCTGACCCGCAGCCATTGCCGGATGAGCAAATCGCGCGCTGGGAGGGCATCGGCCTGGTGCGGCTGAGTCTTGAAACGCTGGATGCGCGCAGCCGGGAGCTGATCCGGCTGAAATTTCACGAGGGGATGTCCTACAAGGAGATCAGCTCCTGCACGGGGCTGACGGTTGGCCATGTCGGCTATCTGCTGCACCACGCGATCAAGGCGGTGGCGGACGAACTCGCCAGAAACGGAGTGGTACCATGAACCCGGATTTTCCCAACGACCCGCGCTCGGCCCTCGAGGCCAGGCTGACCGCGCTGTTGCTGGGCGAGCTGCCGCCGGACCAGGCGGCGGCGTTGAACGAACTGCTCGCCCGCGATGCGGAATTGAGCCGGCTGCGCCAACGCCTCGAACACGCCATCAAGCTGCTGCGCGAAGTGGAAGCGGCGCCCGCCGCGCCGGCCGAAACACCCGCCGCCACGCCCAAACTGAGTGAGGCGCGCCGCCAGCAATTGCTCCAGCATTTCAAAACCGTCGCCCTCCCCAAGAAGTCCGCGCGCCCGGCGCGCCGGAAAATGTCGTGGCTGATCCCGGCCGCCGCGGCGGCGGCACTGCTTATTGTGGTTCCGGCGCTCCTGCTTCCGTCACTGGCCAGGCCCAAATCCAGGTCTTATGCCTCGCGACCAACCTGGATTTACCGCGGGGAACAAAATGTGACGCGCGCCCCCCCCGCCGCCTCGCTCCCGGCAGACGAAAAGGGAACGGCGGGGAACGAATTGCGGCGGGCCGTTGAGAGACCACCGAGCCGCTTTGGACTGCCTTCCAGTGGCGACCTGGCCGCGCGCCAGCGGCCCATAATCGTGTTGCCGTCGCACGAGGTTGCGGGGAAGGAGATGTTCGATGGGCGGGGCACCGTGGCTGCGACACCCGCCCAACAAGGAATCAACGGTGGCTATGCCGTGAATCGTTATGCCCCCGGTGGTGGAGGGGGCGGCATAGGGGGCGGTGGCGGTTTTGGCACTTGGGCCGCGGACGCGGAGCGCCCCGCAGGCGCGGCCTCTGCGTCGAGCGCGGGGAGGAAACTCGGGCGCGCGCCGGCCGCGAAGGCGGAGGGCGTTGATAATTATGCTTACTCGGTCGAGGGTGCTCCCACCGCGAAGCTGGGGGAAGCGGCGTTGCCCGAGAGGGGGCGTGTTGAACTCAACTGGGCCGCAACGACCGAACCCGGTCGGGACCGGCGCCTGGGGTTTGCAGTCAACGAACCGGCGCCAGCTTCCCCCGTTGTTAACAGTGTGGTGGTGGCCGGGCAGGAGGCGGCGGGGGCTTTGGTCGCGCCGGAGACGGCGGCGGTCACAGGTTTGCCGGTGGCGGGTGATGCCGCGCAGCCGTCGCAACCGGTCGTTGCCGCAGGTGGCACCGTGGCCCTCGCAACCAACATTTCTGCCATTGCCCCGACCCGCCGCGCGAGGGCCGGGGCCGAGGGCCAGGATGCGCTCGCGGTGCAGAGCCGGGACAGCGCTTTATCCAGCACGCGTATGGCGGGTCAGGATATCGGGGGCGCGACGCCTGCCCTCCGGAGCGAGACCTTCAAAGGAGCGGTCATGGCGGACGCGGCGGCGGCCACGCCGACGACGCCGGCGGAGACTTCTTCAATTGCCGCTGGTGAGCGTTACGCCGGTAGCTACGGGGCGGGCGTTGCCGGGTCCGCCGCCGGGATTGTGCTGCCAAAAGAACCTGTGTTGAACCACCGGTTCCTGTTTGACTCTTCCTCGGAACGTCAAGCCGGATCAGACAAAGATGCGGGAGGGCGCGAGACCAGCCGGGATTCCAGCAAGGCCAAAGAGCCTTTGAGCGCCGGGGTCGCTTTTTTTGAAATGCCTCGCGCCCAACTTGAAGATTCCCTTGGAATTGCGGAGGCGCCGCTCCGGGCGGACGCCTTGGAGAGTCGGGATGAGCAGCTCAGGCAGAGGCTTTCCGAAGCCCGCCAGCAGGCCGGACCCGCCGGCGCGCTCAGGCAGGAGGCGGAGGTCCTGGCAAGGAAGCTCGGGGAGTCGAAGCTCGCGCTTGCCGAAAAATCCGTTGAGCGGGTGCCGGCGAAGCCCGCCGCCGACGCGGCGGATGTGACTCTGGCGAAGCCGGCCGCCCCGCCGCCGGTGCCGCAGCCTGAGGTGCTGACCCGTGAGAACGCGTTTTCGACGTTCTCGCTGAATGTGAGTGATGTGTCCTTCAAGCTGGCCGCCGCCAGTCTCGAAAAGGGCCAGATGCCCGAGCCGGCGGCGATTCGAAGCGAGGAATTCCTCAACGCGTTTGACTACCGCGACCCCGAGCCGCCGGCGGGCATTCCGATCGCCTTTGCGTGGGAGCGGGCGCGGTATCCGTTCGCGCACAATCGGGACCTGCTGCGGTTCTCGGTGAAGACGGGGGCGCAAGGGCGGGAGGCGGGCCGGGCGCTGAACCTGGTTTTGTTGCTGGACAACTCGGGCTCGATGGAACGGGCGGACCGGGTGCAAATCATTCGCGAGGCGCTGCGCGTGCTGGCCGCGCAGCTTCAGCCGGAGGACAAGCTCAGCGTGATCACCTTCGCCCGCACCGCCCGGCTGTGGGTGGACGGCGCGCCGGGGGACCAGGCGGCGCAAGTGGCGGAGCGGGTTGGGGGCCTGACGCCGCAGGGGGGAACGAACCTCGAGGAGGCCATGAAGCTGGCGTATGAAACCGCGCGACGTCATTACCTGGAGCGGGGCATCAACCGGGTGGTGCTGCTCACCGACGGGGCGGCCAATCTGGGCGAGGTCGAGCCCGGGGCGTTGAAGCGGGAGGTCGAGGCGCACCGCAAACAGGGCATCGCGCTGGATTGCTTCGGCATCGGGTGGGAAGGCTATAACGACGATTTGCTCGAGACCCTGGCGCGCAACGGCGACGGACGCTACGGGTTTTTGAACACGCCGGAAGAAGCCGCCACAGGATTTGCCGGCCAGCTTGCCGGCGCGCTGAAAGTTGCCGCCGCGGATGTGAAGGTTCAGGTCGAGTTCAATCCCGACCGTGTGCGGGCCTACCGGCAGATCGGCTACGCGAAACATCAGCTCACCCGGGAACAATTTCGCGACAACACCGTGGATGCGGCCGAAATCGGCGCCGCCGAGTCGGGCAACGCGTTGTATGTGATTGAGACGCTTCCCGGCGGCCGCGGGCCCGTGGCCACGGTGCGGGTGCGGTACAAAGTGCCGGGCACGGCGGACTACCGCGAGATGGAGTGGACCGTGCCCTACACCGGCAGCGCGCTGTCGCTCGGTCAGGCCGGCCCGGCGCTGCGGCTGGCGGCCGCGGCCAGCGCGTTTGCCGAGTGGCTGGCGGCCAGTCCGTTCGCCGCCGAAATCACTCCGGACCAGTTGCTGGGGCTCCTGCGGGGCGTGCCGGAGGTTTATGGGGCGGATGGGCGGCCCAAGCAGCTCGAATGGATGATCCGCCAGGCCAAAAGCATCGCGGGACAGTAACTCACCTGACAGACTGCCAATGTGGAATGATATGAAAAGCCTGACCTCCCTGCTGCTGTTACCTCTGCTCGCGATCGCAGCCTTGGGCAATCAACCTCCCTCCCAAACGAACGCTCCGCCCTTGGTCACGCTCAAGGACTTCAAGCTGGTCGGCGACCTGACCAATGGGCAGGCGGTCTTCACGCTGACGGCCACCGCCCGGGTCGAACGCTCGAAGGGCGCAACGCTCGAATTGCTCTCCGGCGCCGTCGCGCTGGCTGAAGTCAATGCCCACCCCCAATGGCGGCTGCGGGCCGAATCCAACCGCTTTGTCCTGGCCTTTGATCGAAGCGGCGAGTTTCCCCTCCGCGTCCAGTTTTACGCGGCGGTCCGCCAGACGGACCAGTGGAAAAGCGTTGAGTTTGGCGTGGCGCCCGCCGCCGTTCAGCCGGTGGTTTTGCGCGGCCTGGCGGCGGACACGCAGTTCGAGTTCGCGGGAGCGGCCCGGCCGGAGCGAAAAGACGCCGACTTTGTCAGTTTCCTGCCCGCCAACGGCCAGGTGAAGCTTTCCTGGAAGGAGGCCCGGCCGGAAGTCGAAGGCAAATTGTTTTTCGCGGCGGAGATGCTCTCGCAGATCAGTCTTGGCCCCGGGCTGATGCGGCAGGTGGCGCTCCTGGATTTGAAAGTCATGCAAGGGGAACTGCCGCGGGTGGTCTTGCTGCTGCGCGGCAACGGCGAGGTCACCCGCGTGCAGGGGGACCAGGTCCTGGCCTGGCGGCTCGAGCCCGGGGCGGCAGCGGACGAACGGCGGCTCACGGCGCAGTTCAACCAGCCCCAGAAAGAACAATGCAGCCTGCTGATTCAGTTGCAGACCCCTCTGGGCGCGTTTCCGCAGGCGGCCGACGCGGTCCAACTGCGGCCGGAAGGCGCCACGCGCTTTGCCGGCTATTGCCGGGTGGTCAACGACGGCGCGGTCCGGCTCGAGGTGGTTCAGGCGGCCGGCCTGTCGCAGATTTCGCCGGAACAGTTCCCGGAAACCGACGCGACGCGCGCCGTGCTGCGGGCGGCCGGGAGTCAGCGGTTCGCCTACCGGTTTTCGGGGGGGGAGTTCGCCCTTCGGGTTCAGGCCGACCAGGTTCAGCCGGAGTTGACCGTGTCGGAAGTGCTGGTTTACCACCTGGGCGAGAACGAGCTGGTGATTGACCTCGAGGCGGAACTGGACATCCGGGAAGCCCCCCTGCGTGAACTGCTGCTGCGGGTTCCGCGCGGCTATGCCCTCGCCCGGCTCAACGCCTCGGGGCTGGCCGATTACTTTCTGGGCGAGCTGCCGGACCAGCCGGATGCCGAGCTGCGCCTGGTTTACGGCCAGCCCGTTTCAGGACGGCAGGTGCTTCAGCTCCGCTTAGAACGCAACAAACCGCTCGGCGAGGTTTACTGGACGCTCCCGCGACTCGAGGTCGCGCACGCCAAATCCGTCCGCGGTCAGGTCGCCATCTCGGCCGACGCCGGTTTCCGCGCCGCGGCGGAGCGCACGGCGGGGTTGACGGAGGTGGCCACGGCGTTTTTCCCGCGCAAGGTCGCCGGCATTCAGGCCGCGTTTCGGCTGAATGAGCCGGTGTGGGAGGCGCGGATGCGGATCGAGCGGCTGCCCCAGGCGGTGCAGGCCGATGCGTTCCACCTCTTTTCCATCGGCGAGGGCATTGCCTACGGCAGCAGCCTCATCAACTACGTCGTGTCGGGGGCGCCGGTCTCCGTCTTCAAAGTCGAGCTGGCGGAGGAATACTTCAACGTCGAGTTTGCGGGAAAGGACATTCGCAACTGGCAGAAGGCCGGGACGACCTATACCGTCCACCTGCACTCGCCGGTTTCGGGCGCCTACACGTTGCTGGCAACCTACGAGCGGCCTTTCAAGGCGCAGGGCGATACGCTGGCTTTCACCGGCACCCGGCCGCTGGACGCCCAATCCGAGCAGGGCCACACCCTGGTCATCAGCGCTTACCAGTTCCAGGTCAAGCCGGCCGAAGTTTCGCCCGGGTTGCTCGCGCTCGAGCCGGGGGAAGTGCCGGCCGAATACCGCTTGTTTTTTGACGCGCCCATTCTGGCCGCCTACCGCTATAACACCCGGCCTTTCAACCTGAAACTCGAGCTGAGTCCGCTCGCGCAGGGGGAATCCTTGAGCCAAATCGTGGACCGCGCCTCGTTGACCACCCGGATTTCGAAAGAGGGCCAGATTTTGACCGATGCCCGTTATTGCGTAAAGAACCGCGGGCACACCCACTTCCCTCTGGTGCTGCCCGAGGACACCCGGTTGTGGTCGGTCAGTGTCAATGGCGTCCCCGTTGTGCCGGTGAAGGATTCCCAAGCCAATCTCATCCCGCTGCCGCCCCGCTCCGACCCCAACGCGGTGCTGACGGTGGAACTCAAACTCGCCGCCCGTTCGCCGCAGGCCGGCCGGGTGCGGGTGGCTGCGCCCATCGTTCGAGCGCCGGTCCTGCTGGCTGAATGGAAACTGGAGCCGGACACCGGCCAGCGGCTCGTGTACCACCAGGGTTCCTTGATGCCCGCCGGGGGAACCGCGGACCGTTCGGGGTTTGCCGCTCTCGCCCGGGCATTCACCGGCTCGGAGGCTTCAACTGCAACCGCCACGGCGGCGGCCCTGGCGGCCCTGCTGGCCGGTGCGCTGGGCTTTTGGCGATGGGCGGGGGGCAACGGGGCCGGCGCCTCCGGCGCACGGCGCATGGCCGGCCTTGTCCTCGGCCTGGCGGCCTTTGTGGCCGCGCTGGCTGCCCTGGGGATGCTGGGCGCCGTCGCCGCGCGGCAGCAAAGTCCCGTGGCGCGCGAGGTCTCGCTGGTGGCGCCGGTGCAGCAGGCGGAAACGGCCCTCAGTGTCGAGGTGCTCAACCTCGAGGACAAAACCCGCCTGGGAGACATCGCCGGGCTGGCCTGGCCGGTTCTGCTGGCGCTGGCCGTATGGGTTTACGGCTGGCGGAGCGACTCCTTTACGACTCGAGCGGCGGCCGTGGTGCTGGGCTGGGTGCTGCTGGCCTGGGCTGCGCTGCGTTGGTCTGAGGGCGCCGTCGCTTTTTTGGTTCTGCTGGCCGCGTTTCTCGTCTTGCATATCGCCATCCCGGCCTTGCGCCGGCTGGGCCAGCGGGTTCCTCGCACGGTCCCCGCTCCCGCGCCGGAGCCGGGCGGCAGCGCCGCCTCAGCCGTGGCGGCCCTGTTGCTCGGGGGATTATTGGCCGGCGGCCTTCTGGCGGGAACCGCCTCCGCGTCCGAGCCCGGCGCCACCAATGCCAGCCCGGCGTCCGGGCTTTCGACCCTGCCGGAGCTCGTCTCGCATCACATTCGCGTCGAGGACAAATTTGTGCTGGCGACCGCCACCATCCGCTGGCCGGCGGAGCGGGGTGACGTGCTGCCGCTCCTGTTCGAGCCGGCGGTGCTGACACGCATCAGCTATCCGCAGGACAAAGTTGAGCTGACCCACGGGTGGGTGGATTCACGCCGGGCGCACCAGGTGACCGCCCGCAAACGCGGCACCTTCGAGATTGAACTGGCCTACCAGATTCAGACCAGCCAGCGCGAGGGCCAGACCGGCTTTCGGCTGCCGGTTTCCTACGGGCTGGTCAACCGCCTCGAACTGGCGGTCGCCAATCGGGACGTGGAGGTTTTCTCGCCGGAGGCGGTTTCGCTGCAAAGCGAGAGGGTGGGGAGCAACACGGTGGCCCGGCTGGTGCTGGCGCCGGCGGGCGAGGTGTGGGTCGGCTGGAAGCCGCGGAGCCGCGATGTGAAGCGCGAGGCGGCGGTTTTCTATGCCGAGCTGGTTCAGCTCTATGTGCCGGCGGCGGGGGTGGTCGAAGGGGTCCACCAGGTTTCGATCCGCCCCGCGCAGGGTGAATTGTCCGAGCTGGTTCTCGCCGTCCCAGGCGGCGTCACCATCATTGACGTCACGGACGCCTCGAGCCTGATCGCCGCGGCCAGCAAGAGCAACGGGGTTCAAACCGTCGCGCCCACAACCGTCTCCCTCTGGCGCTTCGATCCCGACACCCGCCGGCTGCGGGTCTCCCTCAAGCCGGGACAATCCCGCCCCTTCGCGCTGCTGGTCCGCTCGCAACTGGCCTGCGGCCCGCTTCCCCTCGAGCAGACCGTCGGGCTGCTGCGGGTCGAGGGCGCGGCGGGACAGATTGGTCTGGTGGGCATCGCCACCGGCAACGAAGTGCAACTCGATGGCGTCAGCGCCCCGTCCTGGTCTGCGATCAACCTCGAAGATTTCCCTGCCTCGACCGCCAGCGTCCTGCAATCGCGCATTGCGGGTTTGACCGTGCGCCGCGCCTTCCGCCATGGCGATGCCGCGGCGACTGCTTCGCTCAAGGCTTCGGCCGTCGAGCCGGATGTGCGGGTGGAGACGCAGGACACCCTTTCTTTGGGCGAAGATCGGACGGTGCTGGCAGCCAATCTCGTCGTGGACATCACGCGGGCGGGGATTTTCCGGCTCAGCTTTGTCCTGCCGGAAGGGTTCGAAGTCGAGGCCATCAGCGGACCGGCGCTGAGCCATTGGACCGAACTCAAAACCGACGCCGGCCGGGTGATTACCCTGCATCTGACCGGCAAGACCGAAGGCCGGCAGCAATTTGCCGTGAGTCTGGCGGGGCCGGGCGTCAAAGCGACCCGGGGCTGGCGGGTGCCGCAATTGGTGTTGCGCGAAGCGGGGAAGCATCGCGGCACGCTGTTGGTGGTGCCCGAGCAGGGGATGCGTCTCCAGGCCGCCACCACCGAGGGCCTCACCCAGTTGGACCCGCAGAAGTCGGGCATCCGCCAGAAGGGCGTGCTCGCGTTCCGGGTGCTGCAGGCTCCGTGGACGCTCAGCCTGGATCTCGAGCAGGTCGAGCCGTGGGTGCAGGTGACCAGCCTCCAGCACGCCACCTTCAGCGAGGCGCTGGTCAAGGTCGCGGCCAACCTTCAATACCAAATTGAAAATACGGGGCTGAAGCTGCTCGGGGTGTACCTGCCCACCAATGCGGACAATGTCCGGTTCCAGGGCGAGCAGTTGGCGGACTTCCGGCCGGTCCCGGGCGCGGTGACCAACGAACTGCAACTGTGGGAGATCAAATTGCATCGGCGGGTGATTGGACCTTATCTGCTCCAGGCAACCTATCAGACTCTGCTGCCCGAGCAATCGGCGGACGCCTCGCTGCAAGGGGTCGTCGCTGCCGACGTCAACCTCCAGCGCGGCTTCGTCACGGTCCAATCGGCCGGCAGGCTGGCCGTCCGGGCCGGAACCTTGCCCGAGGCGCTGCAACCGGCCGAGTGGCAAAGCATTCCGCAGGCCTTGCGAAAGGACCTGCCGGCGGCTGCCGCCAACCTGGCCTGCCGGCTGGTTGAACCCGCTTTCCATTTGCCGCTGAAATTGGAGCGTCACGACGCCGCCCGCCTGCTGCCGGCGCGGGTGCTGGCGGTCACGCTTACTTCCGTCATTTCAGATGACGGCGTGATGCTCACCCAAGCGCGGCTGGACATGGTGCCCGGAGACAAGCGTTTGCTTTACCTGACCCTGCCCAAAGAAGCGCGATTTTGGTTTGCTTTCGTGAGTCAGAATGGCGTCTGGCCCTGGCGCGAGGGCGAGCGCATTCTCATCCCGCTCGAGCAACAGTCCCGGCGCGGTCAGCCGGTGCCGGTCGAGTTTTCCTACAGTTGCCGCGTGGGGACGGCGAGCCGGAACGAGCTGGACCTGGCCCTGCTGGCTCCGCAATTCGATTTGCCGCTCGAAAACATCACCTGGCGGGTGTCGTTGGGGGACAAATGGCGGCTCAAGGATTGGTCCGGCACGCTCCAACTGCAGCAGCAACACGTGGCGCCGCTGGCAGGCGCGGTGGATTTCCAAGCCTACCTCCAGAACGAGAACAACCTCCAGCTCGCCCGCACCAAGGAAGCCGAGGCCTTCATGGCCGCCGCCAACGCCGCCCTCGAGCAAGGCGATCCCCAACAAGCCCGGCGCGCCTTCCAGGCCGCCTACGGCCTGTCCGCCCATGATGCCGCCTTCAACGAGGATGCCCGCGTCCAGCTCCACAACATCAAACTGCAGCAGGCCCTGGTCGGACTTAACGTCCGCAAGGCGGCGGTGGCTGGCGACACCGAACCGTTGGGTGGCAAGCTCCGCGACCTCCGCGCTCGAAAAGAAGTCGCTTACAGCCAGCAGGATGCCCGCGAGATCATTGACCGCAATTCAGCCGAGGAAAACGCCGCCCTGATGCGCCTCGCCGAGCGAATCGTCCAGCAGCAGGACGCTGCCGTCTCCAGCCCGGCAGCCCTGCGGGCCAACGTCCCGGAGCAAGGACGGGTGCTGGTGTTCAGCCGGGCGGTGGTGGTGGACCCGTGGGCGGAACTCAAACTCCAACTTCGGGCCGTTCAGACCCAGCCAGCCTCCGGAGCGGTGCGGCTCCTGATCGTGGCGGCGATCGGCGCCGTGTTTTCTGTGCTGCTTCTTGCCAGCCGTAGATTTCGCCACTCCCGGGCCCCAGAGGCGGCGTGAGACGGACCTTGTTCGGCCGCCCGGCCCGCCCCCGGCGCGAGAGGCCCCTCCCACTCGGAGCGCGAGGGGCGGAGTCGAGGGTTGCCAGGCTGAATGAACCCGCGGGGGCGCTTCAGGCTAGAACCAACTGCGGCATTTCAGGATTCTCGAGATTCAACTTCAGGCCTGCATAGGAGGCGTCCTTGAGCCCGGCGAGGAATTCTTCAGGGGCAAGCCCCATGAACTTGGGATGGGTGGTTACCCGCGAGTAGGCATCCTTGCAGGCGAGCCTGCCTCCTGCCGCTTCGACGGCGGCCCGCACCTCCTGCACGAGAGCTTCCTTTCGGGGGTCCATCCACGGGGCGGAGAGTTCGCCGCCAGTCCAAACCGGCAGCTCCGGCCAGATTGCGGCCAGCAGACGGGCATAGAAAGCGGGACGCAAGGAAAGGGGCCATGGCCGGGGCAGCCAGCGGGCAACGAGCTCGGGGGTAAGCGGCAGCACCTGGGTGCGGCACAGCTCAAGCAGGCGCTGAACGCGCAACCTGCCGGCAGGACCGAGCAAAAGCCGAACCTGCCTCAGGCTGCCATTGATGATCTGGCGGACCCGCTCCCGGGTCAGACGATAGCGACGGCCAATCCGGTCCAGCGTAAAGGTTTCCTCGGAAAGCCCCCCAAATCGTTTGATGAGGCAATCCCGGTCCCGAGGCGCGAGCGACGACAAACTCGCGTCCAGCGCCCGAATTGTCCCGGAGGGCTCCAAAGCCGAAGGGTCTTGAGGCAGCGAGTATTCGCCCGCCGCCGCGCGCCGCAGGACCGTCTCGAGTTCCCGGAGGCTCCGTTTGCCGCAGTTTCGGCACTTGAGGAAATCGCTCACCTTGACGCCGTTCAAGTCACCCAGCTTGCGGACGCCCAACTGGCTCAGCGCGCCCCGAAGCCGGGCAGAAAGCAGAATGTCGTCGGGGTTCAGCTCGGCAGCAATCGGCGCGACTGAGAACCGCCTTGTGCCAGCTTCAGACTGGGGGGAAACAGCAGCTCGTCTTGGGTTGGTCTTGCCGCGGCTTTTTCGCAAGTTATTGATGCAAAGCAGCTTGTTGGATTTCTTTGAACCAGCCGGGCCCTGCCTGCCTGCCGGTTGCCCCGAATTACTGGTTTTCTTTCCTGGTTGCATCCTGTTCTGCATCAAATGTGCCGCATGAAGAGTCTCCGCGGGATGAGCACGGAGACCGTGCTGACCCCTGACCACCAACAGTTTTGTATTCACACTAAATCAGGTTTTCAACCCAAAAAACGGTAAAAAAAAAAGAGAAAGAGCTTGACTTTTTTGCGTCGTCTGGTTAAAAAATAAAGTATTCAAGAGAAGAAAACTATGAAACCAACTCAGAAGAACTGAGGTGCTCCCCATTTGTCCGACCAATGGAAGCGGTTTTTAGACTAAGGTTTTGACCGTATTCTCTTCCCCCGTTTTGAACCGAAAGGGGCTGGGGGCACCG
>Ga0116147_1004744_pt1 | contig 11955 bp, 10 predicted proteins | sample AD_JPNHG3_MetaG_FD_89749 | JGI IMG/M metagenome (GOLD analysis project Ga0116147, IMG submission 89749) | Active sludge microbial communities of municipal wastewater-treating anaerobic digesters from Japan - AD_JPNHG3_MetaG | ecosystem: Engineered > Bioreactor > Anaerobic > Digestate | place...
CTGCATCCAGGTTGTGTTTCAATCCACGCACCCGCACGGGGTGCGACAATCATGGGATTTGCCGCCGCAGGGATTCTTATAGGTTTCAATCCACGCACCCGCACGGGGTGCGACTCACAATCATAATTAATTCTTGTGTCTGTCGTCAAGTTTCAATCCACGCACCCGCACGGGGTGCGACTTTTTTGATTCTTCCCAGCCCTTCTCAACAAAGCGTTTCAATCCACGCACCCGCACGGGGTGCGACATAGGAAGTCCACTCGCCAAGCGCATTCATATTCCGTTTCAATCCACGCACCCGCACGGGGTGCGACGGAGACATCCTTGGTGGCTCAATTTCATTATTGCCGTTTCAATCCACGCACCCGCACGGGGTGCGACCCTCCTGCCACATTGCCTATGCCGGAGGTATTAAGTTTCAATCCACGCACCCGCACGGGGTGCGACCTTTGATGATGAGCGTGTTTTTGCCTGTGATTTGGTTTCAATCCACGCACCCGCACGGGGTGCGACCTCATGGCTTTTAGTTTTTTAATTTGTTCAATGTGTTTCAATCCACGCACCCGCACGGGGTGCGACGACGAATGGGATGCCCATATAATGGGTTGCATAGGTTTCAATCCACGCACCCGCACGGGGTGCGACATACCATACTCTTATTTCTCTGCTTAGTTTATTTGTTTCAATCCACGCACCCGCACGGGGTGCGACTCAAGAATAGCCAGATATTGATGTATCTGGGCCAGTTTCAATCCACGCACCCGCACGGGGTGCGACATATAATATTTCCGTTATCACCAATTAAGTTGTGTTTCAATCCACGCACCCGCACGGGGTGCGACACTTTACCGATACCGGCAGCACCGGTAACAGGATGTTTCAATCCACGCACCCGCACGGGGTGCGACTACTTGAATAAAATTCATTATCGTTATATTCAAGTTTCAATCCACGCACCCGCACGGGGTGCGACGCAGCTGCTGCTGTTACAACTGAGGGTACAGAATACGTTTCAATCCACGCACCCGCACGGGGTGCGACTGAATATATCATTTGACACTAATAATCAACCTGTTAAAATAAGTTTTGCGCGATATACTAATTAATAACTATAAAGAACCGCAGAAAACACAATTTTTTGTTTCAAAAATCACCATGTCAAAGAACGCGACTTTTCTAATATTTTTACGATCACTTATTGTTCGCACCAATCTATTTTCTATAAATACTATATAATGAAAGTATCCTCTTCCGGATTAAAGGATGGTTTAATCCCAATATGCTCAACTTTGTTATTCCATTTGCTGCCTAAATGATAAAACCTTAAGCTGTCTTTTTCAGGATCAATTATCTCCAGCAGTCTGTGTTTTAAAATAGCAAACTGTGCCGGGTCTAATACACACTCAAAAACAGAATTCTGAACTCTTTGACCATAATTTAAACACTGCTTGGCTACATTCCTTAACCTTCGACGACCAGCAGCAGTCATAGTTTCAACATCATATGTAATCAGTACCATCATAATTATTTCATAAAAAATACTGGATAATTATCAAGATCACCCCTGATAAACCTAGCAAAGAGTAATGCCTGTACATATGGTAACAATCCCAACTGGATTTTTTCCTGAAGAAACGGATGAAGGATTTCATCCTGCTTTCTTTTTTGCCACGCGGAAATTACTTCCTTTCGTGTTTCTTCATTCATGATCACCCCTGATTCATCCCTGTTTAAAAAGCCCTTTCCATTTACCTGCCTCCTGTTAATAAGGGTCAAAACTAGTCTATCTGCCAAATAAGGCCTGAGTTCTTCCATTAAATCGAGTGCCAGACTGGGTCTTCCCGGCCTGTCGGTGTGAAGAAACCCAACATAAGGATCCAATCCTGTAACCTCAAGTGCTGACTGTACCTCATTTACCAGTATTGTATATATAAATGAAAGCAACGTATTAACATTATCTTTAGGAGGCCTTCTGGTTCGGCCATTAATTCTGAAATCCTCCTTCTGTGCAATTATTAATTCATTAAAAACACTAAAATAAACATTTGCAGCGTCACCTTCTATTCCTCTTAAAATTTCAATACTATTGGCAATTAAGGCTTGCTTCTGTCGGATGGATAGTAACTCTGAAGCCTTTTCAAGTGTCCTTACGTCAACACACGTACCATGGTCACGAATTGCTCTTTGTAACACATTCCGGCAGTTTGCAATTTTACCTGCCACAAATAGGCAGCTAAGGTCAAGTGCGGTCTTTTCACTATCAGCCATCCTGTATTGTTTTCTTCTCAGCAATACATTTCCTTTAACAGGTCCGGCGAGCCTTCCCCAGAATCTGCCATGCTCAGTCAGGAAACAAATACTTACATTTCGTTCAGCGCATAGACCAAATAATGCAGGACTTGCTCCACAATAGCCAAATGTCACAATCCCCTCAATATTATGAATAGGTATTCTAAACCTTTCCTTATTTTCAACAATAACAACAACATTCTCACCATCCCGGGAAAGATATGAATCGGGGGATGTTATGTATAATGTATTCAATAACTTACGCATTCCAAGGAATATTAATAGAGTTGTTTAAGATAATCTGACACTGATTGGGCTCGGCTTAAAGAATCCGGCATACACAAATCTACCATTGAGCATGACCTGCATCCTTTTTTTACAACCGGAAGAGGCGTTTTCCCTTCTCTATACAGTTCATGCATCCGAAAAGCATAATTTTCTACTGATTTTCTTAGTTCCCTGGTTAACTTTACTTCATGGCGGTGCCTGGTTTCTCCGTAAAAAATATATCCAACATTTATAAATATGTTGTACATTTCTTCCAGACACATTGCCTGTGCACAAAGCTGAACCTCATCCCGGTCATCTGGTTTGGGTTTCCCTCTCTTGTATTCGACAGGATAAGGAGTCCACCACCCATTTCTTTCCTTTATCTTAATAACAGTGTCCTTTTCAAATTTCTCTGTTTTGATTAACTCAATAACATCAGCTCTGCCATATAAGCCCAATTTAAAAGAAATAACAGGCAATGATCTGAGAAATATCCTGTCGTTTCTTATTTCACTTTCAAATGGGTCATCAACCCGTTCATGCAGAAAATGCCCTTCAACTGTCAGAAAGTTTTCAACCCATTGTTGTTCAATATAAATCAGAGCATATTGTCTATCACAGAATGCAATGTGTTGAATGCCCGATAACATTAAAAGATCATCCTCAGTCCATGTACGGCTTTGAATGTCATACTTGTAAGTCTGCTCAGAATCAAAACTAGTCTTTTTAAAATCCATCTATAATTTCAGGTTTTAATCCGTTTAACTCTGTCAACGTAAAAGAACCATCTGGATTTACTTTCAGACTTCTATGTACCTTTGCTGAAGAGAATTTCCCTGATTTACAACCATGGTTCCACCAAAAAACTTTGAGCACTTCCATACTTCCCGCAGGACGTGCTGAGGATTCATCATTTTCAAAAAGTTTTGGAAGGATTTTTTTAATAGCCTCGGCATCTTCATTTGAAAACCCTGTTTTTTCAGCAAGTTGAGGGTTCATGCTACCATAAAATACATATACAGCCTTATCTACACGATGTTTCATTCCCATAGTATCAGAACTTTTCTTACCACTTTCAGTTGTTTCACTGCTTACACTTTTTGTAATTTGTATACTTTCTGGTCTAATTGGTTCAATACTAAAAGCTGAGTGAACTGAAACAGGACCCCGAACTGGAATTGAAACACCTGTATCTCCTGCACTATCTTCATCAGTCTTTTCACCTTTCTTCTTTTTGTTTTTATCGGATTTAAAAGCTAATACTTGACCAAATGCTCGAACATCGAACCATTTTTGACAAACAGATTCATAAAACTTCTTATTATCTTTTTGGATCTCTAAAGGAATAGATTTATCAATTCTTTCCTTTATGCTTTTAGCATCATCAGTTCCATAATCATCTGACTGTACAAGAATAGGATAACCTGCATCAAGTAACCTATTACGTATTTTCCTTTTAATGCATACATCACTCATTTCGCCAAAGCCATCATAATCCATACGTGGACGGTTACCATTTAATGGATCACCATTGGGATTAGCCTTGGTAATGCGCAGTATTACCGCAAAGTCAATTTTATTTTCTAAAGTTGCCATAATTAAGATTATTAAATGTTAATAACTATCAGGTTTTGATTCATCTTGTATTTTCTTTGATTTAAGCTCAAGTCGTTGACAATGATACCCTAACAGGTAAACTCCTGTTAGACGATTATCATTCTCAAAGTCGCCTGGCTGGAATTTTGAGTGAATAACATCCAGTAAGTTTTTCATATTGACAAGAAATCCAGGCCTATTAGCACTTAATCGTGATTTGTAAGGTACAAGTGCCGATTCAATAGTTCTCCATGTAGAGAATGGAAAATCGGCAAAACGCTGCATCAGGCGGGAAGCCGTAGTCTCACGTGATTCTTTTGCCACATTCAGGGCAATTTCTTCGATATGCTCGGCAACGGCGAGCAATCTACCGTATAGGTAATCCCTGTCGTTACGATCATGTTCTAAAGCCATAATTTTATCATTTAGGTTAATACTTTTTTGTTCTCTGATCACATAACAGCTATAAAGTGCACAGGCCACACTCAAGGTTCTTTCCCATTCCCAATAATCCATTCCAACTTTATTAGAGGCTCTTCTTACAGCAATGTTTACTAAATCATAAGGTAATTGCCTTTCATCAATAATACAAGGCAATAATCGTTCAATAGTTGCTTTTTTTAATTTTTCATCAAGACGCCTTCCGTAGCAAGCTTCTGCAATAACTCTTGGAGCAGGAGCATACACAATATTACCTGAGATTTTTTTCTTTTTGCTATTTGGGTCTTCGACGAATTCATGAAAATGCCATGCCATATGTTTATGCCAATTTTCAAGCCTTTCTAAGAAATCTGAGCCCTTAAGCTCTCTATAATATGTAACGGCTATTCGCCCCGGACCCGCTGAATCAAGTCCCATGACTATAATTTTTTCAGCATTAACTAATTCAACCCTGTAGCCAGCTATTTTTTTAGTGAGTTTACGTCCAAATGTCTGTCCAGCATCGTAATAACTAACCGTGGTAATTTCCCGGATTTGTTCTTCCGCACTATCATTAAAAAGTGATATGGAATCAGCAAAAATATCGGGAGTATTTTCTCCGGTAACCGACCATGCAACAATTACCTGATCTCCATTTCTAAAGCCTTGTCTGTCAATTAACCACCGCAAAGCACTATGAGCCTTCTGAGATACATCGAAACTTACTGAGGCTGCCTGATTAGGAAGTTTTTCTTTACCAAATTGATTAATCTGGAAACGACCTAAAAATGTAAAACCTTCTTTATCGTTTGCAGATATTAATTTAGCATTATCACCACTATTTCTTATTCTTTTTGGGTGATTGATAGTGATACTTTTTATATCACCAGTTATAAAGCAGACATCGTCAACACTTTCCTGAGCTTCACAATATTTTTGCCAACTTTCAAATAAATCCTTTCGTTTCCAGCATCGAATTTCTAATTCGCCTGGGATTTCAACTACCCATCTTACAAATAAATCTCCTAAATCCTGATTATTCTTAATAAATGTTTTCCCTGTTTTTTGAATATCTGAACAAATTGTTCCTTTCTTCACATAAATATAAATGGCATTTAGGAATTTATTAGTAATGTCAAAGTTCCTCCAAGATTCTAGCAGTTTAAAATATGAGTTAAAATATTGCTTCTTTTTACCCGAATAGTCTTTTGCACAATATTGGATTTTATCACATAAAGGATGTGGTTCTTCACCACTTGTTCTGGATGCAGACTTTTCAGTACATGGTATAATGATTTCCTGATCTTTTTTTTCGGTAATAGAATTAGCATCTAAAAAAATGCCATATTCATTAATTTTAATTTCTAAATGAGAATTTTGTAATGAATGAAAGGGCGGCAATAAAGGTTTTCCTGCTTTTTCGGGGTTAGCTTCAAGGTCAACCTTATTTATGCAATTTTCATATGTTTTATATAATTCTTTCATCCAACTCATAATATACCGTCCTCCTTGCCAGCGTTAATAATTATATCGTTATAATCAACTGTCACATCTCTAATATTATTATTATTTAAGCCAAATTTTTTGGCTTGCATAAAGCGAACAAATTTTCTGATAGTACACTCTTCTGGCCTGCAAAATTCAATGATTCCATGTTTCATTATCGGATTCCATAATCGGGTTACTAGTTCATTATGACCTGTTTCATCAGGGTAGTCGAATCCATGGAACATAAGGCCAAAAGCAACTTCATCAATATCATCATAAAAACCTTTCCCCTCTCCAAATTCACAAGGTTCAACGTAACCCTGACAATCTCGTGTGCCAAGGAAAATATCCTGTCGACCTCCACGTTCGAGCATTCGATGAGCAATGTGGTAATGCTTACCACCAATTCGATCCTTTACCAACTCGGTTTGATAATCGTTCCATTCAAAATGAGCCAAAACCTGATATTCAACGTCTATAAGATATGTGTAAATAGCAAGGTCATTTCCACCTGTAATTTTTATTGGCTTCATCCCTTTGGTTTGTGTTCTAATGGGTTTCATCACCCTTACTTTATCGATGTACCATATAAATGTGGGCTTCCAATATATCGATTTGGCAATTCCCTTCAGTGCTTCGTAAGTTGGCACATGATAAGAACATCGTTCCCCTCCTATTTTGGTTATAGGATCGGTAAATAGTGCATACCTACCCAATACCTTGAATTGAATTGAATTTTTTGGTGTTTCCATATTTATTGAATTAAAGTATCATAATCTTGGCTTATTTCAGTATTTAAGCCAAATTTAGGATGGTAATATCTCTCATCACTTAAGACATATACTCCTATTTCGGGCACTTTTTTTATGAGTTTCTGTTCCACTAAATTTATAAAAACATTCTGAAAGACATTCACAGTAAAACACTGAGCTTTACGTAATAATTCATTCTGCTTTTCAAAAGCAAATTGAGAGAAAAGATCCGTAATTAATTTTTTGCCTTCATCCTGATATGGTACAACTATTCCAATTGTTGGTGCATCAATTGATTTGAACTTTTCAGCTGCTGTTTGGAACGATTGCCGAAAGTAAATTTCAGGCACTAAACCAGACACTATTATATGCTCGCGCACTGCTAAATCATTTGTACTCAAGATTCTAAGAAGGTTATCATCATGTCCTATATCCACAGGGTAACTCATTAGATCTGCCCTGCGATAAAAGTAATATTGAAAATAACGTTCAATGGTTTTAGGATGAATTAATTCAGAAGGTAATCCGGCTTTCTGATTTTTCATTTCATTTAGAATTCGCAAGCACACTTCTTTCCCTACTTTAATATCTTCCAATGAATCAATTATTTCATCCTTTGGGTTTACTACAAAAACTCTGCTTATTTCCCGTTTACCGTTTCTGTTGCATCGGCCTGCTGCCTGAACAATTGAATCAATGCCAGCTACAAATCGTATTACCGTTCCAAAATCAATATCTACTCCAGCTTCAATTAACTGAGTACTTACGCAAATAAACGTCTCACAAGCCTGAAGCTTTATTTTCATTTCTTCTAAAATTTTTAGCCTGTGAGCAGGGCACATACTTGTACTTAAATGATAGACTGGCAAAGTTGACTCATTTATTTCTATGGTTTCAAATAAAACCTTTGCACTTTTCTTTGTATTTACTACAACAAGACAATTATTGGTTTTTTGTGCTTGCTCAATAGATAAACCTGCTATTTCATCAAAACTCCAGCCTTCTGGCTTGTATTTATTGATTACCTGTACACGTTTTAAATCATTAAACAAGGCTTCAATATTAGGTACAATTTCATTTTTGTCTGTGAAGTTAAGCTGTCCTTTATTTTCATCAGTTTTATTTAACAGAGGTTGTGTTGCTGTGCATAGCAATACCGTTGTGTTGCAGTAGTTAATCAGGAAATTTATAGTATTGTTAAATAAATGGACTGTTTTAATGGGTAGTGTCTGAATTTCATCAAAAATAATCACAGCTTTGGCCAACTGATGCAAACGCCGGGCACTACGCGTACCTGCGCCAAAAATAGTTTCTAAAAACTGAACACTTGTTGTAAAAACAACAGGTGCGTCCCAATTTTCAGTTAGAATTTTTGTTTTCCAATTTTGTCTTTCCGGTAGCAAGTTTGAATGATGTTCAAGAACGACTCTCCCTTTCTCATTATCATCTATTTCTAGAATATTTCTCACTACCTGTGCATTCTGGTCAATTATAGAAGTATAAGGAATTACATATATTATTCTTTCGAGTTTATGTTTATGTGCATGATGCAGTGCAAATCGCAAACTGGCAAGTGTTTTTCCGCCTCCTGTAGGTACAGTTAATGTATATATACCCTGTTTATCTTTAGCTCTGTTTTTACAAGCATCTGAAATATTCTTTCTTATTTCATCAATTCTTTTTTTATCTGGTTTTTTCTCAAAACTTAAAAGATGCTTTTCAAGACGATCTATTAAGATGCCCCATCCCAAAAAACTACCATATTGTCTGTTTTTAGCATTTCTGGGATATTCAAAATCTGCTGTATCTGTTCTATCAGCATCAATCAGGCAGCTATAAAGCATCTTTACTAAAAGACCAGCCTGAAATCGATTTATTATTTCATTTTTATTTTTCGTTGCAATTCTTTTTAACAACTTTAAAATACCATTATAAGTTTCGGAATCTGAAATTAATTTATTTATTCTTTCAAGTAATTCCTTATCTGCATTTTGTATTACTTCTTCCAAATAGGTTTTATTATATGTTTTAGCCATTCTTTTTGAAAACTCGTTTTCACCTTCGGGACTAATACAATCAATTAATCCTGAATGATGTGATGCTAAACACAGTGCCATTGTTTGTAGGGCAATTTGCAATTTTTTATCTACTCCCCTAGCATAGTTCCATATATATTGAGCACCAGCAGTAGAATGATCTATTTTACCTTTCAAATTACCAGAATCAACATATTCATCTTCATCTTGGTCAATTATTCCGGTTGCTGATTTTAGATAATTTTGAAATGCACTACTATATTTACCCAAATCATGCAATAAACCAAGTAATTCACATGTTTTATTAAGTCCCAATTTTGAGCCAATTATTGAAGAAAGTTTTGCAACATTTATTAAATGTTCTTCCAACGTTTGATTAATTTCTTTGTCTTCTCCTTTTTTTATATGAGCTAGATACATATATTTATCTTAATGATTTAGCAACTTGTTCTTCCAATTACTTTTAAAAAAGGGCTCCTATCTTATTATTCTATTTTTCCTTATTACCAAATGAGCCAAGTAACTCATTGTCCATTATTTAGCTAATCTTTATAAAATATTTTTCAGTTTATCAAAAATCACCTGATAAGAAATCATTTTCTTTAACCTACTATGCCGCCCTCGTCCACCAATACAGGGGCTTTTTATTTCCCTCTATAAGAGTATATAAAAGTAAGAAAAATTCTTTAAAAAATTAATATTTTTATCTTTAAAAAATAAAATGCAAAAAAACATTACGAACTAATGGAATGCGACTTACTGCCTTGGTGCCTTCGGTCTTTCTCGCATGTATTGACGTGGACTTTAACCTATTGCGCCGGGAATGATAATTCGCTTCTCAAATAAACATATCGTCCCGGCGCTAATTATTTCGTGTATCCTTTGCTACAAACAGGCCGCTCCTCCGGAGCTAATATCCGATCATGCACCTATGATGCAAGAACAAAATAATTCCATAACCTCTACGAGGTATAAAACAATCATAATTGAAACCATCATCAACAATACCTTATGCCCTGCAGGCAATAAAATAATCCAGGAAAGCTAATTTCGCATACAGGCATTTGCAATCCAGAATTCACATATAACCTGTACCCCGTAAGGGTTCAGGTATTATAGCCCTATGGGATTAAGCATCCATTTAAATTCCCCGTAGGGGATATGGAATATCTTACGGTCAGGGGCGAAAGGAAACTAAGAAATAGTCAGGAGAGAGAAGCCCCCTCTTTACGAAATAGAGAAGGGGTTGGGGGTGAGTACATGAGAAAAGGCAAAAGAACAATTAAATTACTATTGAATTACTATCGAATCCCCGCCGAGCGAAGTGAAGCGCAAATGACCCCAGACATTTCCCTCATTTTGGATACTGACGGGGCATCATTTTATACAATAGCGGCTTATATATGTTGAAGCTTTTTTGTTACCGAGTGAGTAAGCCTTCCTGAAATCAAAACACGCATCTTCGGTTTTTCCAGTGTTAACAAGTGCAATACCCTTATTGAGCCATGCATCCGGGAGCTCAGGATTAAGGTCGAGTGCCATACCGTAATCACCCGCAGCTAAATCCCATGATTTACAGGCAAAAAAGGAATTAGCCCTGTCGATATAACATTCCGGATCACCGGGATGATATTCAATGTTCTTCGTAAAAAATGATATTCCTTTAAGATTATCACCCATGGCTGAAGCCGTTCTGCCAGCCATTCTTAAAGCTTCCTTATTTTCAGGGTAGAATTCCAGAAATTTGTTTATATCCTTCATTGCCTTCTCAAATTCGCCTGTCTTTATGTAGCATTCCGCCCTGCGGATAAAGAGAGACGCATCGAGAACACCCGAGTCAATCATGCGCGAATATGAAAGGATGGCTCCAGAGGCATTCCCAGACGCCATCTGGCCTTTTGCAAGTAGTGTCAGATAATCCGTATTCCCCTTCTCAACACTTAACAGTTTCGACATTGCGGTAATTACGTCATTATAACGCTGAAATGCAAAATCCACCAGTGCTTTAGCATATACCACCCTGTTCTCGGAAGGGTAGTCTCTGGCAAGTTCTGAAGCTATCTGCTGTGCTTCATCTCTCTTGCCTGTCGAAATATTGTATTCAATCTCCTGCATTCCTGTTTCAATAACGCTATACCGTTCTGTTTTCCAGAACCGGCGCCATTCAGGAGTGTTTTCAATTCTGGTAAATGCCGGGTCGAGCATTATCTCTTTCTCACTTCTTTTATATTTTGAATTCAGGCATGATTCAAGGTAAACAGTCGATTTAGCTGCATTTCCAGCCAGTGCATAGATCCGCGCCAGTCCGTAATCTCCTGAAGAAGGTTCTATCTGGTTAGCCTGGTTGTAGTCCTTCTCGGCATCATTCAGCCTGCCAAGTTGCAGAAAGGCATCACCTCTCAATACCAGATACCTCCAGTCGGTCCCCTTTGCAATTGCTTCTGACAGAATCTGAACCGCTTCATAATTTTTTCCTGATTCAGTAAGTGCCTTAGCCTTAAGAAGATAATCAACCGGTGACTGTGAGTTGACCCCGGCACACATCACTATTGCTGCAACTGTAATCAACATCCTCTTCATTTCACCTATCCCCTTCATTATTTGGTTGGTTGTGGTGTTACTTTTGCACCCTTTTCAGTTATTACATGCACAAAGCCAGAAAGATGAAATAATTCCAGACCGGTTATGCGTCTTTCTGTAACATCGCACTGATAGAAATAGACACCTGGCGAAACAATCTTCCCTTTGTATGTTCCGTCCCATTCAATTTTCGGATTGTCGGTACGGAATATCAGCTGGCCGTTGCGGTTAAAGAGTTTAAAATCGACCTTTTCAACCAGTCCTGATGTTTTAGCTACCAGCCAGTCGTTTATGCCGTCGCCATTAGGAGTAAATACGTTCGGTATCTCATAGAAATTGCATGAGTCGACGCAGACCATCACAGATTTTTGACTCTCATTACCATTGTTGTCGAAAGCTGAAACAGCGTAGCAGCCGGCAACTATTTCACCTGGTTTATGGCGATAAACAAAAACATTTTTATCATTTATTATGTCTATCTGTGCAAGAGTCTCTTCGGTAAGCTGTTTGTAAAAAATTTTGTA
>Ga0116147_1004746_pt1 | contig 11948 bp, 10 predicted proteins | sample AD_JPNHG3_MetaG_FD_89749 | JGI IMG/M metagenome (GOLD analysis project Ga0116147, IMG submission 89749) | Active sludge microbial communities of municipal wastewater-treating anaerobic digesters from Japan - AD_JPNHG3_MetaG | ecosystem: Engineered > Bioreactor > Anaerobic > Digestate | place...
GTGCAGATCGCCAAGATGCGGTTCTTCATCTCGCTCATCGTGGACCAGAAGATCAACCCCGCCGCCCCGAACCTCGGCGTCCGGGCGCTGCCCAACCTGGAAACCAAATTCGTCGCCGCCAACACGCTTATCGGCATCGAGCGGCCCAAGCAGATGCTCCTGCGCAATCCGGAAATTGACCGGAAAGAGGCCGAACTGCGCAAGGTGCGCGAGCAGCATTTCACCGCCAGGACGCCCAAGGCCAAGGCCCGCTGTCGGGAACTGGACAAGAAACTCCGCGCCGAGATCGCCGACCTGCTCAAGACTGACGGCTGGGACGACAAAACCGCCAAACAACTCGCCGCCTGGGACCCCTACGACCAAAACGCCTCCTCCCCCTTCTTCGATCCCGAATGGATGTTCGGCGTGCGGGATGGGTTCGATGTGGTCATCGGCAATCCGCCGTATCTCAATGTTGAACTCGTGTCCTCGGATCAAAAAGCCTACTTCGCCGAGAATTACCGGACATTCTACAAGCGTTACGATGTCTTTGGGCTATTCTACGAGGCTGCTTTGACCCGCCACACAACCCGCGACGGTGCGGTGGCGTTCATCGTTCCCCAGCAGATCGCGAACAACCTGTCTTATAAGAAGCTGCGCGACCTCATCTTGGATAATCGGTGGCTACACGAAGTGCTTTACCTCGGCGACAGAGTGTTTCAAGCAGCCAACAACGACGTCTGCGTGCTTTTCTTAACCAAAGGTGGAAACGACTCCATCCGTCTTGTTCATGCCCTCGATTTCGATCAGCGAACCACGACGATTGTTCCGTCAGATCACTTCCAACGCTACAGCAACGTCATCAGTTTCTCCGGTGACGCTGGAGGCGAAACTATCTTTGCAAAAGTCTTTTCGGCTGACAGGTGGCGCATCAAAGACCGTTTCTCGGTTTTTCAGGGCATCGTCACGGGAAATAACGAAGCGTTTTTGCCGACACCTGAGCAAATTCGGGAAGGGAAAATCGAGAAGGCGCTCCTGTATCCGGTTCTGCTCGGACGGGACTTCGAAAAATGGGCAATTCGCAGCACCGATCGAAGAATCATCTACGTCGACGGTGATACCGACATCCCGAAGTATCCGAACACAGAGCGTTGGCTGCGAACATTCCGATCGGAACTCAAGAAGCGCCGTGAGTGTGTTCGCGGTGTCATTCCGTGGTTTTCGCTCCAATGGCCGCGCGAGAAAGCCGAGCTCGACCGCGTGCCCAAGATTTTGGTGCAGGGAACACGTAACCCGCGCCTTGCGACCCGCATTGTGGCGACCATGGATGAGGAAGGGGTTTATGGGACACAAGGCTTAGACTTTATCGTGCCTCGCTCACCGGAAGCCCCGATCTATTATCTGCTGGCTGTTTTGAACTCCAACCTCATCAACCATCTTTACGCGACGAAGTTTCTAAACGTGGCTGTCAAGGCCGAATACCTCAAAGACACCCCAATGCCGAACGCATGCAAACGCGATGAAGAAGCACTATCAGATTTGGCACGTCATATCTTGTCTGCGAAGCGGGCCGACCCGTCGGCGGACACGTCCGCCCTGGAGCGGGAGATAGACGAGATTGTGTATCGGCTTTATGGGCTGACGGAGGAGGAGATCAAGATTGTGGAGGGCGAGAGGAAAGAATGAAGGATGAAGGCAGAAATATGAAGGCCGACCAAAATCTCGCGCTACTGGAGGATTTGGCCAAGGTGGAAGACTTCCGCCTCATCGAGGAGGCCGGGAGGAAATGAGCGCGGCGGACAACCGATATTTTGATATGGGAAAATTATGAACAAGCTGCATGTCAAGCAACTCGGACAAGTCAAGGATGCTACCGTCGGGTTTGGCGACTTGACGGTGCTCGTTGGTCCACAGGCCACCGGCAAGAGCATTTTCCTCCAACTACTGAAGCTCTTGGTTGACACCGGACCCGTTCTTGGAGAATTCCGCCGTTTCAACATTGACTGGGGAGGCGACGTAGCCGGTTTCCTGGAGTTGTATTTTGGCGAAGGCATGGCGGCCATTCGGACGCCGCAAACTGAGATTACGGCGGATGATGATTCGGTTGATCTGGATACCGTCTTACGCGGAAAGAAGACAAAAGCGGAGCGGTTCTTTTACATTCCGGCACAACGCGTTCTGAGTTTGCGCGAGGGCCTCACCCGCCCATTTACGGATTATCGCGCAGGCGACCCCTTTGTGGTTCGGGAATTCAGCGAGAAACTTCATCGGCTGGTTCAATCCGAATTTGGCAAAGCCCAATCGCTTTTCCCGAAATCAAACCGCCTCAAGAAAGATTACCGGGATTTGATTGCGGAGGCGATTTTCGGCGGCTTCGGGCTGAAGACCAGTGCCGATCGGTTTCAAAAGCGGATGGTGCTGAGCAGTCCCGACGGCAAGTCAGGATTGCCATATCTCGTTTGGTCAGCGGGTCAGCGTGAGTTTGTGCCGTTGCTGCTGGGGCTGTACTGGCTGATACCGGCTGCCAAGGTGTCTCGGCGAGGCAACTTGGAGTGGGTTGCCATTGAGGAATTGGAGATGGGTCTCCACCCTAATGCGATTTCGGTGACGCTGTTGCTGGTGATGGAATTGCTGTCCCGGGGGTATCGCGTGTGTCTCTCGACGCATTCGCCACATGTCCTCGACGTGGTTTGGGCGCTGCGAATGATTAGAGAACACGGAGGTACGCTGCGGGACGTTCTCGAACTCTTTCATCTGCCATCCAATCCCGGCACGAAGATGCTGGCGGAACGGGTGTTGAAGAAGACGGCGGTGGTTTATTACTTCCAACGCAATGGATTCGTTCAAGACATCTCCAGACTTGATCCCGACTCGGCAAGCGACAGGGAAGCCGGTTGGGGCGGCCTCAGTGAGTTCAGTGCGCGCGTGAATGACATTGTGGCCCGCGTGGTGAACCGCCAATCGTCACCGGGATTGCAGCAATGACCTTTCGGCAAGCGGTCGAAGCTACGCCAAGCGTTGCGGCTCATTACCGGGCTGGCCTACAAGCCTTGCCCGCCGGTGACGCCGCCCGTATTCGATGTACGAACACGCGACGGTTGACCGGCAGTGTCAACGTGGATAGAGCGTTGCAAGCAACCGAGCCGGATGCGCCCCGGTGGGACTACGGAATCGGATTTTGCCGTGGCAGCAACGAAGCTGCCGTCTGGGTGGAAGTTCATCCTGCCTCCTCCAGAAGCATCACGGACATGTTGAACAAACTACAGTGGCTGAGAGACTGGTTGCGGACGCAAGCTCCCGCACTGGAGGAGTTGACACAGAGCGATTACTTTTGGGTTTCCACAGACGCAACGATTGCAATTACCCCAAACTCCCCGCAGGCCAGACGCTTGGCTGCCGCCGGATTGCGCGGGCCAATAAGGGTCCTGCGCCTCGACTAATGGAAACTGTCATTCACATCGGTGATCTTCGGAAGGCGAAGCGAGCGGAGAGTGGCACAGGCATTCGTGCCTGTGCTGGTGTGGAATCACAGACCAGAATGTCTGTGGCACAATGGGAGCGGGAGATTGACGAGCGGGTGTATCGGCTCCATGGGCTGACGGAGGAGGAGATCAAGATTGTGGAGGGGAGCACGGCATGAGCCAGCCCGACCGCCATTTGTTCGCCGAGATGCTGTTTGAGGTTCTCGGTTTGGCGGCCGGAGAGCGGGAGGCAGCCTGCCCCGGACGTGGTCGGGGTGGTGGCGCTGGTCCGCGCCCGCCTCGAAAAAGCCCAAAGCGTGTGATCTGGAATGGGGTAGCAGGGCGAAGCCGCCGCCGTTTCGGATTCGGTTCTCCGTGTCGCAGGGTCAACGCCGCAGCGGCGTGGCGGCGCTCTTCATCGCGCCCTCGACTTCCTTGCATTTCGGGAGTGACATTCCAGAAATGCAAGGATAGGCTTGCGGCATGATTGACCGCCCAAGAGCTTTGAAGGCGTTGAAGACCGCACTGGCCAACAATCCAGTGGCCGTGCTGCTCGGGCCGCGTCAGTGCGGGAAAACGACCCTGGCCCGCCGTCTGGCGGAGGACATGCCGGCCACGTGGTTCGACTTGGAGCGCCCCGCCGATTGCGCCAAGCTGGAGAATGCCGAACTGATCCTGAGCAGTCTCACCGGGCTGGTGGTGATTGACGAGGTGCAGCGGCGGCCGGAGTTGTTCACCGTGTTGCGGCCGCTGGCCGACCGCCCACAATCCAACACCCAATTCCTTCTGTTGGGCAGCGCTGCGCCGGACTTGGTGAAAGGCGTTTCGGAATCGTTGGCGGGCCGGGCGGGTTTTGTGGACCTGGGCGGGTTCGAACTGGCCGATGTGGGTGCCGCCAAACAAGAACGGCTGTGGTTGCGCGGTGGATTGCCGCGGTCGTTTCTGGCTCGTGACGACAAAACGAGTCTCGACTGGCGGCAGGATTTCATCCGTACGTTTCTGGAGCGGGACATGCCGCAATTGGGCATCCGGATTGCTTCGACGGCCTTGATGCGGTTCTGGACGATGCTCGCTCACTATCACGGCCAGATCTGGAACGGGGCGGAATTGGCGCGCTCGCTGGGGGTTTCAGAAAAAACTGTTCGTTCCCATCTCGATTTGCTCACGGGTGCGTTTGTGTTGCGGCAACTGGCGCCATGGTACGAAAACGTGGGCAAGCGGCAGTACAAAGCCCCGAAAATCTACGTCCGCGACAGCGGACTGTTGCATGCCCTGCTGGGCATCGAGGACCGGCTGGGGCTGGCTGGTCATCCCAAGTACGGGGCGTCGTGGGAGGGATTTGCGTTGGAGCAGGTGTTGAGCGCGGCCGGTACGCGCCAAGCCTTTTTCTGGGCCACGCACAGCGGAGCGGAACTGGATTTGTTATGGTTTGCAGGCGGCCGACGCTACGGCGTGGAATTCAAGTGCGCTGACGCTCCCGTGATGACCCGCTCGCTGCACATCGCGTTGGGGGATCTGAAACTGGAACGAGCCTGGATTGTTTATCCGGGCAACGACAGTTACCCCGTCCACCAACGCGTCCGAGTGTGTCCACTGTCAGAAGCGATCATTGAACTGGCGCGACTAGCGGGCAGATCTCGGTAGTCACGAGCCGGAGAGCTGACCATGGTCTGATGCGGGACACGACCGTGATCGCGGAGGGCGAGTAGAAGGAGCGCGGGCAATGAGCGGGGAAGAAAGAAGAATCTCGGGCCCGTCGGAGGGGGCAGACCCGTCTGACAAGTCTGACGGGGCCGAGTTGCGCGGCCGGCTGATTCCGAAGTATGCGGCTACCGCAAGCTGCGCTCGTTCCAGACCGCGCAACTCGTGTATGACGGCACCGTGGTGTTCTGCAACCGGTTCGTGGACAAACGCTCGCGCACCCACGACCAAATGGTGCAGGCTGCGCGGTCCGGCGTGCAGAACATCGCCGAAGGGAGCGTGGCATCGGCCACCTCCAAGAAAACCGAACTCAAACTCACCGGCGTGGCCAAAGCCAGCCTGGAGGAACTCCTGCTCGACTTCGAAGATTTTCTGCGCCAGCGCGGGCTGCGCCTGTGGCCCAAGGACTCCCCCGAAGCGCTGGCCGTGCGGAACCGTTTCAGGGCGGGCGGGTCGGACGGGTCGGACAAGTCCGACAGGTCCGACTGGTCTGACGACCCGGAGGTGGCGGCCAACACGCTCATTTGCCTGATTCACCAGGCCACCTATCTGCTGCGGCGCCAACTGGAAAATCTGGAACGGCAATTCTTGACCGAAGGCGGGTTCACGGAGCGGCTGTATCGCGAGCGGATGCAGCAACGGAAAGGCGGCGCATGATCGCACGCAGGCGGCTGCTGTGAAAACCAAACGAAAATAGTGTTGCATTTAGTGACGCCATGTGAAAGTATTGTTGCGTATGGTTAAGCGGCAATATTGGATCGGGCGTATTGAGGAAGCGTGGCGGAAGCACAGCGTGGTCTGGCTTTCCGGGGTGCGGCGAGTCGGCAAGACGACGCTGTGTCTGTCGCTGGACAAGGTGGAGTATTTCGACTGCGAACGGCCGCGCGTGCGACGCCAGATGGAAGATCCCGAATCGTTTCTCGAGGGGTTGCGCGGCAAGCGCGTAGCGCTGGACGAGATTCACCGGCTGAACAATCCGTCCGAGCTGCTGAAAATCGCCGCCGACCACTACCCCGACGTGAAGATCGTCGCCACGGGCTCCTCCAGCCTGGGCGCATCATTCCGGTTCGGCGATACGCTGACCGGCCGCAAAATGGATATCCGATTGTCGCCGATGATTCTGGCCGACCTGGCAGATTTCGGGAACCGGGATCTGTCCCGCCGCATGCTCCACGGCGGGTTGCCGGCGTTCTTCCTGGCAGATTCCCCGCCGGATGCCGAGATTCAGGATTGGATGGATGCATACTGGGCCAAGGATATCCAGACGCTGTTTCGCCTGGAACGGCGCGCCTCGTTCCAGCGGTTCCTGGAGCTTCTGCTGGCGCAAAGCGGCGGATTGTTCGAAGCATCGGCCTACGCCACGCCCTGCGAGGTCAGCCGGCCGACCATTGCCAACTACCTGGGCGTGCTGGAGGCCACGCACATGGTTCACGTCCTGCGGCCTTTCAGCACGCGCCGCGCACGAGAGATCGTTGCGGCGCCCAAGGTCTATGGGTTCGACACGGGATTCGTATGCGCCATGCGGGGATGGAGTCAGCTCCGACCTGACGACCGGGGTTTTCTCTGGGAGCATCTGGTGCTGAACGAATTGGCGGCGCGCATGGGCCGGATGTCACTCCAGTACTGGCGCGACAAGCGGGGACACGAGGTAGATTTCGTCCTTGCGCGCCGCGGACAAGCACCGGTGGCCATCGAGTGCAAGTGGTCCGCCGACCGCTTCGAGCCGCAATCGCTCCGGTCGTTTCGACAGGCCTATCCGAAGGGGAGGAATTTCCTCGTAGCGCAGGACGTGGCGCGCACCCATGCCCGGCGTTTCGGCGCGGTCGAGGTCACGCTGACTTCGCTCGAGGCTCTGCCTGAACTGCTTCAAGAAAGCTGATCGGCCATGCCAACACACGACATCATAGACAATCGAACCGAAAAGCTGATTGACCATCTGAATCAGATTCTCTGCACGAGCGAACGCGCTCGCTTTGCGGTCGGCTACCTCTTCCTGTCCGGCCTGACGAGTGTTGCACAACGCCTGTTGAACTTGAAGGAACTGCGGCTTCTCATCGGCAATACGACGAACCGGGAAACGGTCGAGATGCTCGCCGAGGGCTACCGCCGGCTGGACTTGGTGGCGGAAGAGGTAGAGAAGCAGGCGTATCGGAAGCGGACCGAGGCCGAAAAAAAGATGACCCGGGAAACGGGCGCCAATCTGCGGAACTCCGTCGAGCTGATGGACCAGACTGACGAAGCTCAGGAACTGATCGTTGGCTTGATTCGGATGATTGAAGAGAAACGGCTAAAGGTCCGCGTTTACACGAAGGGCCGCCTCCACGCCAAAGCGTACATTTGCGACTACGGCAAGGTGTTCGATCTGCTCGGCAAGGAAATCGAACGGCACGAGAAGGGCATTGCGGTTGTCGGCTCCTCGAACCTCACGCTCGCCGGACTGACCCACAACACGGAGTTGAACGTTCTCGTTCAGGGCAACCAGAACCACGCCGAACTAGTCCGCTGGTTTGACGACCTCTGGAAAGAGGCCCAAGAGTTCGACGACACGCTGATGACCGAACTCAAGCAGTCCTGGGCGGCGGCCCAAGTCCGGCCGTACGACATCTACATGAAGACGCTCTACGCTCTCGTGCGCGACCGCCTCGAAAGCGAAGACGAGCAGGAATTGCTTTGGGACGACGACATTTTCCGCAAGCTGGCGAGTTTTCAGAAGGTGGCCGTCCGCCAGGCGGTTCAGATGATCAGGGACTACGGCGGCGCGTTTGTGTCCGACGTGGTCGGCCTGGGCAAGAGTTTCATCGGCGCGGCGGTCGTGAAGCATTTCGAGCGGACCGACCACGCGCGCCCCCTGGTGATCTGCCCGGCTCCGCTCGTTGATATGTGGGAACGGTACAACGAGGTTTATCAACTGAATGCCCGTGTTCTCTCGATGGGCTTCTTGCGGGAAGACGAAGAAGAAGGCGTTACCCGGTTGCTCAACGACTTCCACTTCAAGGACCGCGATTTTGTTCTTGTGGACGAGAGCCACAATCTGCGGCACCCGGACACGCAGCGTTATAAGGTCGTGCAGACCTTTCTTTCCACGGGGCGGCGCTGCTGTTTCCTGACGGCTACACCGCGGAACAAGAGCGCGTGGGATGTTTACCACCAGATCAAACTGTTTCACCAGGACGACCGAACGGACTTGCCCGTTGATCCGCCGAACCTGAAGGAGTACTTCAAGTTGATTGATAAGGCGGAACGGAAGCTCCCGGACTTGCTGGCGAACATCCTTGTCCGGCGGACGCGCCAGCACATCCTTCGCTGGTACGGATTCGACGCCGAGACCCACGAACCGGTTGACCCGAATCGCTTTCAGGAATACGTACAGGGCACGCGGAGGGCTTACGTCTTGGTCGGCGGGAAACACCAATTTTTCCCCAAGCGCGATTTGGAGACCATCGAATACAGCATCGAGGACACGTATCAGGGGCTCTATCAGGAGTTGCGCGGCTACTTGGGTAAACCCCGGAAGGGCAAACCGGCGAAGGCTCGCCCGGACGGGGAACTGACCTACGCACGCTATGGGCTTTGGCACTACGTTCATGCCGAGAAACAGAAGCGCGAACCCTATGCCAGCCTTCAACGAGCGGGGGCGAACCTGCGCGGTCTGATGCGTGTTCTGCTCTTCAAGCGGTTTGAATCCAGTGTGTACGCGTTCCGCGAGACGGTCAAACGACTGTTGAAGATTCATCAGTATTTCATTGCTTCGCTTGACAAAGGTTTTGTCCCTGCGGGCGAAGACGCCCAGTACATCCTCTATGAAAGCGATGTTCTGGAAGAGGGCGTCTTGGTGGACGCTCTTCGGGAGGTATCGAAGCGCTACGATGTGAGTGATTTCGACCTGCAAACACTTCGCGCCCACATCGAGCACGACATTGAACTGCTTCAGAGGATTCTGAAGCTGGTGTCGCCTGTCACGCCCGAAAAAGACGCAAAACTTCAGACACTCAAGAAACGATTGGCCGAGAAGCCGTTGAAGGGCGCGAAACGCCTGATCTTCACCCAATATGCCGACACGGCGAAATACCTGTTTGCCAATCTCAACCCAGACGGCAAATACCCGGATATTGAGGTCATCTTCAGCGGCGACAAGAGCAAGGAGAAGATCGTTGGCCGCTTTGCACCCAAGGCGAACCCGGAATATCGCTTCGCCCATGGCGAAGCGGAGTTGATGACGGTGATTGCAACCGATGTTCTGGCCGAGGGTCTGAACCTTCAGGATTGCGACAATATCATCAATTACGACCTGCACTGGAATCCGGTCCGCCTGATTCAGCGTTTCGGGCGCATTGACCGTATCGGTTCCGAGCACGAACGCATTTTCGGGTTCAACTTCCTCCCGGAGACGAAACTCGACAAGAATTTGGGACTTCGGGAAAAGCTCCATCATCGCATTCAGGAGATTCATGACACGATTGGCGAGGATGCCGAGATTCTGGACCGAACCGAACAATTGAATCCGGAAGCCATGTACGCGATCTACGAAACGCATGGAAGCGCCCCAGTTCAACTGGATCTGTGGGGCGGCGCTGACGATGAGTTTCTCGACCTCAACGAGGCCGAGGAAATCTTGCGGCAATTGCGCAAGGACAATCCCGCGGAATACGAGCGTATCGCCAATCTTCGAGATGGGATCAGAACGGCGCGGCCGTCGCTCCAACGGGGGCTATACGTCTTTTGCCAGGCTGGCCGCTTCCAGCAACTGTTCCTGCTCGACGAGAACGGCGCGGTCATTTCCCGCGACATTCCCAAGGTGATCGGCGCGGTCAAATGTGCGCCCGACGCGAAGGCCGCTCCCTTGCCCGACGGGTACAACAGAACCGTGATGGCGGTTCAGCGCAAGTTCGCGGAAGACGTGCACCACCGGGAAGCCGAGCGCACTTTCACGGCCGACCTGACTCACGGCCAACGTTATGTCTTGCGGGAACTCCGAATCCTGTTTGAAGCCACGCAGGACGAGGACATCAAGCAGAACGTCAACGTTCTGGAGAAGGTCTTCCGCGGTCCGCTCACCGGCGCGGTGACACGAGAGCTTAATCAGCTTCGGCGAAACAGTGTCACGGGCGCGGCACTGCTCAAGAATCTGATCCGGATATACGACCAGCACAATCTGAAGGATGTCTCCGCTCAACGAAGTCTGGTCATGGCGGATCGCCCAGTTCCCCGCATCATTTGCAGCGAGGCATTTGTCTGACGGACCATTGGCTTCGCCTGTCGGATGAGAAGAGAAGACGTGTGCGCCCTCATCGGGAGTCCCAATAAAGCAGGCAGAGCGCGGCAGCTTCGCGTACGGCCGATGCCCGGCCGTGGATTCGGCTGTTGTCCGGCGCCGGGCCATTTCAGGCTGGCGGAGGGGGAGGGATTCGAACCCCCGGTCCCTTGCGGGACTCCGGTTTTCAAGACCGGCGCAATAAACCGCTCTGCCACCCCTCCGCAACCGTCGGCGAGTGCCGGAAAGTATGCCTGACCCTCGGCCCACCGTCGAGAAAACGGCGTGCCCGGCGGCCGGATTCGAAGTAGAATTCGCGCACGGCCATGTCCCGCAAGCGTCATATCCCGGTCGAGCAGCCGGCCTTGAAAGCGGTGCGCGCCTGGTTTCTGCTGACCCCGGGCGAGCGCTGGTTCGTCATCGGCGCGCTGGCGATCTTTCTGATCGGGCTGGTCGCGCGGCGGGCGCATCTGCGGCGGCTCGAGGCGGTTCCGGTGGCGCCGCCCGCCGAGGCCGCGCCCCGGCCTGGAGGAATCCGATAATGAGCGACTGCATCTTCTGCAAAATCGTGGCCGGCCAAATTCCCTGCACCCGCGTGTACGAGGACGACGCCGTGCTCGCGTTCATGGATATCGGCCCGATTGTCAAAGGCCACACCCTCGTCATTCCCAAGGCGCACCACGATCCGCTGACGGCCGTGCCGAGCGACCTGCTCGCGCGCGTGATCGAGGTCGTGCGGCGCGTCGCGGCGGCGCAGGTGGCCGGTCTGAAGGCGGACGGCGTCAACGTGCACCAGTCGAACGGCGCCGTGGCGGGGCAGGTCGTGCCGCACGTGCACTTCCACGTCATTCCGCGCTTCGCGGACGACGGCCATCGCTGGAACTGGAAGGCGGGCCGCTACGACGATCCCGCCGAGCCGGCGGCGCTGGCGGAGCGCATCCGCGCGGCGTTGCCGCGTTGAGCAACGGCGCGATGCCCGACCCCGCCGCCGATGAAGGCCCGTCGAGGCCAGTCCCGCCGCGTCACACCCGGAACAGCGCGCCCATGCGTTTGCCGAGCAGCCGCCCGGCGCCGAGGATCGCGACGGCGAGGAAGGTCATGGCCCAGACGCCCAGCGCGGAGGCGATGTACGGGCCCGTGCCGAGGACGTTGAACAGCTCGTAGATGGTCTTCGTGATCGGGTAGAAATCCTCGCGCTGCGCCAGCATCAGGCTATCGGACACCTCCAGCATGCTGAACGCGAAGGCGAGCAGCGCACCGGCGACGAGGTTGGCCGAAATCAGCGGCAGCGTAATCCGCCGCAGCGTGCGCCACGGGGTCGCCCCCAGATTGGCCGCGGCCTCCTCGAACGCGACGGAGGTCTGTTGGAGCCCCGCCACAGCTGCGCGCGTCATGTAGGGCAGGCGGCGCATGGCATAGGCAATTACGAGGAAGAAGGTCGGGTTGGTCCGCACGTCGAACACGGCCTGCCAGAACGGGCTTTCTTTGACCCAGAGCTGGCTGGAGACGCGCGCGCTGAGCGCGAGGTAGCCGAACGCCATCACCAGTCCCGGCAC
>Ga0116147_1004752_pt1 | contig 11936 bp, 8 predicted proteins | sample AD_JPNHG3_MetaG_FD_89749 | JGI IMG/M metagenome (GOLD analysis project Ga0116147, IMG submission 89749) | Active sludge microbial communities of municipal wastewater-treating anaerobic digesters from Japan - AD_JPNHG3_MetaG | ecosystem: Engineered > Bioreactor > Anaerobic > Digestate | place...
GGTATTTCATTTCTAATAATTTTACAAAACACACAATCTTGATCTAACATAATTTATTATTTATTTTAATATAATTTTTAATTAATAAAAAATGGAAATTGAAAATTAGAAGTTTACACTAACAAAAATGGCTTTTATTATTTGTGTAAATCTATATCTTTGTCATATTCGTATTAATTCGCGTTTTAGGCGTTAATTTGCGTAATATTGATACATTTACTCGGGCATTCTTCTTCGGCTATTTTATTGCAGTTTAATTCAGTTTCATCAATAATATCTTTTTTCGGTTTTGCTAAAAAATCTTTTTCATCAATCTCTCAATTTTCTGGGCACACCATAGTGCACCTACCACACCCTAAGCATTTATTTCTATCTTGTGTAATTTTATATTTTTTCATAGTATTTGTTTATTTTTTGTTTTGATTATTTTGATTTTGTCTTACCTCCCTTATTTGATCTTTATTTTATTTTGATTATGATCACTTCCTTTTATTTTTTATTTATATTTTGTATTTAGTCTTATATCTTTTCTTAGTGTTGTTATATATCCTGTGTATATTATTTTGATTCGTGCCTTATTCGATACGATTTTGTCTTACCTCCCTTATTTGATCTTTATTTTATTTCTATCTTGTGTAATTTTATATTTTTTCATAGTATTTTTATTTATATTTTTTTCTCAGTGTTTTTATTTATATTGTATTTATATTTTATATTTTGTATTTGTTCTTATTTTATTCCTCCTTATTTAGTTTTATATTTTTCCATAGCATTTTTTGTTTTTTCTTTTTCATTTATTTAAAGCACAATTTGTGCCCCTGGGAGGACTCGAACCCCCAACTTTGGTTCCGAAGACCAGAGTGATATCCATTTCACCACAGGGGCGAAAAACATAATAATTAGCAATTTTTATTCAAATCCCAGTTATTTTATTTGTTTCCCGTGGAAATTTTTATGTATAGTTCTTAATTCTTTATTTTATTTCTTTGTTTTAGATGTAAATCCGTGCCTTGTCTGTATGTTTTATATTTTGTGTATATTATTTTGATTCGTGCCTTATTCGATATGATTTTGTTTTACCCTTATTTGTTCTTTTTTTGATTTTATTTCTTTGTTTTAGATGTAAATCCGTGCCTTGTCTGTATGTTTTATATTTTGTTTTTGATTGTTCCATATTTAATTGGAAATTATTTAGTTGTTCTGATTATTTTTATTCAAATCCCAGTTATTTTATTTGTTTCCCGTGGAAATTTTTATGTATAGTTCTTAATTCTTTATTTGTAATATGAGTATAAATTTGAGTAGTAGTAACAGAAGAATGTCCTAATAAACTTTGTACAGATCTTAAATCTGCTCCATTTTGTAAAAGATCAGTAGCAAAACAATGACGTAAAGTATGTGGCACTACTTTTTTTGTAATACCAGCTTTAATAGCATAATATTGTACTAATCGTTCAATTGATCTGGGGGTTAATCTATGTACAAATTTTGTTTTTGAATTTTTTGGTATGCTTATAAACAAAGCCTCTTCTATGTCAGGTCGTTTTTCCATTCAATCTTGTAGATATTTTTTTGCTCTGTCAGACAAAAATACTAATCGTACTTTGCTTCCTTTACCTCGCACAGAAAACTCTCCTGTTGTTAAATTGATATTGTTTCTATTTAAAGAGCATAGTTCAGAAACACGTAATCCTGTAGAAAAAAGAGTTTCCAAAATTGCTTTGTCGCGTATTCCTTTTAATTTAGATAAATCTGGGGCATTTAGTAATCTTTTTAATTCATTTTGGTCAATAATATTTATATCGCGTTCTGGTATTTTGGGTAAATCAATTTTGTCAGCTGATAAAACATTAATATCACGTCTCGAAATATATTTTAGAAAATTGCGTAAGGCTATAATATAATATCCCTGAGTATTTTTCTTTCTTGTACCTCCTTTAGATGTAATCTCGCGATTCAAAAATAATCTGTATTCTCGTACTGTATCTTGATTTATATCTGAAGGTACCAGTTTATTCACAGCCACATTATTATTATATTGTGCTAATCAATTCAAAAAATGATTAAGATAGCGACTATAACTTTCGCGAGTTTTTATGCTTCTATTTTTTTCAATTTCTAAAAAATTTAGATAGTCATTTAAAAGGATTTTTAAATTAGTCATAATATATTACCAGAATTGTTGGTTTATATTGTGCGACGTATGTATATTGTATCATACATTACTACAAAAATCAATATTATACTCAATATACACACTGCCCTGCCTACTCATATATCTAGATATACTCGGTATAAAACTATGTCTATCCAAATATATTAAAACAGCATTTGAATTATAATCCCAAATCTGTGTTAATATTCTGCATACTTTGTAAAACTATACTAATAAAATCTCTTAAAGATATATTTAGATATTGTTCAGATCTTAAAATATGTTCTCTATTCGCACCCTTGGCAAAAGATTTTTCTTTAAATCTATTTATAATATTTTCTACTGTTAGATCTTTAATTTGTTTAGAAGGCAGAACTAAAGTACTTGCTACAATTAAACCAGTTAAGGGATCTAAACAAAATAAACTTTTCGCCATTTTGCTTATAGGTTCTTTTTTATGGATTTCATTATGTGTTTCGATTGCGTCTAAAATTTCTTGATTTATGTTAAAAGGTTTTAATATTTCTAAACTTTTTAAACTATGTAATTCTGGATTATTTTTTGTATATTCATAATCAATATCATGTAACAAACCAGCAAGTCCTCAGTTTATTTTATTTTCATTTTCGTTTAATACATCAGCTAATCCAAGCATACCTGCTTCTGTGGCCAAACAATGTTTAATTAAATTTTGTTCTTGAATATGTTTACACAATAATTCATATGCTTCGGTTCTGGTCATATTATGCAATTAGATGGTTCGTTATAATTTATTTGATTTATTTATGTGCCTCCGACAGGATTCGAACCTGCGACCATTTGCTTAAGAGGCAACTGCTCTACCAGCTGAGCTACGGAGGCAACGAACATATCAAATAGCAAAATAGAATATTTGCTATTTGCTATTTGATATTTTGTTTGTTTTGGATAAACATGCTTTTACAAAACCCCAAAATAAAGGCGCAGGATTGTTTAATCGTGATTTAAACTCAGGATGTGCTTGTGTTGCTACAAAAAATTTATGCTGTGGTAATTCGATAAATTCCATAAGTTTAGTTCCGTCATTGCGTACATGATAGCCAGTAAATTTAATTCCTGCTTTTTCTAATGTTTCAACATATTTTGGGTTAACTTCGTATCTATGTCTATGTCTTTCTAAAATTATAGTATCTGTATTTTTGTTGAACTTTCCTAATCTAAATTTGTTCTGTTTATCTTTTTGTAAGATTTTTATTTGTTTTTTGTCTATTTCTATTCTTTTGGTTTTTTTATATAAATTATAAATTAATGACTTTTTGTTTATAATAGCTCCATATGCTCCCAATCTCATTGTTCCACCATAAGCGTGATTTTGTATAAATTCTTTTTGCATTGGTATAAAATCAATTATAGGATAGGGAGTATTGGGATTTATTTCTGTAGTATTGGCGTTTTTCATTTTGCAGACATTTCTGGCAAATTCTATTAATGCCAATTGCATACCATAACACAAGCCTAAATATGGAATATTATGTGTTCTCGCATAGTTAATAGCTAATATTTTGCCTTCTGTTCCTTCTGTACCAAAACCACCAGGCACAATAATACCATCAAATTGTTTGATTATATCTACATTTTTAGGATTTTTTTCTAAACTTTTTGCATCCAATCATTCTATTTCGATCTTAGTGTTTAGATGCGCTCCACAATGTGTTAGCGCTTCTTTAATTGATAAATAAGAATCAGTCAAAGTAAAGTCTCCACTATTTATATATTTCCCAATAATTGCTATTTTGATTGTATGTTTTGGTTGTAAGATATTATTTATTCATTTATTTCATTGAGCAAAATTTATTTTAGTTTTTGGTTTTACATTTAATTTATCCAAAATTTTGCTTCCTATATTTTCTTTTGTTAGATTTATTGGCACTTGATATATAGTAGTTACATCTGGTGCAGAAATAATATAATCAGATGAAATATTAGCATATGTTTCTATTTTTTCTTTTCTTACTTTATCCAAAGGTTCTTCTGATCTACATAATACAAAATCTGGGGCAATACCTGAAGATTCTGTGAGCATTTTTATAGCTTGCTGAGTAGGCTTTGTTTTCATTTCTTTTATATGACGGGGTGCGAATAGGTACGTTACTAATATATATATTATGTTGTTTGGTTTTATTTCTTTTTCTCAATTTTTCATAGCAAATAAAAAGGGCACGTTTTCATAATCACCCACTACTCCCCCAATTTCTATTAAAGCAAAATCATATCCTTTGCTTGCTTGTATAATACGATTTTTTATTTCATTGGCTACATGTGGAATAAATTGAACAGTTTGTCCCAAATAATCTCCCCTTCTTTCTTTTGCAATTATATTTTTATAAATTTGTCCAGTTGTGATACTATTCTTTTTAGGTATATCTATATCTAAAAATCTTTCATAATTTCCTAGATCTTGATCTATTTCTCCCCCATCATCAGTAACCCATACTTCTCCGTGCTCAGTGGGTCTTAAAGTACCAGCATCAACATTGATATACGGATCAATTTTTATTGCTGTTACAGAATATCCATATTCTTTTAAAATTTTTCCTATTGATGCCGTAGCTACTCCTTTTCCTACGCCACTAATAACTCCTCCAATTACAACTATATATTTTGTCATACTATTGGTTTAAAATGTTTCTATATATTTATACTATCAATTTTTTTAAAAAATTGCAACAGATACAAAAATATGATACAATAATCTTACTATATTTTTATAATATGTTACAAATAAATGACAAAATAAACAATTTAAGAGGTATAGGTCCTTATTATGAGACAAAATTAAAAGATCTCGGTATTATTACTATTAGAGATTTACTTTTTTATTTTCCGTTTCGTTATCAAGATTTTACTAATATCAAAAACATAGCTGATTTGGTAGCTAATGAGCAAGCAACAATAATAGCTCATATTACTAAAATAAAAAGTTATCGTACTTTTAAAAAACATATGCTGCTTATTACTGCTACAGTAGAAGATGAATCAGGATCAATAGAAGTTCTTTGGTTCAATCAACCATTTATTATCAAAACTTTAAAACAAGGTACAACAGTTTCTTTATCAGGCAAAGTAAAACAGCAGGGTAAAAAATTATTATTAGAAAGTCCAGCTTATGAATTAGTTTCGCAAGATGATGATTTTAATATACAGGATTTAAGACATACTGGAAGATTAGTACCTATTTATTCCGAAACTGCTGGTATTAGTTCAAAAATGATTCGTAGTTATATTAAGCGCGCTTTGAAAATGTTTTTAGATAAGATACCAGAATCTTTGCCATTAGAAACTCGTCAGAATTATAATTTGATGGATATTAAAAATGCTTTATCACAAATTCATTTTCCTGATAGTCAAGAATTGGCTAATGAAGCTAAGCGTCGATTTGTATTCGAAGAAATGTTATTGGTGCAGATTCATTTATTAAATTTAAAAAATAGATTATCACAATTTCGAGCACCCAAGATACCAAAAGATATTAATGCTATAAAAGAATTTATCTCTTATCTTCCATTTAAACTTACTAATGCTCAAAGAAAAGCAATATGAGAAATGATACAAGATATTGAAACAGGTATTCCTATGAACAGGTTATTAGAGGGCGATGTTGGGTCAGGTAAAACCGTAGTAGCAATATCCATTGCTTATCTGTGTTTAAAAAATGGCTTTCAGGTAGCCTTTATGGCACCAACAGAAGTATTGGTAAAACAACACTTTCAAACTATTAAACAATTATTAAAGCCTTTTGATATCAAGATTGCTTGTTTGACAAGTGATGGCGTAGAAATTAAAGATGGTTTTTTAGAAGGCAAAGTGTCTAAAGAATATTTATTAAAAAGCATTGCTATTAATACTCCATGATTGGTAGTTGGTACCCATTCGCTGATACAAAAAGATGTCCAATTTGGTAATTTGGGTTTTGTTATTATTGATGAGCAGCATAGATTTGGTGTTGCTCAGCGCTCGCTTTTATTGCGCGGATCAACACAGATTACTGAACAAATAAATGCCAAAACTACCATTATCAACACTAAACAAAAGACTGATCTTCCATACAAGGAATTAACTGATAAAATCAAAGGGGTGATTTTTGATGTATTTAATAAATTAGGATCAGGATTACAAAAACTTGTTTATCAAGAAGCACTGACAAAAGCATTATCTAAACAAAACATATCTTTTGACAACACCAAATCTCTTAATGTTGTGTATGATAATAAAAAAATTGGTCTATATAAACCAGATTTTATAATAGAGAATAAAATTATTTTAGTTATAACATCTCGTTCGTTTTCAGACAAAACTGAAGAAAAACAGGTTTGGAGCTATTTAAAAGAAAGCGGTTTTAAATTAGCAGTATTAGTAAATTTTAATAATGACAATATAGAAATAAAGTATGTTGTATATGATTTAGCTTGTGATTTAAAAAATATTGATACTAATCAGCGTATATATTCACCTGAATTAGCGTTTTATCCACATTTATTATCTATGACAGCCACCCCCATTCCTCGTACTTTGGCATTGGCAATGTATGGTGATCTTGAATTAAGCATTCTTGATGAAATGCCCAAAGGCAGACAAAGCATTATTACTAAATTAGTGTCTAAAAGGTCAGAAGATAAGATGTATGATTTTATAAAAAAACAGATTATTGAAGGCAGACAAGCTTTTATTATTTGTCCTCGAATAGAAGATACTTCTACCAAACAAGCACCAACACAGATTTCTACCCAGACGAGCATTAATAATGTGTATTATGATGACAAGTCAAACTCTAAGGACAAAACACAATCTCAGTTGCTAATTCATAAACCAAATATTTTTTCACCATCCCAAATATTAGATTACGAAGTTAAAGCTGTAAAAAAAGAATATGAAAGAATAAAAAAAATTTTCCCCGAATTTCAAATAGAAATGATTCATGGCAAAATGAAACCAAAAGAAAAAGATGATATTATGAGAAAATTTTATGATAATAAAATTCAAATACTAATTGCCACTTCAGTAATAGAAGTTGGTATAGATGTACCCAATGCTACAATTATGGTAATAGAAGGGGCTGAACACTTTGGTTTATCGCAGCTTCATCAATTTCGTGGTAGAGTAGGTAGGGGTGAATATCAGTCGTATTGTTTTCTTTTTACAGAATCATATAGTAAAACAACTCGGGAAAGATTAAAAGCTATGTTGCAGTATAGTGATGGTTTTAAATTAGCAGAAATTGATTTGCATTTAAGAGGCCCAGGAGAATTTTTTGGGGTAAACCAATCAGGTTTTCCTGATTTAGCTATGCAAGCTCTATCTGATACTAAACAATTAGCACAAATTCATGAGGAAGCTACAAGACTTATAAATAAAGATAATACTTTACAATCTTGACCGAATTTATGACAACGCTACCAAGAATTTTTAGAAAAGTTTCATATGGAATAAATAAAAAAGACTTGTTTAAAAACAAGTCTTTTTAAAAATATTTTTTGATTTCTTTAAAATAAATTATTGAACAACATACAAATTTATAAATTTTTTAAATTTACCCCGAGCTATTTAAAAGACAATGTTGTGGCTTCTATAAAACATTGGCTATCAAAATCTAAATTTTTCAGTTTTCCGCAATTAATTGCTCCTGTAAAAGATAGAATACCCTTTTCTGTTCATTCTTCATTATTATTGCGTTGTAATTTGGGATTATCCGCAATAAATTTTGAGATATCTATTAATTGGTCATTATAATGTTCGTCATTAAACATAATTGTTTTATCAGATACTCATTTATATTGTTGTGGCTCTGAGCTTGTATATTGAATAGGAATTTTAATATCTTCATTTTCTTGAAAATTAAAATTAAATTCTCAGACAGTTTTTGTATGAATAATTAAACTTGAATTATTAAATTTTGAACAATAGAATTCAATGTAGGTTTCGTTTTTACTTGCATAATCTAATAAATTTTCTAAAGCTCAATAAGGAGATTCATCTCCCCATGCTATATTAATCCAATCTTGTGAATTAGCAAATTTTATGAAAAGTTTTGCGTCTTTATCTCTATCAAATAAATATTCCCCATCAAAATCAGCTGCTATATCCCCTCGAGCTCCTTTGAGTATTCTTTGTTCGAATATTGGTTCTTGAAAGATAATTTTATAAATTCTATGTTTTAGAATGGGTGATTCAGGCAAGATAGTATCACCTAAGGATATTGGATATTCTGGATTGTATTGATACTCGTTAGCATCAGGGGATATTTTTGCTAAAGCTATTGGTAATAGCAAGGTAAAATATGACGATTTTGCTGTTGCTTTTGGTATTTCTAAATATATTTTGACATTGACGATTTTGGTTTGAGGTAGAGATGAAAGACCTTCAAAATTATATTCTTTATTATTTTTTAGTATTTTTATAATATTAGTATTAATATTACTAAATTTTAATTCAGACTTCGATTCAAATCTTCCGTTATAAACACTGAATAGCAATTGTCCATTATTTATTTTAATAGTGTCTTTTTTAACCCAGCCAGTTAATGTTTCATATTCTATACCATTAAGGGTTTCTTTTTCATAATAAATTGGTGGTTCCCCAGGAGGTTGTCCCTTAATGTCTAAGGATTCTGTTGTAATGGTTTTTGGAGTATTGAGTATATTAAATTTACTTTTTGGTCAATCATAATCATCTCAGAAATCTGTAAATTCTTTATTGTTGGCAGTGTCTTTTAGTATTGTAGTAGTAGTAGAAGAAGTATTTAATAACTCTGAATTAGGTTTTGTTATTTTATTTAGAAGTATAAAACAGCTAATTAACGCGATAAAGATTATTGATATAATTAGTATTTTTTTATTTTCCATAATTTGAGTTTAATGAGTGAAGCGAATTAAATTCAAATTATATTGTATTAGTTATATAATTTGAGTTTAATGAGTGAAGCGAATTAAATTCACATTATATTGTACCCAGTTATATTATATTTAGTTATCACAGCAAAATATTTTCTTCATTATTGTATTCTCATCTTTAGCAGAAATAATAATTGCTGAAGAAGATTTATTAATTGGGTTTGCAGTTCCATAATGTAATTTTGTAATTCTATTTTGCTCATTTTGTTTGTGTCTATTGGTTTTAGAGGTTTTATGGTAGGAAATGTAGTAGTTGTAGTGGATGAAGTAGTAGTTGTAGAACTAGTAGAAGTTTTGGAGGAGCAATCAGACGGACAATAATCACGATTTCCTGAAGCATATAGAGCAATACAATTTTCCCCCGATTCGCAGATAAATTTTTCTCATCGGTATTTTTCCCGACAAGCACAAATGTTATCCCCGCATTTTACAGAAAAACATTTATCGCATTTTTCTCCTTGTTCTCAAGGAGCTGCCGATAACTCATTAAAATAAATAGCTTCACACTGATTATTTATAGGTGGTTTGGATGTAGTAGTTGTAGTGGATGAAGTAGTAGTTGTAGAACTAGTAGTAGTTGTAGAACTAGTAGTAGTTGTAGAACTAGTAGAAGTTGATGTATTAGTTTTGGTAATAGTAGCATTGCCATTCCCTTTTGCTAACAACAAATTGCCCTTAGCTTTTGTTTCTATAGAAACTGTATAGATTCCTGGATTAGGAGGGTTTTTAATATTATTGAGAGCTATTATGATATTCGAGTAGGGACATATAAAATTTGTACCATCTCCCTTGCGAGTTAAAACTATAGTTTGGTTATTAATAGATATATCAAAACCACCATCAATATTGTTATTACAACGACCTTCGCCCTTAGAAATATTAGCTAAACTAACTTTGGTTAAATCAAAGTTTTTAGGAAAGGTAATAACTATAGAGCCATCATAGGGTATAATACCAAACTCTCCGCTGTTATATGCGTTTGAATCAGTTGGTAATGCAAAACTAATAGTATAATTAGATTGGTTATTTATTGATGAGTTATTCGAATTAATAGCAATATTAGTTAAAGTTTTAATTTTATTATTATTTATTACATTAATACCAAATGCCGGGTTAGTAACTGGTAGATAAGTTATACCTCCATCTACTGATCATTCGAAAACACCTCTACTTGGTCCCGTATGCCCTATAATTTTAAAATAAACAGTTAGAACATCACGAGTTACTTCTCGAATACAAGAATAAGGTTCTTTACCGCAATAATCTGATCCTTCAGCTGGTGAATCGCCAACTGACATACGGAGATCTTTATCAGAGACTTTATTATTGTTATCATTATCAAGATAAAGTCCATCTTGTTCATAAATATAATTACCATTCGGGTTTGTTGTTTTGATTCTTTCTGGTTTTGTGAAAGAATATAAAGGTCTCCCACATTCATAATTAGTATTACAATTAACTAATCCATATGGTACTGGGCCAGGGCATATTGCGCCCTCTAATGCTATGCACGCAGGTGGTTCAGTATTAATACAAATATCGCCGTTACTTATAGTATTGCTGTTATCATTATCAAGATATAATCTATTAAGTCTCCAAACTTCGTTTTCCAGTGGTTTATTACTATCTCTGATTGAACTTTGTGATTTTATTTTTAAATTTATATTATTATTTAATGTAAATAAAGGAGTGTTGTCTTCTGGGTTAAAATCTTTAGTAACATCAATCCGCATGGTTTTATTATCAGGAAAACTCACATTTTTATCAACCTTACCTCCATATAATGCGTAACCTCCATATAATGCGTAAGCGGTAGAATAAGGACTTGGTTCTTGGTATTTTGTATCAAAAATAGCATTAACTGAATTAGGGATTTTAATAATAACATCTGTGTTAGCCTTTATATCATTTGGATAGCCATTAGTTATTTCTAGTCTATATGCAAAAGACGAGATTGCTCCAACATTAATATCTATATATCGGCTTTCTCAATTGTTACAATTGTCGCCTAATAGAATGTTACATCCAAATTTACCACGTGGTGCTGCTGCTTGTGCAGTAAACATTTTATTTAGGCCACCTAATAATAAAATAATTAAGCTAAAAATGATAAAACATATATAATATATTTTTTTCATATTTTTTAAATTATTTTTAAATTTTTAATTATCGACTATTAATAATTTTCTTTTGTATATAAAGATTTTCTGTCAAAGAATCAAATCTCATTCGTAGCTCAATAGTATCTAATTGGATATTGGAAGTTTGTTCATCTATGTTATCTTGTTCTGCGTTTATAATAAGAATTATACCGTCATTGCCAGGCTCAGTTTTTATATTTTTGATGTTCAATATATCGATTACATTATCATAAAAATATATTTCGCACTGATTATAAGACTGATCGCATTTTTCATATTTAATATGAATTCAATCCCCATTTATTGCGGGATCTCCCCCTGATGATTCTAAAATAGTATATGGAGCTACTTTATGAATTTTGTTAATTGAAAACAAAAGATTACGTAATTCTTTATTATTATTGGGTGTAACATAATATTCATTGGCACTGTCTTGTATTGTTATTATATTGCTGTCTTGGTTGTTCTTAGATGTATTGGAAGTTGTGTTTTGAATTGTCGAAATTGTAGTTGTTATAATATTTTGAGGTAAACATTGTAATTTTGAACAAGACACATTTTTAAAATTTATTAAGACAATGTTATAAACTGATAAAGTGATAATAATAGTTAAAATAATAATTCAAAAATTTTTCATATCTATTTTTTGTAGTTTTAATGTTAATTTGACATCTTAGAAATATTTTTTAAGAAATTTGGATAATTGTATTAAAC
>Ga0116147_1004759_pt1 | contig 11921 bp, 20 predicted proteins | sample AD_JPNHG3_MetaG_FD_89749 | JGI IMG/M metagenome (GOLD analysis project Ga0116147, IMG submission 89749) | Active sludge microbial communities of municipal wastewater-treating anaerobic digesters from Japan - AD_JPNHG3_MetaG | ecosystem: Engineered > Bioreactor > Anaerobic > Digestate | place...
GAAGTACCTGATTCGCCTGAAGTTCCACTAGTCCCCGAAGTACCTGATTCACCAGAAGTTCCACTAGTCCCTGAAGTTCCAGATTCACCAGAAGTTCCACTAGTTCCAGATTCACCAGAAGTTCCAGACGTTCCAGATTCACCAGAAGTTCCAGACGTTCCAGAAGTACCATCACCAGATGTTCCAGACGTTCCAGAAGTACCATCACCAGATGTACCAGATGTTCCAGAAGTGCTACTTGTTCCTGAAGTTCCAGATGTACTACTTGTTCCTGACGTACCGTCTACTCCAGAAGTTCCTGACGTTCCTGATGTACCAACACTAGAAGTACCAGAAGTTCCAGAAGTACCATCACCAGACGTACCAGATGTTCCACTAGTACCAGCAATTGGATAAATTTCTTGTCCATCAATATAAATTGCCATACACTTAAATTAACCTCCTTATACTGGATCTAAATAACCTCCATCAACATCTGCCCGATAACTAATAGTAATTATTAAATCAACTGCTGTTGGTCCAGTTCCCAGAAGATTTACATAGACAATATCTCCAACAGGAAGTTCTGCTAGCACACTACAACCAACTTGTCTACCGACCCCACTTAATCTAGCTTGTGTAGCTAGACCAGCAAGAACAATAGTAGTAATACCAGATCCAGCATAAATTCCAGCAGAAGTCAAGTCACCAGGAGCTGCTGATTGAGCTCTAACACTCGCAAAATAAATTGTACACGGTTGTCCAGTAACTCTCCAGAGATTTACAATCCCAGCATTTGCAGCAGATGTAACATTTATCTGAACAGTTTGCATCGCTTGCATCTGTCGGGGATCTACTAAATTTCTAACATCTTCAACACGTTCTAATAAAGATCCATCTCTATTAGCAACAACTAAAGATGTATCAACTTCATTATTATCATCATTTTGACCAACAAATCTATTAGCCGAAGCATTAATAGATAATAAATCAAATGCATCTCCAGCGGCAATAGCTCCTGGGAAAGCATCTGCTAATGTCAAAGTGTGAGTTGTCAAAGACCATCCACTCACACGCCGCATTAATCCAGCATTTACTCCTGTAAGCATTAACAAATGCCAATCAACGTAGTCACCACTAGGACGAGTTAGTGAAGAACATACAAGATGTGAAGCATCACTACCAGCTTCTGCCGTTCCAAAAGTAGGATCAATTTCAAGTTCTTCAGAAATATAAGATAGTTTTGTATCAATTTCTCTAGCATCACCAACTTCTGATGAAGCTTTTACTGTTAAAGTTTTAGTATTACAAACAGCAGTAAATGTAAATACAAGACCTTCTTTAGGAGATGTATCTGTTACCCTGTAGTACAACCAATATACTCCAACTGACTCATTTACCATGGTAGTGGAAGCACCAGTTGCATTCCTCAAATTAGCGGATCTACTTACTCCAGCATCATTAACAACTGCTACAGTTGGTGCAGCATCAGGAACTTGCATCTCACCATCTGCATCATAAAGCGTTAAATAAATTTTAAGATCAGAACTTCCAGCTTCTGGAATCTCTAATCTTGTTGGAACCATAGCTGCTGCCCTGACATTTCCTGCCATAGCTATAATAAGAGAAAGGCCAGAAGGAGCAGTATATGTAATTAATCCACTCATATAATTAAAACCTCCTATTTAGCCTTTTAATTCTCTCACTGTTAAATTTCCGGCAGCGCTGGCCGTTATAATTACCTTAGTTATTCGACAATTATATAAATTGACTCCAAATGTTTCATCAGCAGCAATTGTAAATGGTGGAGTATTTGAAGTACTTTCAAGATAACAAGTAAATGTAGATCCAGCGGCAATAGTTGCTCTGATAAATTGAAGTTCTTTACAAGTATCAGGATCAGTAAGATAATAATGTTGTGTTCCAGCTGCGGCAAAAGTAACAATTGTTTCACTAATAATAGGATTATAAAGTGGTAAATCACTCGTCTTAATTAAACTTGGAAATTGTGATTCTGCAATAGGATTAAAATTATCTCCACTAAATCCTAAAACGGCAAGAGCAGTATTTCCAGTCGATTTAATATATAATTTTGATTGAAAATTATTATAAACCGGCGCGATCAGCTTGATATAAGTAGATCCACCTGTAACTGGATCAACTGCGAATGCAATTTTATTAGCATCAGCCGTAGCTGCCTCATATGAAGCATTAATTTCAGCAGAAATTTCAGCAGCAGTGCGCGCTGCACCAGTTGTAAGTGTTGTCGTTATCCAATTAGCATTATTATTTACTTTAAAAATAAAGACGTTGTTTGCCGTTGTAATATTATAAGTTGATGCGTTTGTGCTAAATTTAAAAGCTTGAATAGATACGCTGGAAACTGGATTTACTGCACTTGTTGATAGACCTAAAGTTGCAGCGGCAGTACTTCCCATTCCAACTGTTGCTATATAAATAGCACTTAAAATATTGCTTCTTATTGGAGCATCAATTCTAACTTTACCACTTTCAGTGGAAGCTACTGTATCACCATAGGCAGTATTAATATCGGTAGCAATTTGAGCGGCTGTCCGAGCAATACCATTAGTGAGTGTGACAGTTGTCCAAGCAGTCTCATCATTAAATCTAATTAATAGAACTTGATTACCCGCTCCAATATTATATGTTTCAACTACAGTTCCAACTATAAATGCTCTATTACTAAGAGTATCATAAGTTTCAATTTCTTGATTCGGAGCAAACACAGTATTATTAAAATATACAGGATTGCTTAAATTATTTACATATTTAGGCACAATGACCTCCTATACGTTTCTTCTCCAATTTTTCAATTAGTATTTTGTACCTGATCTGTCTTCTCGCCTAAAATTTTTAAAAGAATTTTAAGATCAAATTCTTTTGCAAGTCGCAACTTTTCTTCAAGATCAACCTCAGAATCTTCATAAAGTTGTTGACCAATTATAGATGCATTAGGATCAATTTGTAATTCAACACATTTCTTTAATCTATTTTCGTAATCTTTCACACCTTTTTGAATCTCTTGAAAAGCTAGCGCTCTTTCCGTCTCTTCTTTAACTTTAGCTTCTAATTCATTTTGAGTAATTATATTCTTCTCTAATAAAAGTTTCTCCATCGCAGCAGTTAATACATCTACATAATATAATCTGTCTCTGAGTTTCTGAGCAGATTGGAATAACCCAACAAATTCTCGACGAGTAACAAATGTATTACCTTGTTGCTCTGCTTTACGCTGCTTTTCTTTTTCATTACGAATCATTTGTCGTTCAATTCTTCGTCTCTGCTTACGATTATATTTTGATAAATCAGATTGCCCGTTACCAGGAATAGCTTCAAGTTTCTTTTCTAAATTAGTAATTTCCTCACCAATTGCTTCTAACTCATTCAAATTCTTCTCAGCTTCAGTAATTGCCGCTTCCCGTTCTTCCATTTTCTTAAATTTTCCTTTCAACTTTCTGTTTTTATTCGTTTAAAGACGAAATATATTTTTTAAAACATTTCTTACATACTCTTCCTTCATAACGATCTTTATAAATAATGGTAGTTGTTTCAAATGGGCCACTCAAACCACAACAAGTCATAGTATCAAGTTGACCATCTACAAGTTCGACATAATGTATTTTGTCTTTACCTGATTTTTTCACAGCTGTGTATTTAGACATATTCAATACCTCATCTATCGATTTTCTTGATATGTTTCGGCTGCTTTCCTAAGTCCTCCACCAAATTTTCTAACCCAATCATCTCCAGAAATTGGATGTTCGTTATAAGGAGATGGAACTCTAGTCACTCCAGGTGCTACTTCACCATCTTTTAGTGGAATTTTAGTTGGACCAGGAACTCTAGTAGGAGTAGGCCCGGTAGGAATATTCTCTCTAGCAACTGAAGGTGAAACAGTATTAACTCGAGTTGGTTCAGGGACTTGCCTTGCTCCACCAAAACCTCTTTTTCTTAATAATTCAGTACGACTTCTTTGAAGATCAGCTAAAGACATATTTTGTTCTAATAAATACTTAGTAAGTGAGACCATTTTTAAATCTCCTAAATAAAATTAATGAACATTATACTAAAATTTACAGATTAAATATTTGATTTAAAATATTATCAATATCAGAATAATCTTTATAATCAATTTCAATTAAATTAATATTGTGTATCTGCGCAAAATTTCTTTTAATCACATCATGAGTAACCGTCTTTTCGTGAACAATTTTAGCTCGCCGATATTTATTTATTGGTTTTTCATGATGATGCCCCTGATATTCTATTAATAAATTAAATTGTTCAAGATAAAAATCATATCTTAAACAATTGCCACAAAAATTAACACAATCTTTAAAAGTCTTTTCTCGAACATACTCTATTCCATGAGAATCGAGAAATTGAGCTATCTTCTTTTCACCTTTTGAAATTCGTCTTCCCTTGTAATAAATTCTCTTCTTCATAAAATTCCATTATAGATTCCCCGATGTAAGTAAATCCCATTGCAGCTAAAGAAAATAAAGTCCCAATAAGAGCAAATATACATGCAAATAAAAAAATAATAAAATTAGCTATTTTTCTCACCATTTTGACCATTTTTCTTTGCTTCTTTCTTCGCTTTCCTACAATCCGGGCACCTTACTGGATCTGGGAATCCTTTACCACTATAAAATTCCTGCTCACCATCTGTAAATACAAACTCACTTCCGCAATCCTTACAACTCAATTTTTTGTCTGCCATTTTTCCTTTAAAACCTTTCTTTAAATTTAATTAATTTCCAGAAACAACTGTCCCTGGATTTGAATTTTCATTCAATCGTCTGTCTGGTACCTTCTCTAAATAAATATACCTTCTGCGATTATTATCATCAATCCAATAAGGTATACCATCAGGTCGATTAAGTTCTCCACGAGTCCCAATAATAGTATGCGTCTGTTTTTCTATCTTTGCGTCTAATATAAACTTGATATACGTGAAAGCAACCCCACCTATAGTAAATATTGCTACTAATACTGCAATGACCAAATTCAATCGAAATGTTAAAGTATTAACAACAGATTCCAACGACCTTCTAGAAGACTCTAATTCTTCATTTGCTTTCGATATTCTTGCTTCTGCAGTTTTATCAAAATCTTCTAACTTATCATCAATTTCTCTATTAATACTTTCGACTTTAATATTCATCTGGTCTAATGTAGCCAAATTATTTAATTTATTTTCGATCAAAGCAGATAATTTATTCGTCTCCTTAAGAAGATTTTCATATCTGTCAATCATAGATTTATAACTTTCAAATGAATTTTTGAGTAAAAACGCTACAGTGGGTGCCTCCCGTTGATCATCATCATTGCGAATTGGTGTCATCTATATTAGCACCCCCAGATTCATTGGACTCAATTATTTTAATGGATTCAAAGAATTCTCTTTCTAATTTAGATATATCCTCTTCTTTTGAAACCTTAAGTAACTCCATTTGACTAACTAAATCCATCATACTTTGTTGAAGTTCTTCATACATCCGAGACTGTTCATGAATCTTTTTCGTTAAAAGCTGTCTCTCAGTTGTATCAGTAAAACTTGCAACAATATATGATCCATTCTCATCATCATTAATCCTAGAAAACATTACATCAATAGGAACGCGTTCATGTTCACTGCAAGCACAGAATATATATGCTGAACCAAGCCATTTTCCTTCACATTCTACAATTTGACAAATATCAGAAAGTTGTAGTGGTTCATCAAATGATAAAAATGCCTTCGCCTTTCTCCCCAAAACATGGTTTTCAATTGTGACCCAATCAGGAGATTTTGCAATTCGTAACATTGCATTATTAGCATAAGATATTGTACCATCCAGTTCAATTATAATAAGACCAGTTTGAGAGCCTTCGACAACATTATATAATTTTGTAATTTCTGATAATCTGTGCTTAGTTTCTGTAATGTTTCTAATCATTCCTTGGGTGCCATCAAAATTGCCAAACTCATCATATACAATTTGACAATTAAGAGATACTGTGATTATATCATCATTTACATTTACAAGATTAAGTTCTTGATCATATAATTTTCCACCGGCATCTTTCAGCCGCTTAATAAATCTTTCCCTGTCAAGAGGATCAAGAAACACAGTGGAAATTGGTTTTCCAATAACTTCATTTCTATTAGTATAACCGAGAAGCTCTAAAGCCGAATTACTAACAAAACGAATATTACCATGTTTGTCAGTTTGATAAAAACCATCTTGTAATGTATCTAATATTGCCCTATATTTATTTTTACTATTTCTTAAATCTATTTCTAAATTCTTCCTATCAGTTATATCAAATCCTATAGATTGATATTCTTTTATATTTCCTTCTTCGTCAAAAATGGCACGATCAGACCAATGCATCCATCTTATTTCACCATTTGAAGCTATAACTTTATGATCATAATGATTATAAGGTTTATCTTTATTAATAGATTGGAAAGATTGTTTTACAAATTCTTTATCCTCGTCAGGAATGAGATCTATAAATGGTTTTCCAATTAGATCTTCAGCATTTTTACCAAAATAATTACAATATGCGGTATTAACAAATGTTAAAATTCCATCTGTTGTAAAGTGACAAATCAGTTCAATTTGATCCTCAACAATTGCTTTATATTTAGCTTCACTTGCGGCGAGAGCTTCCATTACTCTTTTTCTTTCAGTTATATCTGTTACCACACCAACTATACCAGCAACATTACCAGAAGTGTCATGATAGACAGCCTTATTAACAATTATATTTCTAACTTCATTTGTATTTGGTGTTATAGAAAGACCATCATATAAATATGGAACCTCCGGATTATTGAGTAATTTCTTGTCACTGTTTGAATATAATTCAGCTATATGTGGCGCCCACACTTCAAAAGCAGTTTTACCAATTAAATCTTCTCTTTTAATACCAAAATGTTTTTCAAAAGCTGCATTACAACCAAGATACTTACCAGAAACATCTTTATAGAATACTGGTCCAGGAATAGTTTCAATAAGACTTGTAACAAAATTCATTTGATTCTTTAATTTCTGTTCTGCTAATTTCTGAGTAGTAATATCATGTGCAATAACATCAGCACCAATAACTTTACCTTCAGAATCATATATAAATTTATTATTTAACTGGAGCCAGCGAATCTCAGAAGTTGATTTATCGATAATTTCAATCTCTGGTCTCGCATCATCCTCTATTTTTTCAAGAATCTCAGAATAATAATTTTTACTACGATCTGTTATAACTTCGAAAATAGAGTGATTGGTCACTTCTTCTTGAGTGCAACCAATTATACTACACATATGCTCATTTGCTTTTAGAAATTTTCCTGTACCAAAATCAATTTGATATATGGCAACTGGAGCAGTATCATAGAGTCTCTTATAGTCTAGTTTAGCAGATTCCAATTTATCTTCAATAATTTGCCTATCAGTGATATCTCTCATCACGCCGACGACAGAAATTACATCGCTATTGATATTTCTAACTGCCTCTCCATTTTCTTCAACCCACATGTAGTTTCCAGATTTTGTAATTATACGAAATTTGGTAGTATAATTTTCGCCGGTTTTGAGCATATTTGTATATGCATTAAATATATATTCCTTATCTTCAGAATAGATGAAATCTATAAGATTCTTTCCAACAACTTCATCAACTGAATAACCAAAGATTTTAACACTTGGACTAATATATGTTAAGATTCCATCTTGGTCAAATGTATAAACAATGTCTTTAGTATTGTCTAAAATTGTTTTATATTTTACTTCGCTGGCGGCGAGAGCTTCGTGGGCGGCTATTGTGGCAGTTAAGTCCTCAAGAACAACTAGCGCCAATTCAGTATTTTCAAAATTAAATTTAGAAATAATTTCTTTAACAGGAAAACTAGTTCCGTCTTTCCTCTTATAATATTTTAATAAGTTTTCTGTTATTTCATCTTGAATAGCAAAATTAGATTCACATGATATATCAGAAAATGTTAAGTTTATAATTTCTTCAAATGTATAATTAAATAAATTAAGTGCTCTTGGATTAGCATCATATATTTGTAAGCTATTTAAATCAATAATAATTACTGCATTCTGGGCCGCATTGAAAACGGCTCTGTATACGTTATTCACTCTTCTTTCAACTTGTATTTTCGATTTCATAAAATTCAATTTCGCCCCTCAAAATTTTTATATTAATAATCCTATACACAGTCCTACAGCTAAAGATCCAATTGCTGTACCAATATATCTCCAAATACTCGGTTTCGATTCCTCGATCTGTTTTTCATACGCCTTTTTTTGCGTAATTATTGTCTCTTCCAATTTTTTAATTGTCTTTTCAGAATTAGCAATCACTATCTCTTGAGATTTTATGATCTCATTTAGATTATTTATCTTTTTCTCTAATTCGGCATTCTCTTCTTTAAGTAATCTTATATTATCTTCTAACTTTGGATAATTCTCAAGCTTTACCACAATTTGACTAGCATCAGATTCTTTAAAACATATAATTGGCTCTTGTATTGGTGAAGAAATTGCCATAGTTTTTGAATCTTGTGCAAAAACATTTCCTGAACTAATTAACAGGAGTAATACCAAGCTTGTTAAACCTATCGCGCAACTCAACAGGCCCAACTGGTGGTTTATTATTTGCAATTTCAATTTCAACATTTTTCACTTTTCCTCTAAGATTTGCAATTTTTTGATCGGAAACAGATATTTGCCGCTGCAAATCTGCTATTTTATCATCTTGTTCTTTTTTCGCATTCTGATAATCTTTCATTATCATATCTTTTTGCTGTTGAACAAACTCATCAATTATTTTAGTAACATAATCTTTAGTAGGTTGATATGCGGCATAAGCAATTCCTATAACTAATAATATCCCAACTCCTATAGTAATCAATGGAATTTTATATGTATTAATTATAGTTTTTATTAAATTGTTGTTTTCTTCTGTCATTTTTTATATTTCCTTTTTTATTAAATTCCAGACACTTCGATCATTCTACAATTTTCAAAAGCATCATCTATCGCAAGTACATGATGACACCTATCATCAATTCTATACCAACATTCATCATTTTCTCCACTTTTATTTTTAACATAATAAGCGCACATGAATGTTAGTATCCAACAAGGCATACACTTCGGGAGATTACCAACAATAATACACAAATTATACTTTGTCATATATTTTCTCTACCAATATCGTATATTGTCCTTTCCAATTTTATATCTTTGCCCATACTTGTATACTTTTTCTGCATACGAATAATTGACATCACAAAAAGAAAGCCATCTTCGATTTTTAGTTCCAACCCAAGTTCCACCTCTAACACAATGAGATCTCATATCTTTTTCGTCACAAGCATAAGTTTTATCGGCAAGTTTCGATTCCCAAACAAACCAGTATCCACCATTGTAGTGTCGATATAAATCAGATAGTCTTATACCACATTTGTTTGTGAATGTTAGCGGCTCGATCTGATATTTATTCTTAAATTTAACACTTGGTTGCCGCATGTATTTATCTTTAATGAGATGCATATAAAATGCTTGTGCTCGAATATTACTCTCAGCATTATATGGATTTACTGGAAATTCTTTTTTAATAACAGCTGTAATCCCAGTTGAAGGTGTCAACTGAAACAATCCAATGCCCCCATCAAAACTGACAAGATCTTGCCGACAATTGGTTTCAGTCATTGCACAGCCAAGATTATACCAATATGGATATTCAAGTCCTAGATAACGGATTGAATTTGATCTGATTTCAGGTATATAATTTTGACACCTGTCGATAGCTCTCGCCGGCAAAGAAAATATCAATATCAGAACAAATATGAAAAAAATCCCTATAATTGCTAAGATTTCTAATGCTTTATCACTAATCATAATTAATCACCAAGAAGACATAAAAATTATCCCCCACGGGACCAAGCAAAAATTATTATTACATACCAAACGATAACCATAACATTGTTTGATATTTCTTTTTCCTGAGAAAAATTAATATATGAGAATAATAGTTTTCTGGTTATATGAGCATGAATGATAGCGGCACTTACCAAAATAAATTTAGTAATAAATAAAGAAACCAATCCTGCCTTAGCTTCAACTGGAAGAAAATCACTAGGAACAAAAATCATTAATAAAGCAACTGTAAATAATGCAACAACATCCACCCATACTCTCTTAAAATTTTCTATAAAATTCATAATTTATTTTCCCTTCTTCTCATAAGTTCTTCACATCCAGCTTTCTCATCCATCGCATTTAAAGTTGATCTCATTTTTATTATATGCGAATCTTTCAACTGAGAACTTCTAGATGTTCCATAAAAATATTGAACTATTGTCGCGACAATAGTTCCTAAAATAAATCCTAAAACAGTATCAATAAATCGTATATTCTCTTTTGGAATCTCAAGAAATGATGCGGCAAAAATATAAATAAACGACACACCTGTAACAAATACAGCGTATCGGTGCATAAATTGTTTATCATTTTTATATTCACTCATAATAATTAAAATCTCACAATCTTAAAAATTTTCAGAAAATTTTTATATTCATAAGATAGAATTTGTATAATTCATCTATATTTTCAGACTCTAATAACTTAGTGGCTTCTTTAATTTTGTCTATCGGCCAGTTCCACCATTGCATCTCATTCAATTTCATTTCAGTATCTTCTGGAAATCGTTTCTTAATAAATTGACATAGATTTCCATAGTTTATTGAATACGGCAAAATTTCAGATCTAACTACTGAATAAGCTCCAACAACAGCTCCATCGCCGATTTTAACACCCGACATAACTGTAACATTATCACCTAACCAAACATCATTTCCAATATCAACATCTCCAGAAGATAAATGTATTCCCATGATGCATTCCAATCATTATGTAATTTAGCATGAAGTGAAAATGTAGTCATATATTTAGTTGGATGATTTCCTCCCAAATAAATACTGACATTGTCTGCAATTGAACAAAATTTACCTATTGTTAATTTAGGATCTAAATGTTTTCCACGCAGACCTTGCCGCACATTCCAAAGAACTCTAAATCCATTACCATGATATGTATATTCGCCGATTTTCACATTTTCCATTTTTTTCTTTTTATCCTATATCTTTCTCTTATCTTGTAACATATCCAAAATTCCGATAACAATAATAGTTATTATTGCTCCTATAAAAATTCCTATAATCAAGGCCCACAAAAAAGATGACATTATCATTATTATATACATACCCTCCTACATATAATAATTAAATATTAATATATTTATCAGGACTTAATAATTCACCATCATCTTCATTCTTTAAACTCCAATTACTCATAACAATACGAATCGCATGTAATAACTCATGACCAAGACTTAATGGATTAACAACATATTCACCATTTTCTGTTTGTCTTACATCACCAATAATCTCAACTGGTCTACTTGATACGCAACTAAAATAAATACTGTCCCCACATCCTGGATAATTCTCTCTCCACCAAGTATTTTTTCTATCATCAGAACCAAATAAATAAATAGTTACATCACCAAGCTGAATAACAAAATCTCTATCAGCTTCATATGTAATTGCAGAATACTCTTTTGCATATTCATTAAATAATTTGCCCAATTTATTCATATCTTTTTCATCCTCTAAAAAATAAGTAAGTTCCCAACCTGAAATTAAGAAATTTCAGGTTGGGAACTTTTTACATAAACATAGAATCTTGCCACTTCTTATAATCTACAATTTCAGAATGTCCATAAACAATTCCTCGCAATGCCCACTAATCAAGACTATCACCATCGCTATACAGAAGCCGATCCAGCGGCCTATGTCACGCAACAGCATCTCCCAACACCGCTTCGATAGCTGTTTTCAGCTCTGCTTCTGTTGGGATGTCGCC
>Ga0116147_1004765_pt1 | contig 11909 bp, 8 predicted proteins | sample AD_JPNHG3_MetaG_FD_89749 | JGI IMG/M metagenome (GOLD analysis project Ga0116147, IMG submission 89749) | Active sludge microbial communities of municipal wastewater-treating anaerobic digesters from Japan - AD_JPNHG3_MetaG | ecosystem: Engineered > Bioreactor > Anaerobic > Digestate | place...
CCGCCACCCCCAACCCCCTCCGCCAGCGGAGGGGGCTGGAATTTTGGGGACGGGGGACCGGGGGTGGCGGCCTGGCGGCCTTACCTCCGGCTACTGTCTGAAACCCTTTCAGGGTTCTGGAGAGGGGTTGTGGCTGACGCTTCCGTCCGGCACCAACGCCGGGACGTATTCCTGCGCGTATGACGGCAACGGGAACGTGATGGGGCTGGTGAGCGCCGCCGACGGTTCCGTTGCCGCACGGTACGAGTATGGCCCCTTCGGGGAAGTCGTCCGCGCCACCGGGCCGATGGCCAAGGCCAAACGGCAGGCGGCTTGCCTTGCGCGCGCGGTTTGGGGCAAGCTGCCACCCGGTGATGGGTACCCGGAGTCAACGCCTTCTGCGAAGCCGCTATGCGGCAGCCGTCGTGGCCGGCCTGTTTCTGGCTGCGGCTTTCCCGAAGCTGGGGCTGGCAGGCTTGGCCTGGGTGGCTCCCGGTTTGATGGCTGCAGCGGCCCTGGGGCAGGGGCTGGGGGACCGCTTTCGCCTTGGGTATGTGGCCGGATTGGTCTATGCGCTTTTGGCCTATTATTGGCTGCTCTTGATCCCGTATCGGTGGCTCGGGCTGCCGCTGGCACCGGCCCTCGGCTGGATTGGCCTCGCGGCCTATCTCGCCCTTTACCCCGCCCTCTGGGTGTGCGCGTTGTTCCTCTTCCCGCTTCGGCCTGGCACAGCCCTGTCCGGGTCAGCCGAGCCGGGCTCGCGCCTCGAGGTCCCGCGGAGCTGGCTGGGACGGCAAGCCTGGTGCCTCTATGGGGCGGCGGCCTGGGTCGCCTTGGAGATCGGCGTGTCGCACCTGTTCACGGGGATGCCGTGGAATCTCTTGGGCGTTTCGCAATACCAGTTGCTGCCGCTGATTCAAGTTGCGTCGGTTACCGGTGTTTACGGCGTCTCGTTCATTGTGGTTTGGGTTTCCCTGGCGCTGCTGTCCGCCGCCCTGCAGGTTCTTCGGCGACCCACCACACGCTCGGTCTGGGTGGGAGAACTGATCGTCCCATTTCTGGCGCTGGCGGTGCTGTTCAATCACGGCCTGCGGCAGCTTCGGGAGGAGCAGCCGGCGGCTCCCCGCAGGGTCCGCCTCGCCTTGGTGCAGCCCAGCATCCCCCAAACCTTGATTTGGGATTCCACCCAGGACCGCGCCCGCTTCCAGGAGCTGTTGCGCCTCTCGGAGCAGGCGCTCACCAACGACGTGGATGTCCTGATCTGGCCGGAGGCGGCCGTTCCCAGCCTCCTGCGCTACCACCAGGAGACTTACGACGCGGTGATGGATTTGGCGCGCCGCCACAAGGTCTGGATGATCATCGGCGCCGACGATGCCGAGCGCCGCCCTGATCCGCGTCCGGGCGCCGAGGCCGACTTCTACAACAGCAGTTTCTTGATCAGCCCGGAAGGCACGCTGGAAAATCGTTACCGCAAGCGGAACCTGGTCATCTTTGGCGAATACGTTCCCTTGACCCGTTGGCTGCCGTTCCTGGCCTGGTTTACTCCGGTCCAAGGGGGGTTTACTCCTGGAGACCGGCCCGTGCCGTTCCGCATGCCCAACCTCCGGGTTCAAACCGCCGTGCTGATTTGTTTTGAGGATATTTTTCCCAGCCTGGTTCGCGAGTACGTCGAGCCCGAAACCGATTTCCTGGTCAACCTCACCAATAACGGCTGGTTCGGCGAAAGCGCTGCTCAATGGCAGCACGCCGCCGCCGCCGTGTTCCGTGCCGTCGAAAACCGCCGGCCGTTGATCCGCAGCGCCAACAACGGCCTGAGCTGCTGGGTGGACGAGAGGGGACGCCTCCGGCAGGTCTTCCGCACGGCCTCCGGAAGCATTTACGGGCCGGGTTGGATGGAGGTCGAATTGCCCGTGCCGGAGGACATCCATCAGAGGCCTCCGACTTTCTACCGGCAGCACGGAGACCTTTTTGCCTGGGCCTGCTTGGTGGCCGTGGGCCTGCTCCTGGCTGCCCAGACGGCGCGTGCCATTCGCAAACGCAGGCGCCCGTCCGGCCTCTCGGGGGCCCCCATCTGACCCCCTTGGCGCCTTCGGCGGCCACTTTCCCATCGCGAGAACGACAATCGGTTGCGCCTCGCAGTCCGGCAACCGAAGGCAGCCTTGCCCCTTTACGGCCGGCCCGGTTTGATCAACTCTGCAAACCGCTCCAAATCGTCGTACCGGCGCTGCCAAGTCGTGTACATCACGCCGAGCACACCGTCAAAACCCCGGGCGGCGTCCAGCCACTCCCGAATTTGTTCCGGCGCGTGGTCGTAATATCCGGCAATGATCTGGGAATGGCCGCGCCCGGCGAACCAGCGCAGACTCTCGACGCGCTTTTCAAAATACCAGGGCACCACGATCACGTCCTTGTCCAGACCCTCCCAGGACCCGGCCAGGTCGCCGCGGACGAGGTAATAGTCCCGGCGGGCGTTGTGGTGAGGATCGAACATGTCGCTCCAGACATAAATGCGTCCTCCGGGATTGACTTCGCGCAGAATTCTAATGCAGGTGCGAACGTTGTCCGCCAGCAGGGCCCCCGCCTCGAGCCGGCGCTGCTGGCACGCGGCGCACCAGTTCAGAACACGGATTTCGTCGTGTGACATCAGGTAGCCCCGGGCGCCCCAGGCAGCATGCATGCGCCGCGCCTGGTCCCGCAATAACTCGATCGTGCGAGCCTCCGACGGGCAGACCATCGCCTGATCCTCGTGAATCGTGGCCGCGTGGAAGTAGGAAACGCGCAGCCGCGTGCCGTCGGGCAAGGCGGTGCGAATCACCGGCGGCTCGTGCCAGACGTCATAAGACCCTTTCCACGGCTTGACGCCCATGCGCGGGTCAACGACCCGCTCGAAATCCCGCCCTTCCTCCAACGCCGAGCCGTCCTCGCGCCGCACCGTCAAGGGCGCCCCCGCCCGCCGAACCACGTTGACCAAACCCACTTCCTCCAGCCGGGCGTCGTCAAACCAAAGGGCGCCGGTTTGGCCGTCCCAGCAGCCCAGGTAAAGGTTGGCCTCCCGGTGGTCGAGGGAGTTGAAAACGACGTGATGCGTGGTCCAGTCCTGCGTGGGTTTGACTCCCAGCGAATTGTAGTTCAGCACCCGGTTGCCACCGATGACCTTGACCTCCGGCGTGCCGCGAAACTCCTCGGTCTTGATGCGAATGGAAAGGTGATACTGGCGGAAGGGGGTCAGCCCGAGCTTTTGCACGATCCGCGCATTTTGTCCCCGGGGATCGCGAATCAAAGCCGCCCCATTGCTGGCGGCCACGACGGCGTCCTTCCATGACCAACGCGCCAGGTCGGCAAAATCCCCACCCTGAACCGAAATCGGCGGGTCCGGCTCCAACCGCGCTGCGCCGCCCCGCACCACAAACAGGGCGTTGGTCACCGGCAGCGCTTCAATCAGGTTCGGGTCGTGCCATAGCAGATCGTTCGAGTAGCCTAGCGGAAAAAGCGCCGGCACAATCTCCAGGCCCAACCCGGAGGCGGCCGTCTTGACACGCTCAACATTTCGAAAATAGCGCGCGTCCATATCCCCCAATTTCGCGAACTTGGAGTCCGCCAGCAGCACGTGGGTGTAGCCCGCTTTCGAAGCCCGCGAAAACAACGCTTCCAACTCGGTGATGTTCGGGTCCACCCAGAGGTTCTGGGAGCAGTAGAGCCAGAGCTGCATCGGGCGGGTCCGCAAGGAAAGGTTGCCGGGCGCGGCCGGAAGGCCTATATTGGCCGCGAACAGGCAGAACAGCACAAACGCTCGTCCAAACCGATTATGGAAACCACTCATGCGCAGAAAGGCTCGGCCCTAAACCGTCGGGCGGGCGTCGGACGTGTGGGCATGACCCTTGCCCTGGCCGCCCTGGCTTCGCTGGGCATGATCACGCTGCTCCGGCCTGGCTGAGGCTCGCCGGTTTCAGCCCTTGGCGGGCTGGCGATTATTTCGGCGACCCCGTTGGGATTCCTCCTCAGCCTCATCGGGGTGTTCGTGGACCAGAACAAGCGTCCGGCCCTCATTGGTTTGGGGCTCAGCGCCCTGATGGTGTTGTTGTTCTTCGTCACCGCTCTGTGTTGAAGGTGGCGTCCCGCTGGCGGGAGTCCTCAGATGCCGGCGGCCGTTCTCCTCCGCGTTCGCCTGCCAGCAGCGCCGCGCCAAGCGCCCCCGTGTATTGCGGCAGCGGCGCAACCGTCACGGCGCACCCCAACGCGTGTTCCAGCGCGCGCGTCATGCCCGGCAGCAGGGCGACTCCACCCGTGAAAGCGATGGGAGTCAGGGCGCAGCGCCCCGCCAGGGCCACCACGCGCTGCGCGATGGCATTCTGGACGCCCGCGGCGATGTCGGCGCGCGAAACCCCCTGCGCCAGCAGCCCGATGATCTCCGTTTCGGCAAACACCACGCACATGCTGCTGATCAGCGCCGGCTTCTGGCTCTCCTCCCCCAAGTCCCCCAGCTCCCGCAGGCTCACTTCCAACCGCGACGCGACCAGCTCCAAAAACCGCCCGCTCCCCGCCGCGCAACGGTCGTTCATCGCAAAATCCCGCACCCGGCCCCCCGCTTCAACGAACACGCATTTGCTGTCCTGGCCCCCGATTTCGAGGATGGTTCGCGTTTCAGGCAGGAGATGGCACACGCCCCGGGCGTGACAGGTGATCTCAGTAATGGTGCAACCGGCAAAACGAAGGAGATTCCGCCCGTAGCCCGTCGCCACGATCGAACCGACCCGATTCCGCGCCACCCCCGCTTCCGCGCAGCATCGCTCCAGCAGGGCGGAGGCGAGCGATTCCTGCTCGACGCCCTGATCACACAGGCCTCGGCTGAGAATCACTCCCTGCTCCGCATCCAGCAGGACCAGCTTGGTCGAGCGCGAGCCCGCGTCAATTCCAGCGCAAATCATCAAATCCGAAAACCAGCAAACAGGCTTTCCGCGCCGTGCGCAATCCCAATCACGACTGCCTGTCCTTTGCCTTCGGGACAGTCAGGGCCCTCCCTGGATCGCGCCGGCCTTTCTTAAAGCGGCCAGGGTGTCCTCCAGGGGCAGGGCTTCGATGGTGTCGCGAAACCCAGACACGGTCGTGGCGCGAAAGAGGGAATTGTAAATGGCTTCTTCAGTGGCTTCAGCCACCGCCTGGAACAGGGGGGTCATTGAGTGGTTGGACAGTTCGGCCACATGATGGACGGACTCGCCCGCGCGGCGCCGGCATTCGAGGGCCGTCGAAAAAGCGATGACATAATCGCCCGAGCCATTCGACAAGTTCGACCCCGTTCGGGCCAGACCCGCGACCGCCCGCGCCGCAAGCCGTTCCAGGTTGCGCGCGCTCAACGGCGCGTCCGTCGCCACAACAATCATGATGCTGCCATCCCCCGGGTTCCGCTTTGCTTTCCGATGGCGCGATAATTGTCGGCCGACAGGCACCCCCGCAATCCTCACGTCGCCGCCGAAGTTGCTCTGAATCAGGACACCGACCGTGTAGCCGCCCGCGCTGGACGGCAAAGTGCGCGAACTGGTGCCGATGCCGCCTTTCCATCCAAACGCCACCGTTCCCGCCCCCGCGCCCACCGCGCCCTCCTCCACCCGGCCGCCGGCTGCCGTTCTCAGGGCATGGGTGACATGTTCAAACCTGATGGGACGCGCGCGAATATCGTTGAGCACCCCGTCGTTGGTTTCTCCGACAACCGGGTTAATGGACCGCACCTCCTCCATTCCGGGCTGGGCCAGCAGCCATTCGACCATCGCATCAGCCGCCTTCCAGACGCTCAAAGTGCCGGTCAGCAGAATGGGGGTTTCCAATTCACCCAGCTCCCGCACTTGGCTGATGCCGGTGAGTTTGCCGAATCCATTCACCACGTGGATGGCGGCGGGGACTCGCTCGAGGTACAGGTTCCCGGCGTGGGGCAGAATCGCGGTGACTCCGGTGTGAATCGCCCTCCCTTCGCTCACGGTGCTGTGGCCCACCCGAACGCCCTCAACATCGGTGATCGCATTGAAAGGTCCCGGAGTCAGCGAGCCAACAAGGATGCCGGCTTCCCGGGCGCGCGGACGCACATCGGCGGGTTGAGCCTCTGCAAGCATCGCCAGCCCCACCAGCCCGCTCACCGTCCAGACTCCGAAATGGAATCGGTTCTGCATAGAGTGACCTTGCGGACGCCCAAATCCCCCGCCTCGACCACCAGCCGCAAATCGGCCCCGCTGTTCTGACCATTCATCAGGCGGGCGCCGGCCAGTTTGAAGGTGGCGGTTTTCCACTGCTTGTCGCCTGACAACGGAACGGCCTGGGATCGGCTGTAGGCGCCGTTGAAGGGGGCGGACTTGTCCGGCCCATCGTATTCGACATTCAACCTCCCCGCAGCGGCGTCGAAGTACTCCACCACCAGGTCCAGGTCCATCCCTGCCGCATTCTTGAAGGAATCGTCCACGCGGAAGTAAACGTAAGTCCCGTGGCCGGGAGACGGCTGGATTTGCCAGCAGACACTTCCGCCTGCTTCGGCTTGCCGCACCTGGCCATCCTCGTGGGGCACGAGCGTCAAACCTCCGGTCGTGGCGTCACCGAGCGGAGTCGCGGTGACGCGGCGCGCATCGGAAAAGCGGCCTTTGGGCCAGGCCGGCACCCAGCCCTGCTTGAACAGGTCCGAATACTTGCGCGTCAGCTCGATGTATTGCCGGCCATATTCCCGGCTTTCGCAAACCGTGGTGCCCTCGTGAAATTCGTTCCACGTCTCCACCATCACGAAATTTGACGGCCGGCGCAGAAAGCGCATCCAGTTGTCTTCGTAAAACTTTCCACCCTCGCGTTTTCGAACGAGCGGTTTGCGCCCATAAACAGCGGTGTCGTCATAGCCGGGGCCGAGGGCCCCCACGCCTGGATTCTTCAGCCCCAAGGCCCCGCCCCACGCGCACACGTTGTCGCCTTTCACGCGCCACGAGTCCTGCGGCACGAAATAGAGCTCGTGCCCGCCGAACTCCTGCCGGAACTGGTTGCGGGTGAACTCAACAAAGCCCTGATCGTGGTCTTTGGCAAAAGCGGCGGAATACAGCAGCACAACCGCCTTGCCATCCATCAGAGCCCAGTGTTTGGGCGGAATCGCTGAAAAGAAATCGCGCACCGTCGCATAAAACCAGCGTTTGCCAAAATCGGTCTTGAGGTCCACATGCACATGCCAGGCGTTGTATTGCAGGGTGCTGGTGTCATAGAACAAGCCGAGCCGCGGCGGCTTTTTGCCCTCGCGCACCAGTTCCTCGCGCGCCTGAACCATCGGCCCCAGGCCGGCGTAGCTCCAATGCAGGGACGCCTTCGGGTCGCGCTCGGACGGCGCCCCCCAGAAAACCGGCAGGGCCACATCTATGCCCGCGTCCTCCATGTCGCTGAACTGCCGCTTGTGCCAGCGCACCGACAGATAGGAAAAATCCTCCAGGGTGGGCGGATGGTCCGTCAGCCCGTCGCTCCCATTCTGGGGATTGGTGATGTGTTCGCCCGTATGGATGTTGTACCAGTAAAAGTAGTAGGTGCCCACGATGCGGTCGGTTTCCTTAAAGCTGGTGGCCTCGGCGAAGTCGCGGGGCGAAAGGTTGATATAAGGGCCGAACGCCGGCGGGATTTCCCGGGCCGGAACGGCGGCCCCCAACGACGCGAGGGGCAGCCAGAGCAGGCACGCCAGCCCAAAAGTGCGGGCCACCAGGTACACCCCCAAGAGAATCGCCCCCAGCGGGAACACCACGTGCAGCGCCGGCATCCCCTGAACCCGGACCAGCCCGCACTCGATTATCAAGCCCGCCACAAGGCAAACCAGCCCCGCCGCCAAAATCATTTTGCTCCGCGCAGCCATAAAAAGAATCTCCGCTCGCTTCGGGAAACAGTCATTGTCTTGATTCATATCAAAACCGCCAGGATGTGTCAGGCTTAAAGTAACGACATGAGTGAGCAACCGTTAATTGACATCACACAGGCCCAGGTCGTTTCGCTGCCCGCCGAGACGCAATACGCGGCCAACGGCATCGTCAGCCGAACCCTGCTGCGCGGACCCAACGTCCGGGTGGTGCTGTTCGGGTTCGCAGCAGGGCAGGAGCTGACCGAGCACACCTCGACCCAGCAGGCGATGATCCAGGTGTTATCCGGGGAATGCGAATTCACCGTCTCGGGGAAGGTGCACAATCTTAAAGCCGGCGATTTTCTTTACCTGCCGGCCCATGCGCCTCATGCCCTGAAGGCGACGCGCCAGTTTTCCATGCTGCTAACGCTGCTCAAGCCGGGCGAGGCATCGTAGCCCCTGCCCGCCGGACCCGACAGCCAGTCTGCGCGGCGGCGCGCGCGCCCGCGCGCATTTTGTGGGGTGGACGGCGGAATGGGTCTCGTGCTAGGTTTCCGCGCATGATAATTGCGCCCTCGTTATTGGCGGCGGATTTTGGCCGGCTGGCCGCGGAAACCGCGCGGGTGAACCGGTCCGGTGCGGATTGGCTGCACTTGGACATCATGGACGGCCATTTCGTGCCCAACCTCTCCTTCGGGCCGGGGGTGGTGAAGGCTCTGCGGCCGCTGACGCGCGTGTTTTTCGACGTGCACCTCATGTGCAGCAAGCCGGAAATTTTGCTCGAACCGTTCGCGCGGGCGGGGGCGGACCAAATCAACATTCACGTCGAGTTGGGCGCACAAGTGACCTCCCTGCTGTGGAAGATTCGGTCGTTGGGCAGGAAGGTGGGCCTGGCCATCAATCCCCCCACACAGATTTCCGCCGTGCAACCCTACCTGGATTCGATTGATGAGTTGTTGGTGATGACCGTGAACCCCGGCTTCGGCGGCCAGGCCTTCATTTACGAAACCCTGCCCAAGGTGGAGCAAGCGGCCGCCTGGCGCCGCGAACGCGGCCTGAATTTCCACATTGGGGTGGACGGCGGGGTGGACTTTACGACCGTTGCGGATTGCGCCCATGCCGGCGCGGATGCTTTTGTTTCCGGCACGACGTTGTTCGGAAAACGGAATCTGGCGGCGGCGGTCCGGAAGATGCGCGCCCTCGCCCAGCGAGCCGCCGCGCGAGCGACGGCGGCTGAGTGCGTGCCGGCCCGGTAGCGCCCAATGGGAACGATTCGTTTCGGCACGGACGGCTGGCGGGCGGTCATTGCGGAGGATTTTACCATGCGCAATGTTGCGCGCGTGGCCCAGGCCGCGGCGGATTACTGGCGCGCTCAACCTCCGCCGGGGACGCAGCCGTTGGTCGTGGTCGGCTATGATCGGCGCTTTCTTTCCCGCGAATTCGCCGAGTGCGTGGCCGAGGTCATGGCCGGCAATCAGTTCCGCGTCCTTCTTTGCCCCGACCCGTCGCCGACCCCTTCGGTCTCGTTCGCGGTGAGGGCGCATCAAGCCGCCGGCGGCGTGATGATTACCGCCAGCCATAATCCCGCCCGCTTCAATGGCTTCAAGCTCAAGTCCCATTTCGGCGGCTCGGCCGGGCCGGAGCTGTGTCAGGCCGTTGAGAGCTTTCTAGACCGTCACCCGGTCCAGTCCCTGCCTTTTGCTGAGGCCCGGGCCGCCGGCGTGGTCAGAATCCGGGACTTGCGCCCGGCGCATTTTGCGGCGGTCAAGCGGCTGGTGGACTTCGCCTTGATTTCCCGGTCCCGCTTGCGATTCGCTCATGAGGCGTTGTTCGGGACGGGGGCATATTGCTTCGACCGACTGCTGGCCGGCACGACTTGTCGCGTCACCACGCTCAACGGCGCCCATGATCCGCTCTTTGGCGGGATCAACCCGGAACCGATCGAAGCGAATTACGGCCCGACGCAGGCCTTTTTGCGGCGTCATCCCCACGACCTTTGCCTGGTGACCGACGGTGACGCGGACCGGATCGGCGCCATGGATGGCCGGGGCCGCTACGTCTCGACTCACCAGGTGATCTGCCTGCTGCTGCGGCACCTGGTGGTCCGGCGTCAGGGCCGCGGCCGGGTGGTCAAGGCGCTCAGCACCACTTCCATGGTGGACAAGATGTGCGCCGCCTATGGCCTGGAGCTCACCGAAACGGGCGTTGGTTTCAAGTACATCGGCGCCGAAATGATCAAGGGCGGTGTGTTGTTGGGCGGAGAGGAGAGCGGCGGAATCGCCTTCCCCGGACACATTCCCGAACGGGACGGGATTGCCGGGGGCCTCATGCTGCTGGAGATGCTGGCCACGGAGCGCGTGGCCATCGGCAGGCTGATCGCCCGGCTCGAACGCGAGTTCGGACCCCACTGCTACGGACGCAAGGACATCCATTACCCGCTCGAGCAGCGGGCGCAACTCATCGCGCACCTTCAGCGCCATCCGCCCGACCGCCTGCTGCGTTCGCCCGTCGCGGCCGTCCGGACCTTCGATGGCGTCAAATTCGTCGCCGAAGATTCCTCGTGGTTGATGCTTCGCGGCTCCGGCACGGAACCCGTGCTCCGCATTTACGCCGAGTCAGCCAGCCGGGGGGCGGTGGAGAAACTCCTGCGCCTCGGGCTGAAACTGGCTGGCACAACCCCATAGCAGTGGACACTCCGCCCGCCTGGGTCTGGTGGCGGGCAGCGCAAGCTGGTCCCAACCAGGGGGCGTCCCCCGCGGCCTTAACCCACCCCCATGCTCAAAAGGAATTCGATGTTGCTCCCGGTCTTCTTGAGTTTGTTGAGGACCAGCTCCATGGCCTCGACCGGCGGCACGCCGGTCAGCGCACGGCGCAGGATCACCACTTTCGAATACTCATCCGGGTGATAGAGCAGCTCTTCCTTGCGCGTGCCGGACCGTTCGATGTTGATCGAGGGGAAGATGCGCCGGTCCACCAGCGCGCGGTCCAGATGCACCTCCATGTTGCCGGTGCCCTTGAACTCTTCGAAAATGACTTCATCCATCCGCGAGCCGGTATCCACCAGCGCCGTGGCGATGATGGTGAGCGAGCCGCCTTCCTCGATGTTGCGCGCGGCGCCGAAAAAGCGCTTCGGTTTGTGCAGCGCGTTGGCGTCCACGCCGCCGGACAGAATCTTGCCCGAGTGCGGCTGAACCGTGTTGTAGGCGCGCGCCAGGCGGGTGATGGAATCCAGCAGAATCACGACGTCCCGTTTGTGCTCGACCATCCGTTTGGCCTTTTCGATGACCATTTCGGCCACCTGCACGTGCCGCTCGGGCGGTTCGTCGAAGGTGGAGCTGATCACCTCCGCGCCGCGGCAAGTCCGTTCCATGTCGGTGACTTCCTCCGGCCGTTCGTCAATCAGGAGGATGAACAGGTAGGCCTCGGGATTGTTCTTGAGAATGGCGTTGGCCAGTTTCTGCATGAGAACCGTCTTGCCCGTGCGCGGCGGCGCCACGATGAGCCCGCGGGTGCCTTTGCCGATGGGACAGACCAGGTCCAGCACCCGGGTTGAAAGTTCGTCCGGCGTCGTTTCCAAAATGAACCGCTTGTTCGGAAACAGCGGCGTCAGATTGTCAAAGTGGGTCTTGTCCTTGGCCTTGTCCGGGTCTTCCTGGTCAACCGCCTCGACCTTCAGCAGCGCAAAGAACCGTTCTTTCTCCTTGGGCGGGCGGATTTGCCCGGCGATCAGGTTTCCGGTCTGGAGGTCGAACCGCCGGATTTGCGACGGGGAGACATAAATGTCCTCGGGGCAGGGGAGGTAGTTGAAACTCTGGGAACGGAGGAAGCCAAAGCCTTCGGGCAGCACCTCCAGCACCCCTTCCGAGAACAGGACGCCGGCTCGCTCCGCGTTCTTCTGCAGCAGATGGAAAATCACCTCGTGCTTGCGCATCGTGCCGAAGTTTTCAACCCCGAGCTCGCGAGCCATCTGGTTCAGCTCGGTCATGGACATGGCCTGCAGTTTGGCGATGTTCAGCGAACTGGCGGCCACTTTGTCCTTGTCCGCCGCCGGGGCCCCATTTGCCTTTGGCTCCGGTTCCGGCTCCGGCTCCTGGGC
>Ga0116147_1004789_pt1 | contig 11859 bp, 13 predicted proteins | sample AD_JPNHG3_MetaG_FD_89749 | JGI IMG/M metagenome (GOLD analysis project Ga0116147, IMG submission 89749) | Active sludge microbial communities of municipal wastewater-treating anaerobic digesters from Japan - AD_JPNHG3_MetaG | ecosystem: Engineered > Bioreactor > Anaerobic > Digestate | place...
CATGACTAAATAAATCTTTCGATTCTTCCTAAGGTACATCTTCCTATATTCCTTTCGGAATACAGGATACTCACCATTTTTCTCCTTGCGGAACGGTGCGCGTTTGACGGTTACCACTGATCTGGTTCGAGTGCACTTGGTACTTTTCTGCCAACTCCTGGAGCGTAAGCTCCTCTTTCACTGCCTCAAGGGCAACCTGTGCTTTGAACTGTTCGTCGAACTTCTTCCTCATGGTGGACTCTCCTTCTTTTAGGATATTCCACCTTATTCTGTTTCTGTAGTGGTCCTGTTCAGCGGGCCTAGCATACCCCCTCCAATTTAATTTTAACAAACTTCAATCGTTGGGTAATTTGCTTAATGCTATCAGGGCGTTTACCATTCTTTTCATGTTTCATTTACATTATTATCCATATTTGAATATCTATAAAGCAGTATTAATTATCAATAAAAACACTCTAACAATATTTTCTATATAGTATTTTTTATTCGATTTTTTCTCTCGCAAATTTTTTAAAAATCCATCCTCTTATTCTAGAAGGTAGTATTATTTGTACGACAAATCTTATTGAAATATTAAAAATATATTCATTAAGTGAAATTAGCTTTTTATCATACATATATTTCTGTAAAAAATACTCGCTATTAAAATATCTCTTTCCACCACGACGTTTATACATTTCAGAGCCTATTCTTACATTTACTAATACTGTACCTGTATTTGCCATAATTGAGCCATTTTCTGCCATTCGAATCCAAAGATAATAGTCTTCATTTAAAAACAAATTTTGATACCCTCCTGCTTTTAAAACAGCTTCTTTCTTAAACATGACAGAAACATGATTAAGAGGACATTTTTTTTTCATTAAAGCTTTTATTTTATTATCATCAACAGGAACTCTTCTATATGCGATTATTGAATTCTCTTCTCCAAAAAATTCTGAGATATCACCACCAACTATATCTATATCAGAATATTCATGAAAAATTGCTAGCTGTTTTTCACATCTATCTGCCAATGAAATATCATCAGTATCCATTCGCGCGACGAGTTCATTCCTGCAGTATAGCAAACCTAAATTCAAAGCTAAACCTAAACCGATGTTCTTTTTACTTACTATTATTCTAATTAATTCCGGATAGCTCTCAGCATATCCCCATACAGTATCAAATAATTCTTTTGGTAGTGGTCCATCCTGCACAATCACAATTTCATCTGGCTTTGCAGTTTGATTAATCATGCTTTCAAGGGCTAACTGGAAATATTTCGGTTTCTCTTTTTCGTATACTGACATTAGAACGCTATATTTTAATTCCATAATAAATTCTTAGTATTAAATATTATTTCTTATATGCACTTTCTGTACATAATTTTTACTATTAGATAATCAAATAGATTAAGCGCAATATCCACTTCTTCTTTAGATATACTTTTTTTAAAAATTCTAATTTTTATGTTTAGAATAAGGATCATGTTTTCTATAAAGGAAGCCTTCTAGAGATAAGCAAATTCATGCTGCAGCTTTTCTTCCTAACTGATAGCATTTCTACATTTAGCTTGAGCCAAACAAGGCCTTATCTATAAAAATTTATCTTCAGTTGCTAATCAGTCAAAAATATCATATATCTTATTAATTCAAGCTTTATTACCCAATACTCAAATCGCTTTTAAGAATATTATAGATTTCAGGGAGTTCATCAAGACTTGTTGATCGGAGCATTCCCTAAAATTTGACAAGTAATACTTCAACAATGATAAAGTTGGCTTGTTCATTCTTCTGATCTGTCATAGCCCTGAACTTATCGAGAGTGAATATCTTCTAATGTTGACCTAAACTTTTTAACTTGAAGATGAATGGTGTTTCTAGCTTAATTCTTACAAGCAATGTAATTAATAATGGGATTCATTATATCATGTATTGTCATATTATACAATATTTTAGTTATTATTCAGGAACCACTATATATAATGTGTTAAATTTTAGTATCAAAAAAGAATTGCTAATTAATACATTAACACAAAACAATGTATATATTTGTATAGTTTTTTAAATGAGGTTTTTTTCATCAATAAAGGATACATTTCTTTTTAAACTTTCTCTATAATCTCTACTTACGCTCCAAAATTCTGCATGTTGTTCCCTCTTGATTTGTTGACAAGAGGGTATCTTCATATAATCACCAAATCGGTATGTTAAAAAGCTATGCAATTCTTGCGGTATTTTAAGTTCAACCTTTTCAAATTGTGCATATACTGTTTTTTCAAACCATTTTCGTTTATATATAGCATTTTTAAAAATTGCTTTTCCAAGAAAATTACAATAGTATTTTGTTTGGTTATTTCTGTACTTATACACTTGTTTTAAGCTATACCTAACCAGCATTCTATTAGGAAAAAACCTCATCATGCTCAGTACTAAACTTATTAAGCCACCACGCCTATCATAGTTTCTTATTGACAATCCTTTCATTACCAAATATTTCGCCCAAAAAAACTGTTTTAGTTGAGAAAACTTACTATTAGGGCAAGTATGTAAAATAAATATATCAACATATATACCTTGATGAATATTCCAATTTTTTAACATACTTTCAATGTAAGTTGTACAATTCATGCGAAGTTTTGATATAGTCACCATGCCATCGACAGCTCCCCACTCTTGCAGATAATATTTTTCTTTATCGCCATTAGCACAAAAACACTCTCGAAATTTCTCGTAGTTGTCTGGTGTCATAAAGATATCAAGATCATCATCCCACGGTATGAATCCATTATGCCTTTTCGCCCCAAGTGCCGATCCGCCCATAAGGCAATAATCGATATTATAGTTTTTACAAATAGAGTCAATATACACTGCTATCTCAAGAATCTTATCTTGCAGTGGTAAAATGCCATACTGAGAATCTAATCCCTCTCGCATGTACTTATATTCATTCATGATAATTTAAATTTTTCCTTTATTTGTTGCCTAATAAACTCAGGCAATAAATAGTATATTTTATGCCGTATATACTTATTTTGATTTAAATATTTCTTATCAAGTGACTTAATGCCACCAATATTATAACAAGAAATAAAAGCATCCCGATGATTTGGTCTATTTGTTGGTCCAGCAAAACATACTTTATCAGTTATTAATCTTTCAAGACTCAAAGGATAAACCGAAAGACTCGATGAGATAACATTCCAAAGACTTAATCCTTTTGAAGTATTTATTATAACAGTCGATATTCCTTTATAACGATCAATTATAGGAACATATTTGTTAATTTCATGAAAATCACCAATTGTGATATCTGAAAATCTATTTCGATTAGCAAATACACAAGTGTAACAACTTTCTCTAAGCGTAACATTTTGTTGAAATGCTGCATAGAATATTGACTTAAAATATATATATGTAGAAATATTTTTTTTCTCATTTTTTTCTGTCACAATTGTAAAATAATGAGGAGTTACACCACCTTTTACCTTTGTCCGAAACTCGTAGCTTATTGTTTTTCTAGCATACTTATTATCTTCATATTCTGTACATTCATTAAAAAATTTTTGACTTGGTACCCCATGACAAAAAAAGTCAACCGTAATTAAGTTATCATAATCTCTTTTTAAAAAAAGTTTTAAAGCAGCCACCTGACATGGAGTAGCTACAAAAAGTATCGAAATTCCTGCATTTAGATGATCTGATATCTCCTTAAACTTATCAATAAGATTACTCTGCAAGTACTTTGACTTGCATAGAGGCAATAAATCTTGTTTTCGCGTAACCCCAACACAATGAAGATTAAGCTGCTTATCAAAAGCTGCCCCATAGACTTCAAATCCAACATCAAGTAAGTGTGTAGCAAGTGTTTGAAAAATTCCACCGCTTGATCCGTTAAATCGAACAGTTTCATCTTCAGCATATGCAGCAAAAGCCTGTTGTTTTGTATCTTTTTTTATTGCCAATGTATCTACATTTTTTATTGGGCATACAGTATCACATAAATTACAATGCAAACATTTATTATTATCCACAATTGGAAACAATGCACCTAAAGTAAGTGGTATCATTGAAATACACTTCTGAGGGCAGGATGCTGCACAAGCACCACAACCGCAACATTGATTTTCATTTTGTATCTCAATCATACGGTCATACCATACGGTGAATTTTATCAATTAACAATGTTGATGATATACCTTCTGTATGCGGAAGAAATACAATACATACACCTAGTTTTGAAAATATTTCTTCAAGATCATCATACATTTTAGATCCTTTCCAGTCATCACCATGGAAAAGAGCATCAAAATGTAATGTTTTCCATGCATCAACCTTATCCATTGATGTTTGTGCAACTACTTTATCAACATATCTTAATGCCCCAACAATTTCTATTCTTTCATTAAAGGGAACAATTGGCCTCTTATGTTTATATTTCTCTACGAGATCATCAGTACTCACGCCAACAATTAAGTATTCGCACTGCTCTTTTGCTCGTTTAATAATATTTAAATGTCCTATATGAAATAGATCGAATACCCCAGTTGTATAACCAATTTTAAACATCTTGCCTTCCATCAAGATTTCTCCCTTGCAAATTTTTGAAACATCCAACCTCTTACTCTATTTGGCATTAATACTTGAATGATAAATCTTTCAAGTACATTGGTTATATCCTAATTTCCCATAAAAATGTAACCATGGAATTTAGTAATTCTTTGTAAATAAACAAAAAGGATGCATTTTTTGTTGACGAACCAGCATAATATGGTTACAATATATAACCATGAAGACCAAGAAAGCCAAACAGCCAGGATATCAAGCGGTTCATATCGTGCGCGGCGTCGACTACATTTACGAATGCATTTCGACTATGCTTCGCCCCTTTGTGAAGACCATTTATTGATGGTTTTAAGTGAGCAGATCACAGATCAGATCATTCCCTTCATGCTACCTTCTCTAGCTCCCCAACGGAGAACTTACCTTCACACCTATCATCAGGCGTTTCATAGTCTAACGACTCATGAAAACGCTCAGCATTATAGAAATGCATATAGCGAGGCACTCCTTCCTTGAGCTCTCCCATATTCTGATAGTCTTTTATATAAATGTCTTCGTACTTAAGGCTTCTCCAGAATCGCTCCACATAGATATTGTCCAATGCCCGATCTTTTCCATCCATTCTGATCTGGATACCATGATCTTGCAGCACGGAAAGAAATGCCTCTGAAGTAAATTGTCTACCTTGGTCACTATTGAAAATACTCGCTGCTCCATACTTCATAATCGCTTCTTCCAAGACTGCAATGCAAAAATGTGTATCCATCGTATTCGACAGCTGCCACGAGAGTACCTTCCTGGAAATAGACATCAATGATGCTCACAAGGTACACCGTTCCACTAAAGAGTCGAATATATGTAATATCAGATGCCCATACCTGATTCGGTAGCCATATCGTTTTGTCTTTGAGCAAATACGGATACTTTGTTGCTCCCCTCCTTGGTTTTGAAAGATTCTTTCCTGGATAGATCGGCCATAAACCTGCCATATGCATGATTCTTAGCACTTGCTTTCGGCTCACTTGCATATGAGCTAGTGAACGCGCTACCTTCCGATACCCATAGAACGGTGTCTGGTGCAATACCTCAAGGATATGCCCAAGAATACAAACCTAATTCTTCTTCTTAGCTTTATTCTCCTTTGGCTCATAGTAATAGCTCGCTTTACAAATATCCAAGAGTACACATTGCCGACGAATCGAAAGCTGCGGATGGTTCGGTTCTACCACTTTGCTTCGGTCCCGTACAACTGTCTGTACTTTTTTTTAAAAAGCTCATTCTCTACTTGAAGCTAGCCAATCTCCTTGCATAACTCCTCTTCTTTGCACTGTGCTGCTTCTTTCTCTTTATCCTTCTGAGATCGTTCAAAGAGCTTTGGTTCATTCTATTAAAGCTGCTTCTCCCCAAAGTGCTATGAGCCTGGGATGCACACTGTAAAGTGTTGCCAGCTCCTGAATCGTCTTCTCTCCTTTGATTACTTCAAGAGAAACCTTCGTCTTAAATTCATAACCGTAGTGTTTGCGCATAGTGAACTCTCTGCCTCCCTCTTCTTTCTTTGCAAGAAGCTTAGGTCCAATCTATTCTTCGTCGACAATGGTCAAAATGCTAAGGCTCGTTATACTCAGGCATTTGCAAAATCCTATTAAAATTCCCTATTTTTGATAGTATTTTATTTCTATCGAGTTCAGGATATTTAACATCTAAAACAGAAAAATTATTATTAATAAACAACCTTGGTGAGACTTCAAGCAATTCCCAAAGGCTGTCAAGTCGTGAATTCATTCCAGAAATAAGACCCTTTACTGGAACAGCAGCAAATCTTTTATGAAACATACTTGAAATCACACAACAATGAAAAGAATTAGTAATAACATATTCTGCATTATCAATCAGGTACAACCACTGTGGTATTGAGGCAAATATTTTTGTGTGTCTATCAATATTATTATTACCACTGACATATACAACATCAAGACCTTTACTTTCTGCCCATCGTTTAATATCAACTACAGAACAATCACAAGGGTTAGCCAACAAATACAAAAAAAGATACTTCTTTTGAGGCTTATCAAAACTATTTTCCATATACAAGGAGCGATACGCTTCAGTATTCAATAGAAACACTGGATCGGGTACCCAATCGGCTTGTACGTGGCAATCTTCACAGATGCCTATACCACTCTTTTCACGAACAGAAACATAATCAAATCGTTCAAGAAGCGGTTGTATTTCTTCCCTAAAATTCTTTTCTATAAAAAAGTTACCCCAACTCGCTGCATAACTAACTCTTTTTATATTTTTACCTCCAAAATCGAGAAAATATGCATGAACTGTATTGATGACCTTTTGAAGCTTTGAAGTATAGAAATTCCAAACTTGATCAGAACCTACAATATACATATCAGCCGTTGGAGGATCAATTTTTAACTGATTATAGGATGTATATATTTTTTCAGACTGCACAAGGTACCTATTTCTAAACTGCGAAAAGTAACGGGGACATGCTTGTTGTTCTTTAGCTGCACGGTATAAACGCAATTTATGCCGTATAAAATTATACAGTTTGATCGGGTTTAATGCTTTTAGAAATCGTGCGGTTAGAGGATTTTGGATATAATCCTTTCTTGGATCATACCTAATCAAATAGGCATCGTGTCCGGTATCACGCAGGTACTTTTGTAACGCATAACACTGCAAGATCTGACCATAATTATCTTCTGACCACCAGAAAGTCATTAAACCAATTTTCATACGTTTATTTTGCCATTATTTTTTGTTTTATTTTTCTCGCACCGCGACGCACAAATTTATATATTTTAATGTAGAATTTATCTTTTGAATAGGTTTTGATTAATTTGATAAATGGCATTGTCTGCATATCAATAAAAAATCTATCACGCTTTTTCGGACGTACAGCGGACTTAATAATAGCCGAATTAAAAGGAATTACAGACTCGATACACACAGGTACAGATTCTATAGCATCAGAAACACTTGAGATCATATCTTTCCCTTTGGGAGAATGCACGAACATCAGTGAAGTACCTGTATCATCATCGAGATCGGGAAGAACATGTTCAACATTCCAAAAATCAGCAAGAGTAATATCTGAAATCCTTGAAATAGTTTTAAAAGAGCATTCAAAACAAGAAGGCCGCAAACACAGATTTCGCAGAAACATTTGCATGTAGGGATCTTTATCAAGCGTTTTCAGGTACTCACTTCCATTTGCAAAAAAAAATGAAAGTGAGTACCTCTTCCAGCCGAAATCTTTTCGTCTGAAAGAGGTTCTCACAATCCGTGAACCGGATTGTGCTTCATGATACGCAACATACTTTTTCCATAAAGTAGGAGATGGCACACCATGACAAATTAAATCTACATAAAACAGCGAATCAAAATCTTTTCCAAGAAACGCCTTTAGTCCTGCGATCTGACAGGGAGTTCCCGAAAAAAGCACTTTACGTCCTTTTTCAAGGAATTGCTTGCATACAGAAAAAGTATCACCAATGGTACTCTGTACATACTTTGAAGTTCTAAAAGAGGCAATTCCTTCCACAGAATCTGTCCAATCATGAATAACTGAAAAATCATCTCTAAACTTTGCTCCGAACACCACTCCATCTTCTGCAACAATCTTTTCTGCAAGCAATGTAAAAATCCCACCAGAAGAACTTTCCAGTCGTATCAGATCATTTTTATTTCTACAAGCATAAGTCTTAGGAGCGTTTTCCCGTAGTACTGGGGGATGAAGAACAGGGCATACTAGTTCACATTTTCCGCAAGATATACATTTTGCTACATCAATGACGGGAAACAAAAATCCTTCAGCATTCTCTTTCATGCGTATTGCCGCCGTTGGACACGTTGCATAACAAGCATGGCAACCATTACATGCAGAGGAATAAGCTACATCAAGCATCTTTATTTACCAATTTTGCTACGCAATATTGTCCTGATATACTGCTTTTCAGGCTTTGATAGCGCAACAAAGAATGCAAAAAATCCTACTGAACACACAGAAGTTACACATACCAGAATTAGACGGATAAAACCAACTGCCATCAAATTATGTACATACATCGGAAGCAATGCCGATATGATCGCTACCACCACAAGTGGCACAAAAACCTGTTCTAAAAATTTCAATACAGAAAACAGTACTAATCGTTTCAAGACAAGAAGTCGTACCATGAAAGCTACAAACGTAAGTAATATAGCAACGATAAAAACACTTGTAGGACCAAAACCATTGGCAAGCGCCATAAAAGATAGTGGCAGATTGAGTAACAGAATACCACCTACCACACCCTGGTATAGCTTTATCTTCCCTGTCGCCTGGGCAGTCGTCATCAATGGATAATTAACCGAATCAATTACCACATCAAAAAGTGTAAGCTGTGTAAAAATAACCGCATAATTAGGAGGATTTTTTAGCCATAAGGTAAGCACATACTGCATTTCAATAATAAGCGGTAGTGCGAAGACGTACATCAAGAAGAACGTTGCCTTGCAACTTCGATATACCAAAAAGGTCATTCCATTAATATCACCTGCTGCATAATTCTTAATAATCTGTGGACGCACTGCTGTACTAAAACCTTGTGCAAAACTATTTACCGCACTATTTACTTGTGATGCAATGGCACGAGCAGCAACAACGATTGGATTAAAATACTGATTTAAGAGTATATTTACAGCTTGAGACTTAAAAATTCCTACTGAAGCACCAAATACATTCCAACCTGTATAACTTAACAATTCACAAAACAAATTTCTATCCCAATAGAATTTTGTACGACATTCTTCGTACTTTCTTCGACAAATTGTCCGGTATACAGTCGTCGTAATCACGACAGCTAATGCTAACAATAAGCCGTAAAAAATAAGTTTGTCTTCAGCGAACAACGGTAACAAAAATGCAATTCCCAGCTTCAGCCCAGCTTCGAGAATGGATACGTACGCATAGATATCCATATCCTCGTGTGCAATGATTGCGGCCATGAATGGCGAGGTGATCATGGTACACACAAATGAAAACACCGATAGCTGGTACAGCCACCGTGCCGCATGTATTCGCTCAACAGGTAGAACAAGCTTATTGTTTACAAACCAGAGCCCTACCGTTTCCGCTACAGCTATAGTACAGAGCGCCAGTATAAAATAAATAGCAAGTGAAACGCTAAATGTCTTCTTTAACTGCTCAAAGTCGCCACGACCGAGATTATAACTAAAATACCGCTGACTTCCTGTCGCCATCGCCCCACTTAGAAAGCTAAACATGGTTACAATCCCTGCAACCACGTTATAAATCCCGTAATCTACCGTACCCAGTGTATGTAACACCACCCGCACGGTATAAAGGCTAACCAGCATAATCAAGATTTGGCGAAAGTACAGCATCAATGTATTGCGGGCTATACGTTTGGTGGTAACCCTAGTTGGTGAACTAGAATTAGAGGAAAGAGCATGTAATTTTTTTTGTGTAAATTTCATTTAAACCAGAATGTTTATTTGATCACAATAAATAACGTTTATGATTTTCTTGTAATGAAGCTCAAAACTAAACCAGCCTTGAATAGAATGAGCCCACTTGTATAGACCGAATAAGCAACATTCTAATCGAAGGGTTGATAGTCCCCCAATTTTTGGACACTTTTAAAGTTAGAAAATTGGAAGGGTCCAGATATTTTGGACACAAAGATAAGAGAAATCTATGAATTCAGCTCCTCATACTCTCGAGGAGCCATATACCCTAGCGCAGAATGCTTTATTACGCTCTTGTAGTACAATTCTATGTAGCTGACCAGTGCATGGCGCGCTTCGTCTTTTGTCTTGAATCCGGCATCATTCACCTGCTCCCGTTTCAGCGTCTTGTAGAATGATTCCATGATTGCATTGTCGTACGGATTGGCTTTACTACTGTTTGACAGAATTGCTCCCTTACTTCTCACCAGTGTCGTAAAGTTTCCACCAGTAAATTGGGAACCTTGGTCCGTATGAACGATAAACCCAACTGCTGGCTGTTCTTTGCCAAAGCCCTGGAGGAACGCATCCATTGCAAGTCGTTCAGCCATTGTAGATGCGATCGACCAACCAACAATCTTACGTGTAGACAGGTCTAAGAAAGCGGCAAGCTACAGATAACCTTCGTGGGTGGGAATGTAGGTGATATCTCCAAGCCATACTTTTTTCCAATGCTCTTGAGTGAAATCCTGCTGGAGCACGTTAGCCCAGGCTCGATTCGAATGTTTCTTGTGGTAATTTTTATAGGCTCTTCGTGCACCTTTCGCATACAGACCCATCGTACGCATGAGCTTTACGATTCGTTTTCTATTGACCTGGAACCCTTCATCCTGTAAGGAGTGTGCACTCCGCTTTGCACCGTACTTCCATTACCGGGGAAAGCACTCTCACCGTGCTTCTCATACTCGTTCACCCAACGGTAGAGACTATTCGAATGCACTGAAAGTCGTTGCGCTACCTAAGATACTTTCAATTCATCAGCGAGCACAAGTTTTACCGCTGCTACCTTAAACTCCTTATTGAACTTTTTTCTGGGCATGAACCATTCCTTTTTTATTTTAACTTCGTGCCCATTTTATCATACGCCCTGCACTCCTAAGATGAAATTCGATGAATTATGCGCTAGGAGTTACTGATGGCCTAATGATTCTTGAAAGAGCCTTATTAGGGATTATTGATCCGCAATTTCTTTGTCTTACCTATTTCTCAGGTCATACCTGATTTTTATAGTCGAACTTTGATCGCTGGGAGTAGTTTGCAGAACTTCATCGCCAGGCATCTTTTCCTCGTACATAATGCTGCATATCAGCGGCATCCCATCTTTCATCCCTAACTGCCGATGAATGTCCCCTGAAACTATTGCCTGCTCTATGTGCACCTGCACCACGCCCCGTATTGTCTGTGTATCTATCTGCTTCCAGATCTTGCAAGCTGCTTAACTCGCTCTAATTCCTCAGGAGATAAAGGTCTCCCCTGCAAATGCTGACTATTCCATAGACCGCTACGTGCAATCTCCGGCACAGGACTATTCAAACCAAGCCAATTGCTGCTGGGGCCAAATGATGGATCCATGGTAAGTGTAGCAATAAGACCTTCTTCTAGCCTTAATCGTTCAGCTTCTTCATCAACCGGAATACAGATAAAGGTCATGTTCTTCCTTAAGTATTCGCTAATTCTTGCCTCAAGTTCAGTATCAAGCTTTTTATTTACTGAGTGCCCATCGTTTCTTTTATTTTCAGAATTAGGCATATCAGTTTCCCGCACGTGTAAACATGGATTCAAATCCATA
>Ga0116147_1004795_pt1 | contig 11848 bp, 8 predicted proteins | sample AD_JPNHG3_MetaG_FD_89749 | JGI IMG/M metagenome (GOLD analysis project Ga0116147, IMG submission 89749) | Active sludge microbial communities of municipal wastewater-treating anaerobic digesters from Japan - AD_JPNHG3_MetaG | ecosystem: Engineered > Bioreactor > Anaerobic > Digestate | place...
CCGTCCCAATAGAGATATCCAGTTTCGACTGATATGTCTTCTTTGCTGTTGCTGTATCGAACATTGCCGCTCAATTCAGCGCTTTCGGTATTGAGGTAAAAAATTCCAAAATCTGCAGAACCTTTTGCAATGAGTTTCTCCGTGCCAGATTCATATTCATAAAAGGTAATTGCAGTGAGACGGATTGCCTGTAGCTTTTCAAAATTTTCACCCTTTTGTGCTGAAAATTCAAAGCGCTTCATTCCTTTTTCATACACTGTTCGAGAAAAATTGTAGATAACAGTGTCAGGTATGGAATCGGCTAAATCCTTGCCTGCTTCTTCTCCAAGATCGAGCGTACATGAAGCAATGAGTAAGAGGAGTATACCTGGTACCAGTATTCGCTCCAGTATCCCACGAATCACTGCTTCAGTTTCCTTTCGAGGCTTGCTTTAACAAAATGGACAAAGAGTGGGTGCGGTGCTGTGGGGCTCGACTTAAACTCAGGGTGATACTGTACGCCTACGCCCCAGATGTGATTGGGCCATTCAAGGCACTCGACAAGCTCTTCATCTTCTGTTGTACCAGCAATAATGAGACCGGTACGTTCAAAATCCGATCTGTAACTATTAGAAAATTCGTATCGATGTCTGTGCCGTTCCGATATTCTGGTTTTCCCGTATGCGAGCGCTGGTTTAGTTTTTGGTTTAAAGATTGTATCGTTGCTTCCGAGCCGCATGGTACCGCCGAAATGTTTGATATTTACCTGATCCTCAAGGAGGCTGACAACAGGATGCGGTGTGTCCTGATTAAATTCTGTCGAATCAGCATCTTTCCAGCCAAGCACATTGCGTGCCCATTCGATAGCCATAATCTGCATGCCAAGGCAGATACCGAAATAAGGGAGATTATGCTCGCGTGCGAATTGTGCTGCATAGACCATGCCGTTGATGCCACGTTCGCCAAAGCCGCCTGGCACGAGAATACCATCAACCGACTCAAGATCATTGTCCGGATGAGCGTCCGTTTCATGTGTTTGAGCCATTGGTTGTTCGCCAGTTCTTGTTTTTGAGTGCTGAGTGGCATCATCGTTTGCCATTGGGCTTGTTGCTGCTGGAGAACCAGCAACTGCCTGTGCATCAGGTGTAATTACCTGTGTACCAGGTGTCGAAATTTTGGGTGCTGATCCTTCTTCGTGCCTTGCCGGACGTTCGAGCTTGCTCGAATCAATTCGTATTATGGTGACCCTTGCATCGTTTGCAATTCCAGCATGGTTCAAGGCTTCCCATACTGATTTATAGGCATCAACGAGTTCCATGTATTTACCGACGACGCCAATTTTAACTTCATGTTTAGGATTGCGAATTTTCCCTACGATTTCCCGCCACGTGTTCAGATTAGCATGACGGCTTTCGACGTTCATTTTTTGCAGAATAAACCGGTCGAGCCCCTGAGCATGAAAAATAAGCGGTATCTCATAAATAGAATCGACGTCGTATGCAGAGATAACACCGTCAAATTCGATATTGGTGAACATAGCGAGTTTGCGTCTCAGGTTTTCATCGAGCTGCTTTGATGAACGGCAGACAAGCACATCGGGTTGGATTCCCACTTCCTGAAGTTCCTTTACTGCATGCTGTGTCGGTTTAGTTTTCATCTCTCCGCCGGCTACTTCCGGAATGAGTGTTACATGCACAGAAACAGCATTGGTTCTACCGTACTCATGAATGAGCTGACGAGCTGCCTCTAAAAAAGGAATACTTTCTATATCACCAACCGTGCCACCAATTTCTACAATCGTGACATCAACATCAGGATCCTTAGCTATCGCGAGAATCCGGTTTTTTATTTCATCGGTGATGTGCGGTACGACCTGTACCGTTCTTCCTAAAAAACGTCCCTCACGTTCTTTGTTGATAACATCTCGATAGATTTGTCCTGTGGTTATTGAGTTTGCCCTGCTGATGGGCGCATTCGTGAATCGCGCATAGTTCCCTAAATCAAGATCAGTCTCTGCGCCATCATCGGTAACATATACTTCCCCATGCTGGTAGGGGCTCATGGTTCCTGCATCTACATTGAGGTACGGATCAATTTTGATCATGCGGATATTGAGTCCGCGTGATTCAAGTAGACAGCCAATTGAAGAAGCAGAAATACCTTTCCCGAGCGAGGAACATACCCCGCCAGTAACAAAAATAAGCTTTTTCATGGGATTCTATTATCCTTTTTTTTGCTATATCTGGTCAAGTGCGTGCGTTGAATAGTGTGAATAGTGAAGAAAATAGTGTGACAAGTATTTTGAGATGTTCACGTTTAATCCTATTTATTGTATAGTAATAGTATGAAGCTAAAAGATGTCAGTTTTAGAAACAGGAAACATGCTAAAACGCAGGTGATTGATGAAACTGGCGCATGGTATACACTCGATAATGCGGCGATAATAATGCCGGCAATCAACAATGATGTCGAAACCGGTATTTTTCGTATGTCGGCGACCCTTGACCACCCTATTCGATACGATGCAATGCAAAAGGCGCTTGCAAAAGCAATCGAACGGTATCCGTATTATCGTGTGGAACTCCGGCGCGGGTTTTTCTGGTACTATTTTGAACCCAGTAAAACGCTTCCTGTACTTGAGGCTGATGAGGGATCGCCCAGCATGGGGTATTCGATTCATAGGCGAGGCAATCTGCTCTTTCGCGTGCGGATTAAAGCGCATCGTGTTGCAGTTGAATTTAACCATACGCTTACCGATGGTACGGGTGCGATTAATTTTTTAAAAACACTCCTCGTGCTGTATTTTAAGGAATGTGGTATAGAGGTACAGAACACAGGTGATGTTCTCTTGCCCGGGCAGCCTATTTCAGAAGAGGAATTTGAAGATGCCTACCATAAACATTACAAAGCTGATATCCCGGGACCATTACCTCTGCCAAAGGCATACCATCTCAACTCGAAATTGCTCGATAAGCATACATATCGGGTAACCTATGCACATATTCCGTTACAGCCACTGCTTGACTATGCCCGTCAGCATAAGGCGAGTGTGACAGAGGTGCTTGTAGCTGCACTAATGGAAGCGTACATTGAAGCATGGAAACGGACTCCGCCCAAAAAGCGTGATGGAAACAATATAGCTGTTGAAGTGCCCGTCAATATGCGCAAGTTTTATCCAACAAAAACGCTGAAAAACTTTAGCCTCTACGTGATGGTGTGCCTCGATCCGCGGCTTGGAAACTGGACGTTCGAAGAGCTCGTTGAGTATGTCCATAATGTCATGCGGATAGAGAACGACGAGCGCATGATAGCTCGACAGATAGCACGAAACGCCGGAGGCGGTAGGAATATCATTGTACGTCTCGTGCCACTTATCATTAAAGATTTTTTTGCCCGGCTCTTTTTTAGTACATTGGGGCAGTCACTTATCACTACTTTTATATCAAACCTCGGTGCAGTAACGCTGCCAGAGGAAATTGCAAAGCATGTGGGGCGATTTGATTTTATTCCAGCACCCAGTGCAGATACTAAAACTAATGCTTCATGCCTTTCCTGGCAGGATACGTTTTATATCAGTTTTGGAAGCCGTGTAGAAAGCACAGAAATTGAACAGCATTTCTTTTCGAGAATTGCTTCTCTGAATATTCCAGTTTATATCGATTTACATACGGAGGTAGGATAATGGCGCTTTGTAAAACATGTGGTGTTGATATTGGAGACGCAGCAATCTGCCCGCTCTGCCATAAACCAGTCAACAGCAGCGAAGCATCGGAGCATCATGAAGTTGAACCAAAACAAAAGCAGGTACCATTGTCAAATGAAAGACGTCTTCAAATATTTGAAGTTATCAGCGTTTCAATTTTAATTGCAGCAGCTGCAGTGAGCATTGTGAATGTTGTTATTGAAGGTAAATTATCGTGGGCATGGTATCCATTATTTTCACTGATACTGATATGGACACTGTCCACGACATCTGTTATTCTTCCTAAAAAGCCATGGCTCGTTGCACTCATTGATATAATAGGATTATCGGGGTTTTTATATGCACTCGATGTGCTAACTGGTCCTGTTGTCTGGTTTTTTAGACTGGCACTTCCAATGATGATCGGCTTGCTTGTGGCAATTGCGGTGGTTTTATTGGCGTATACACTTGCAAAGCGAAAAGGACTCAATATTATTGGGTGGATTTTGCTCGCAATTGCAGAGTTCTGTATAGCAATTGAAGCCTCAATTTTGATGTATACAAATAGTCCATTCAAGCTATTCTGGTCATCTATTGTAGCAAGCTCATTGATTCCAGTAGCGTTGTTTTTATTTTATATCCACTACCGCATTGCTAAATCGGTTACCCTGCGCAAGTTGTTTCATTTATAGCATGATGGTTTAAGCACTTAGCAGAGTTTTCTACAAAATTTTGCAATTTTTCAACAAGTTTTCCACAGGTAGTATTACAGGATTTCCTATATAGGAAATCCTTTTTTGTATACATTAGTATAACTGTTTAGTGGTGAAATAAATGGTAATAGGAATAATTCATTTTCTTATAATAAATTATTACACCTGTATTTTGTCTACTTGAAATAAATACCAGCGAGGGTGTGTGCCCGTATCATTTTGTAAACACTGCCAAATTTTTATACAAAATAACTCACAGGTTTTCCACAAGTTCAATTACTTACAAGGTTCGGGACACTAGACAGTCTACTCGGATCGAGGTTAGCAAACTACTTTATTTTACTTTACTCGTATGGTATAGTGCAATTGAAAAAATGAAATATGGTTTTGATAAATGAAACATACTGTGTAGTAACTTAGAAAACTGAAAATCCAAAAAAGGGGGACAGTAATGCCAGTTGCCAGAGCGATTCTTGATAATCTTGAGCGGAGCTCGTGGATTAGACGCATGTTTGAGGAAGGACTAAAGCTCAAACAGCAGTTTGGTGCTGAAAATGTATTTGATTTTTCACTCGGTAATCCGGATGTTGAACCCCCTGAAGAGTTTAAAACTGCACTTAAAGAGGCAGTAGCAAGCTCAACACCGGGCAAACATGCATACATGCCTAATGCTGGTCACAATTTTGCACGAAGTGAGATGGCACAGAAAATCAGTCTGGAGCATGGAGTAACCTTAACAGAACAGGATGTTGTTTTAACGGTAGGCGCAGCAGGTGCGCTCAATGTTATTCTTAAAACTATTATCAACCCTCAGGATGAGGTAATGGTGCTTGCTCCGTATTTTGCTGAATACTTCTTTTATGTGAATAACCACAGGGGTACACTGAGGGTCGTTGAGACTGATGCTGACTTTTTGCCAGACGTTTCTGCTATGAAACGAGCGCTCAATGATAAAACAGCTGCAGTGCTCATCAATACTCCGAATAATCCGAGCGGACGCGTGTATCCAGAACATATAATCCATGCAATTGCAGATATGCTCAACGAGTTTGGACAACAAACTGGTCGCTATCCATATTTGATTGTTGATGAACCATATCGAGATATTGTATACGATGGCATCACCGTGCCCCCAGTTTTGAACAGTTATAGAGAATCGATTGTTGTATCAAGTTTTAGTAAAACGCTCTCTATACCGGGAGAACGGTTTGGGTATATCGGAGTAAACCCTGCAATTAGTGATAAAAAATTGCTTGTTGAAGGTTTTGCTATGGCAAATAGAATTTTGGGGTTTGTGAACGCTCCTGCATTGATGCAGTATGCGGTGAGCAAAAGCTGGCGCTCGCGGCCTGATATTGACCGATATAGAAAAAGGCGTGACATGCTCGTTCAAGCGATGCAGGAAGCAGGACTCTCGTATGCAAAGCCAGAAGGTGCTTTCTATCTCTTTTGTAAGGTCCCGGAAAGTGCTCACTGCAAAGATGGAGAGTCTGCCGATATAACATTTTCTCTTTTTCTGAAAGATCACAATATTCTTGCTGTGCCGGGGACAGGTTTTGGTTACCCGGGGTATGTGCGTTTTAGTTACTGTGTGCCTGAGCGGGTTATCGAAGGTGTGTCCCCTGTCCTTAAACAAGCGGTGGAGGAATGGACCCGATAGGAAAGCTGTTACTGGATTCCTGTTTTGTTTTTATGGTACACTAAACTGCTGGTTTGACTATTTTTATTAATTTTGAGGATGTTACATGATTACTCCTGAACTTCTTGCCCCAGCAGGTACACCGGAGGCACTCAATGCTGCTATAGCAGAAGGTGCTGATGCTGTATATATGGGGTTAAAAAATTTTAATGCACGATTACGCTCGTCTAATTTTGCATATAATCAGTTAGAAGCTGCAATTGATGTGCTTCATGCTCAGCGTAAGAAAATTTATGTTACCGTGAACACGATTTTTGAAGAACGAGAAGCAGACAGGATGTATCAATTGCTCCAGTATCTTGAGCGGGTCAGACCTGATGCAATTATCGTGCAGGATCTGGGTGTGCTTGAACTGGTAAGGACTTATTTCCCTGGTTTAAAAGTTCATGCATCAACACAGATGAACATTGCCTCGGCACAGGGGGCAAATTTCGTTTCAAAATACGGCATCAAACGGGTGGTGCTAGCCCGTGAATTAAAGCTCGAAGAAATAAAAGCTGTACGCGCAAATACCAACATCGAGCTTGAAACCTTTGTTCATGGTGCGCTCTGTGTAAGCGTGTCAGGGTTATGCCTGTTCTCAAGTTACCTGGGTGGACGTTCTGCAAATCGAGGAACCTGCACGCAGGCATGCAGGCGGTTTTATGAGCTGGAAAATGGTACTGATGGATTCCTCTTTAGCCCAAAGGATTTTGAGTTAATCGAATATATTCCTGATCTTGCGGAAGCAGGAGTCAATGCATTAAAAATTGAGGGAAGAATGAAGAGCGCTGAATATGTCGGCACGGTAGTAGCTGCATATCGGTACATGCTCGATAACTGGCGGTTCGACAGGGAACGCGCATTAGCAAAAGCACGGAGCATTCTGCAGTCGGATTTTGCCCGGAAAAAAACAACGTACTGGTTTACGGGTACGCTTGATCCATCGTATATCGAGCACGATCAGGCAGGCGGTACTGGCATACCGCTCGGTAAAGTAAAATCGGTAAAAGTTATAAAAGATACACGCTGGATGGTTATCGATTCATATAGCGGTCTTGCTTCTGGTGATTCACTGCGGATTCATCGTCATGCTGATATGGACAGATTTACAGCTAAAATTGTAGATGTCCGTGATAGTGTTGAAGGAACACTTATTCAGATAGAAGCACCATACGACATAGGTGATGAAGTGTACATTATTCAGACAAAGTCGATGACACGGCGCTACCGTGAGGTGCTGCCTAACTCGTTGAGCCGCTATCATAAGTTCCCCAGTTTTGATAAGGCGCCTAAATCCGATGTTACAGCTTATGGTAATACAAAAACGTTGGCTAAGAGCATTCCGGAAGGGATCTGGGTGCTAGCTGGTTCTGTGGCGGACACGCATATTGTCCAGAGCGAGCGCCCTGCAGTGTGCTGTATCAGACTGACAAGAAAAAATGCAGAGCAGCTTATAAAACATGAAAAAACACTCCCGTTCCGTGGGGCTGAGCTGGCACTTTGGCTTGATCCGTTCTTCCCGGAAGAAGATAGTGTCTGGCTCGAGGAAACGGTGCTGTACAGAATAAAGCAGGGGCAGAAATTGTTTATTGCAAATAACCCCGGTCATATTCCTCTTTTGAAAAAGGCAGGAGCTGAAATTATTATAGCTGGCCCCTGGTTATATATGTTTAACTCGTATGCTGCAAAGCTTTTGCTTGATGCTGGCGCTGCATGTATCATGTTGCCGTATGAAATTGCAAAGCAAAATATGAATAGAATTCTTGAAACTGTTCCAGCGGGAAGACTTATGCCAATACTGTTTTCCTTTCCTCCACTCTTTACTATCCGCGGCAACGTACTTGAACGGCTCTCATCTGATATCATTCTGGATAGAGATGACCAAACTTATGAAATTTATGCTGAGCAGGATCGATCATTTGTAATACCAGCAAAACCATTTTCACTTACCGATCGAACACAATTTTTTAAGAAGGATGGTTTTACACGATTTTTAATAGATCTGTCCCTCACTGCAACAAAAAAGCCATTGTATAAAAGAATCATACAGGCTGTTTTACAAGGAACCGTGCTTCCAGAGACAGGACGGTTTAATTGGAAAGACGGTTTCTGGCAGGCTGAAGATACTAAAATAAAGCCACATGAAAATACGAAATCGCCAGTGCGGCATACATCAACACGAACCAGAAAAAGGAGTAACTAGCATGGATTCACGTATCGAAAAACTTGCTGATATTCTTGTTAACTATTCAGTCAAAGTTCAACCAGGCGAAAATGTCCTTATACAGGATACCGGTATTGAGCCTGAATTTGATAGAGCGTTAATACGGGCAGTGCATAAGGCTGGAGGCAGAGCTTTTGTGACACTACGCGACAAGACAATTGATAGGGCTCTGTTACTCGATGCTCCCGAAGCTCAGATAGCCCTCCAGGCAGAGTTTGAACTTGAGCGCATGAAAAAAATGCAATGCTTTATTGGTTTCAATTCATGGAGAAACATGTCAGCATGGTCTGATATCCCGGAAGATAAGTTAAACTTATATAATATTCATGTCTGGAAAAAAGTCCATATCGAACAGCGTGTGCCGCATACACGCTGGGTTGTTCTTCGGTATCCTTCGCCTGCAATGGCTCAGATGGCAGGCATGAGCGAAGAAGCTTTTGAAAATTTCTTTTATGATGTCTGCACTATGGATTACGGAAAAATGTCAAAAGCAATGGATGCGCTTGTAGAAAGGCTCAAACAAACCGACAAAGTACGCATAAAAGGTCCGGGGACAGACCTTGAGTTCTCAATAAAAGGGCTTCCTCCAGTAAAATGTGATGGAACAATTAATATTCCTGATGGCGAAGTATATACTGCACCGGTAAAGAATTCGGTAAATGGAGTAATTTCTTATAATACACCAAGTGAGTATCAGGGATTTACGTATGAAGGGGTACGGTTTGAGTTTAAGGACGGCAAAATCGTAAAAGCATCTGCAAATGACAGCGATCGTATTAACCGTCTTCTCGATACCGATGAAGGTGCACGGTACGTTGGTGAATTTGCTATCGGTGTGAATCCGTATATTACAAAGCCAATGAAGGAAACGCTCTTTGATGAAAAAATCGCCGGTAGTATACACTTTACACCTGGTAACAGCTATGATGATTGCTTTAATGGAAATAAGTCTGCAATTCACTGGGATCTTGTGTTAATACAAACACCCGAATATGGCGGTGGAGAAATCTGGTTTGATAACGAACTGGTGCGAAAAGATGGTCTCTTTGTAGTTAACGATCTCAAGAGCCTTAATCCCGATGCTCTGAAATGATGTCTGGCAGAAAGAGCGGATATTTCTGTTCTGTCCAGGACCGATGCAGTCCATAGCGGAATACAATTTCCATGTGCGAAAGCATTTCCCTTGTTGGAAATACAATCGAGAATACGTTATTTGAACGAAAATCGGTGCTGGATGGACTCTTGAGGGGTTTATCATCATATTGATATTCAATGTTCATTGCTTCTAACTGCTTAAGGAGTGGTCTGATATCCTCATAGGATTCGTTTCGCTGCAGCACATATGCCCGATAGGTAAACGTTGCGTGTTTTTTTTCTGCTTCTTCATTCCATACAGCAAGATCTTCGGGGAGCATTTTTATCGCATACGGAAGCACGTCTGTCCCCAAAAGATGCGTTAGTTTAAATGTGTTGCACGGAATCATTTCGATAAAACGTTTCCAGATTGTTATTGTGTCGGCATCCTTCCCGATATCAAGCGGATAAATGAGCGGATAGAAAATATTTTTTAACTGCAAGGACATGAGCTTATACCGATAGTCATAATTTGATCGGTGCGGTTTTAATGGGTTATGGGCGCCTTCGGGTATAACAAAAACAGTTCCTGTGTCAGATTCATCATAAGCAAGAAATTTAAGAATAAATGCAAGGTGTGTCATTTGAAACGGGTCAAAAGAACCGGTAAATATCGCTGCTGTGCAGGTGCTGTAGGGGAAACAGCATTTTTTAGGAAAATTATATAAATCGAGTGGCGTAAGAGAGCCTGTTTTTATTCTGTTATCAATATGTTCGAGTGCATGCTGGTATATACAACGAAACCAGTAGAAATCGTTTCGGTCAATTGGTGTTAAATACGCTATATCTTCGAGACTTTGAAAACAGCGGTGTACTTTACTGCTAATAGTTTGTATCAATTTTGTTTTTGGCTTAAATTCGACAAAACAGTCCTTTATTGTATATTCCATACTCAAAGTATATCCTGTAAAGGAAAATCTGCAATAATAAATTGTGAAGTATATTAGGATGATAAATTCCTGAAAATTGCTTTCAGTAAAAAATATTGCGCAATTCAAAATAGTAGCATACAATTATCGCAAGAACGTATGCAGGGAGGCCATTATGGCAACGGTAGAACTGAGAAACATCTATAAATATTATGAAAATACAGATAAACCAGCAGTGAGCAATGCTAATTTCATCGTTCACGATAAAGAATTTGTGGTTCTGGTGGGGCCATCAGGTTGCGGAAAATCAACAACCTTGCGAATGATTGCCGGTCTGGAGAGCATCTCCAAAGGCGAGCTCTTAATTGACAACCAGATTGTCAACGATATTGCTCCCAAGGATCGAAATATTGCCATGGTTTTCCAGAACTATGCTCTTTATCCGCACATGTCGGTGTATGAAAACATGGCATTTGGCTTAAAAATACGAAAACTGCCCAAGGACGAAATTGACAAACGTGTCCGGGAAGCAGCGCGCATTCTCGATATTGAACAGTACCTTGAACGAAAGCCAAAAGCGCTCTCGGGCGGACAGCGCCAGCGTGTTGCGGTGGGACGTGCGATTGTCCGACATCCTAAGGTATTCCTCTTTGATGAACCTCTGTCCAACCTCGACGCGAAGCTCAGAGTGCAGATGCGCGCAGAGATTATCGCACTGCACCGAAGGCTCGAGGCCACCATGGTCTATGTCACCCATGACCAGGTAGAAGCTATGACCATGGGCGACAGGATCGTTGTCATGAAGGATGGGTTTATCCAGCAGATAGGCTCCCCGATCGAGCTCTATGATCATCCTGTTAACAAATTTGTTGCGGGATTTATCGGTAGCCCGCCCATGAACTTTATTGATACAGCTATTAAGGTAGATGGCAAAAAAGTGTTGGCAGTATGCGACGGCTTTGAGCTTGAGCTTGCCGGTGATATTGCAACAAAGGTAAAACCCTTCGCGGGTAAGTGCCTTACGCTTGGCATCCGTCCAGAAGACTTACATGACGATACTAATAATGATAAGAACAGTCAGGTCGTCATGGCTGACGTTAATATTATTGAACCACTCGGTGCAGAGACCTATGTGCATTTTACCGCAGGGTCGGCTAAGTTCATGGGGAAATTCAGATCCTCAACAACTGCAAAGCCTGGTGAAACGAAGCGTCCTGTACGTTTTGACCTTACTAAGCTACACTTCTTTGATTGTTCAGCAGAAGGTGAGCTTGCGCTTTGAGCGATAGTCCTGCTATGTCTCATGCTGAGAATCGTTGCTGCCCTGACGCCTCCGGGGGTTTATTGCCTCCGCAAAGATGCACACGCTCATCGCGCGCGAATGATATCTGTACATTCTGTACAAAGGTCAATATAAATATCCCTATGCTAGAAATCAAAGATGTATCGCGCTCTTTCAGGATTCAGGAGAGGCGCGAAGGGTGGCGCGGCATCGGCCTTGATCTCATACGTCCGCGGTACACAATAAGACATGTTCTCGATGAGCTCTCGTTTACAGTGTCTGAA
>Ga0116147_1004805_pt1 | contig 11820 bp, 8 predicted proteins | sample AD_JPNHG3_MetaG_FD_89749 | JGI IMG/M metagenome (GOLD analysis project Ga0116147, IMG submission 89749) | Active sludge microbial communities of municipal wastewater-treating anaerobic digesters from Japan - AD_JPNHG3_MetaG | ecosystem: Engineered > Bioreactor > Anaerobic > Digestate | place...
CCGCGTCCCCTGACTCCAGCGGCGAGCTCCCCGCCGCGCAGCCCCCGCCCGCCCCCCGGCGCGCGGAGGCTGCGAGCTCCCCGCCGCGCAGCCCCCGCCCGCCCCCCGGCGCGCGGGGGCGCCGGCGTTTGCGGACATGGCGCCGCCCCCTCTCGAAGCCCAATCCGAGTTGGGCACCACGCCGGACCATTACAACGAGCTGGGCGTCCGCAAGTATGACCTTCCGGCCCTTTTGCGCCGGCTGCGCAACCATTTCCGCGGGCCGTCCACGACCAACCCCAAGCTGGTCAGTTACCTGGCCGCGGGGGGCATCCAGGGTCTGCGCCCTCTGCGGTATGAGAAGCGCGTGGCGCGGAACCGCTTCATCGCCCTGGTGATCATTCTGTTTCTCACCCTGCTGGGCATTGTCGCGGTTTTTGTCCGGCAGCTCTGAGCGGCGGTTCTTCCTCCCGGCTGGCACGGCGCATTTGACGCCGCGCGCGGCTTCTGCAACGCTGGCGCCGCTGAACCGAAACCTGAAAACCGATCGTGGAAATCAAACAAGCCATTATCACGGCCGCGGGAAAATCCCAGCGGACTCTTCCCCTGCAAACCCTCGTTGACCGGGATGGCGCGGCCAAGACCGCCCTGCAAATGCTGATCGAAGAGATTCAATCAGCCGGCATTGACGAAATCTGTGTGGTCGTCGCTCCGGGCGATGAAGCGGCGTATCGCAGCGCGGCCGGGAGCCAGGGGGGGCGGCTTCACTTCGTCGAGCAGCCCGAGCCGCTGGGCTACGGTCACGCGGTGGCGTGCGCGCGCGACTTTGCGGGCGCCCGGCCTTTTCTGCTGCTGGTGGGAGACCATCTTTATGTCCACGCCGGAGCCAAGCGCGCGGCGCAGCAACTGGTTGAAATCGCGGCGCAGGAGCATTGCGCCGTGTCGGCGGTGCAGGCGACGCACGAGAGCAAGCTGCCGTATTACGGCGCGGTTGGGGGGAGGCTGGTTCCGAACCGGCCGGGGCTTTACGAGGTGTTGCAGGTGCTGGAGAAGCCCACGCCGACGGAGGCGGAGCAGAAGCTCATCGTGCCCGGGCTGAGGGCGGGGCATTACCTCTGTTTTTTTGGCATGCACGTTTTGACGGCGGCGGTCATGGGCCTGTTGGACGAGGAGATTGCCGCGGCGCGGGGGGGGCCGGTGCATCTGACGCCGGCGCTGAACCGTCTGGCCGGCCGCGAGCGCGTGCTGGCGTGCGAGCTGCGGGCCCGGCGTTATGACATTGGGGTTAAATACGGGCTGTTGACCGCCCAGTTGGCCCTGGCTTTGGAGGGCGAGGACCGGGATGAAGTGCTGACCGGCCTGGTGGAGTTGCTGGCGCGCCGGGAATTGAAATGAGCGAGGGCCTTATGCCGGACCTGGTCGAAATCATTACGGCGACAGACCCAAAGCTTCGTCATCGGTCGCTGGAGAGCGCCTGCGCCGGGGCCGGCGCGGCGGAGCTGCTCCGGCAATGCGAACGGCTGGAGGCGTTTCGCCGGCAGAGCGAGAATCTTTATGAACGGGTGCGGGCGCTTTTTTTCCTTTACGCCGTCCACCGGTTTCATCTGCCGCCCCTCCTCGAGGCAGGCGGAGTGGCGGGCGCGCATGCGCTCATCCCGTTCAGCGGCTACGAGCATTTGCTGCACCGCCGATTTGCCGAGGCCATCGAGTCCTTCCTGGCGATTCAGGCGAAGGAGGGGCCCAGCGACGCCATTTCCAGCGCGCTGGCGGCGGCGTACCATCGCCTGGGTTTTCAAACCCTCGCCGACCAGGTCCGGCGCAGCGTGCGGTCGGTGCGCGGGAACCAGTGGATGTTCCGGATGGGGCACCCGGCGGACCAGCCCTTGCGGCTGCGCCCCGAGCTGTTGCGGCCCGGGCGGGACGGCACCTATCCGATTCTCCGGGAATGCACGCCGGTGCGGATGGACCTGACGCATTGCGGCTGGAGCGACATTTTCTTTTTGGGCATGGATTTTCCCGAGGGCGCCAAGGTGTTGAACGTGTCCATTGACCTGGGGGTTCATGGGCGGGATGCGGCGCCGCGCCCGCCGGTCGAGGTTTACCTGCGGGTCATCGAAGAGCCCGTCCTGCGGCTGGTGAGCGTGGACCTCGGGGCCTGCGCCGACCTCAGCCACCTGGCGGACGTGTTCGACTTTGCCAAGGACTACTTGGGTCTGTTGAAGGCGGCGGTGATTGCCGCCGGGATTGTCCCGCCGGGAATCGAGGGTTCGGGTCACAGCCTGGCGGCGCTGCTGGCGCGCCTTCTCGGTCCCGGCCGCGGTTTGGAAATTGTCAGCCGCGTCAACGACATTCCCAAGGGGTCGCGCCTGGCGGTTTCCACCACCTTGCTGGCGGCGCTGGTCAGTGTCTGCATGCGCGCCACCGGCCAGGCCGCCTCGCTGACCGGCCCGCTCCAGGAGCATGAACGCCGGCTGGTGCTGGCTCGCGCGCTCCTGGGCGAGTGGCTCGGCGGCTCGGGCGGCGGCTGGCAGGATTCGGGCGGGGTCTGGCCGGGGATGAAACTCATCGAAGGGGTCCTGGCGGGGGAGGAGGACCCGGAATTTGGCATCAGCCGGGGCCGGCTGATGCCGGCGCACCGCATTCTGGACGCCGCCGATGCCTCGCCCGAAACGCGCGCCAGACTGCAGGACAGCCTGGTGCTGGTGCATGGCGGCATGGCGCAGAACGTCGGGCCGATCCTCGAGATGGTGACCGAAAAATATCTGCTGCGCTCCGAAAAGGAATGGATCGCGCGCCAAAGCATGCTGGGAATCCTGGACGAGATTCTGACCGCCTTGCGGCAGGGGGACATTCGCGCCATCGGCGCCGCGACCACCCGCAATTTTCGGCAGCCGATCCAGACGATCATTCCGTGGGCCTCGAACTATTTTACCGAAACGCTCATCGAACGCGTGCGGGCCGAGCTGGGCGAGGCGTTCTGGGGCTTCTGGATGCTGGGCGGCATGTCCGGCGGCGGCATGGGATTCATCGTGGCGCCCGGGCAAAAAGCCCGCGCGCAGGAACGCCTCCAGCAGATCATGTCCCGCACCAAGCGCGAGCTGGAACACGCCCTGCCCTTCGCCATGGAGCCGGTCGTGTACGATTTCGCCATCAACGAGCGGGGGACCTGCGCGGAGCTGTTGGAGGACGAGGCCGCCCTGCTGCCGGCGGCCTATTATACCCTCACGGTGCCGGACCTGCTGCGGCAGGACCGCCGGTCGCTGTCGGCGGTGCGGCGCGCGGAACTGGACAAGTTTGGCCAGGCCTGCCGGACCCGGCCGGAGCTCAGCGGGGTGGTGCAAACGTTATTTGACGTGATGTTGCCGCGCGGCAAGGCGCAGGCGGGGGGCGGGCCGGACCTGGCGTCGCTGCTCGAGCAAAACGGGTTCGATCCCATCCAGCACGAGCAGATCCGGGCGGACCTCAAAGAGGGACGGATTGGTCTGGCGCAGAACCGGCTGCCGGCCAGCGCGGTGATTCAGAATGTCGGGCCGGCGGACGTGGCGGACCCGGCACGGGAGAACCGCCGGGAGTGGGAGGCGGCGGGGCTGGCCGCCCTGAGGAACGGCGAAGTGGCGGTGGTGACGATGGCGGCGGGTTCCGGCAGCCGCTGGACCCAGGGCGCGGGGGTGGTCAAGGCCCTGCACCCGTTTTGCCGTCTGGGGGGAAAACATCGCACGTTCATTGAAGTTCACCTGGCCAAAAGCCGGCGCGTGTCGCGGCAAGTCCAGACTCCGATTCCGCACGTGTTCACCACCAGCTACCTGACCCATCAGCCCATCGAGGAATTCCTGGCCCGGCACCAGAGCTATGGGTACGAGGGACCGCTGTTTTTGTCGCCCGGCAGGTCGGTCGGGCTCCGGATGGTCCCGACGGTTCGGGACCTGCGGTTCATGTGGGAGGAGTTGCCGCAGCAGATGCTGGACGAGCAGCAGCAGAAGGTCCGGGACAGCCTGCGGCACGCGTTGATCGGGTGGGCGCGGGCGGCCGGGGAAGCCAGCGACTACACGGACAACCTGCCCCAGCAATGCCTTCACCCGGTCGGGCACTGGTTCGAAGTGCCGAACCTGATGCGCAACGGCGTGCTGCGCCGGCTGCTCGAGGAGCGGCCCCGGCTCAAGTACCTCATGCTGCACAACATTGACACGCTCGGGGCGGAGGTTTCCCCCGCCTTGCTGGGCGGGCACATCCTGAGCGGCGCCTGCCTGAGCTTTGAGGTGATTCTGCGCCGGCTCGAGGACCGGGGCGGCGGCCTGGCGCGCGTCAATGGCCGGGTCCGGCTGGTCGAGGGCCTGGCGATGCCGCGCGAGCAGGTCGAGTTCGAACTTGCCTACTATAATTCCAACACCTGTTGGATTGATGTGGACCGGTTGCTGCAAGCCTTCGAATTGAGCCGGTCCGACCTGGCCGATTCCGCCAAGGTGCTGGCCGCCGTGCGCGCCCTGGCCGCCAAAATGCCGACCTACATTACGCTCAAGGACGTCAAGAAACGCTGGGGACACGGCCAGGAGGACATCTTCCCCGTCACCCAGTTCGAGAAGTTGTGGGTGGACATGACGGCGCTGCCGGAGGTCCAATCCCGGTTTGTCGTGGTGCCGCGCCTGCGCGGCCAGCAACTCAAGGACCAGGCGCAACTCGACGGCTGGCTGCGGGACGGTTCCGCCGCTTATGTCGAGAGCCTGTGTGAATGGGCGTAGCCCGGCCTGCTCACGCCTTGAGGTACTGCTTCGGGAATTTCCACGGCGGGCGGTATTTCGGCACGGCCAGTTTCGAGGCTTCCGCGTCGCCGACAATCCACTCCTTTTGCGGGTCAAACCGGATCGAGCGCCCGAGCTTCAGCGACAGCAGGCTCAGCAGAATCGGAATGTCCACGCGGACGTGGTAGTTGGGATTGCAGCTTGGCGGTTGGCGCGACTTGATGCAGTCGAGCCACTCCCGCTCATGGCCCGGGGAAGGGGGGATGGATTTGGGCGGCTCGACGCAGTCCTTCATCTTGTCCCCTTCGGGGACGATTTTGAACTGGCTGTAATTGGCGTAGAGGGTGCCGTTGGCTCCATGGAAGTAGATGCCCAGCCGCCGCTGCGGCTTGGGCTCGCCGTGGAGGTCAAATCCGTAGCTGTTGGTCAGCGACGACATCCAGGTCATCGTGAGTTTGGGATATTGCCAGAGCACTTCGTGGTGATCGTAGGCGTCGCCGTCATCCTGGAGGAAGTAGCGGCCGCCCGTGGAACTGGTGACCAGCGGGAAGCCGAGGTCCAGCGCCCACACCGGCAAATCAATAATGTGGGGCGCCATGCCCGGCGTCCAGCCGCCGCTGTAAGCCATCCACGAGCCGTGGTTGTAGGAATCACGGGCCAGGATGCGGTTGAACGGGCACAAGGGCGCGGGGCCGCACCACAAATCCCAGTCCAGCCCGAGCGACTCCGCCGTTTGGCTGTCCTTCACCCTGCCCACGCCGTCCGGGTGTTGATTCATGACGTTGAACGTTCGCACCGTTCCGATCGGGCCGAGGTTTCCGGACCGGACCATTTCCACCACCCGCCGGTAGTTTTCACTGGCGTGAATCTGGGTGCCGATCTGGCAAATCCGCCGGTGGCGGTTCACCGCGTTGCGCACGGCCAGGCTCTCGCCCAGGTGCAGCGTCATCGGTTTCTGGAGATAGAGGTCCTTGCCCGCCTCGCAGGCCGCAATGGCCTGGAGCGCGTGCCAGTGGGGAGGGGTGGCGATGATGACCGCGTCCAGGTTCGGTTGCTGCAGCATCTCGCGGTAATCCTTGTAGCCGCGGCAACTGCCCTTGAAGCGTTCCGTCACCGTCTCCAGCCGCGCATCCCACACGTCGCAGGCGGCGGTGACCGCCACGTCCGGCTCGCGGGCGCAAATGTTCAGGTTGCTGGTGCCCATGCCGCCGCAGCCAATGAGGCCCAGATTGATTCGTTCGCTGGGCGGCGCCTTGCCCGCTCCGCCCAGGGCGGAGGCGGGAATAAATGTCGGCAGCGCGATGGCTCCGGCGGCCAGGGAGGCGGTTTTGAGAAAATCGCGGCGTGTCAGGCTCGGGTTGGAGGTTTTCATAACGGCGTCAGTGCTTGGCATATACTGCCGGGGTGATACCCGACGGGAACCGGGGTGTCAAGTTACCTCCGCGCCGCGTCTCGCGCCGCCCGGCCCCAGCCCGGCGCAACGGTGCGTGAGGCCACGGGGAGCACGGGAGCCGCTGAGCCGGGGCCGATGCGACAGACCGGCCCTGGCTTTCACGCATTTCAACGGAGGCAAATGGCGTCCGGGCACCAGGGCGCAGCGTCCGCCGCGCGGGTGATTGAGTCTTGGCTTGAGGGGTCATTCGAACAAGAATTGGCGGGAATGAAACCGATTCTGTGGGCGGGCGCCATTTTGCTGGTGGCGCAGGCGTCAATGGCGGCGGACACCGTCACGGTGAGCCCGGAAGACTCTGGCGCGGCCTTGGTGAATCCGGACATGGGGTGGACGCTGATGTTCTATTCCAATGTTCCGCAGAACTACGGCTCCAAGCTTGAACCCTCCGACACGGTGGACGACTGGCCGGGCCTCTCGACGGTTTACTTTCGCATTCCCTGGGCATTCCTGGAGCCGGAGGAGGGCCGGTTCAACTGGGCGTTGCTCGACACCCCGGCCCAGCGGTGGATTGCGAAAGGCAAGCGGGTGGCCTTCCGGTTCACCTGCTCGGAGAATTGGATGCCGTTCGCCACGCCCGAGTGGGTGAAAAAGGCGGGCGCGCAGGGGGTGTTCTACACCTGGGGCAAAGGACCGGACCCGGAGGGCCGGCTGTGGGACCCTGTTTTTGACGACCCGGTTTTCCTGGCCAAGCTCAAAAAGTTTCTGCTGGCGGCGGCCGCGCGTTATGACGGCAACCCCGATGTCGCGTTCATTGATATCGGCACGTACGGCATGTGGGGTGAGGGACACACCGGGGGCAGCAGCCAGGTGCCGCAGGAGAAAGCCAATGTCATCGTGCGCCGCCACATGGATATGCACCTGGAGTGTTTCCCCCGCACCCGCCTCGCCCTCATTGACGACGTCACCGGGCCGGAGAGCGCGGACGGACCCCAGCCCCTGACGGAGTATGCGCGGTCCAAAGGCATCACGCTGCGGGACGACAGCATTTGCGTGCAGCCGCCCCCGCGCTCGTGGTTTCACGCCAAAATGGCGCAGCCGTTCTGGCCCGAGACCCCGGTGATCGTCGAGCATGAGCACTACGGCGCGTCCAAAGCGCGGGGCGCCTGGGGCGACGGTTCCTGGCTGATCAAAGCGGTGGAGGAATACCACGCCAGTTACCTGACGATCCACTGGTGGCCGCGCGAAATGCTCGCTGAAACCCGCGCCACTGTGGATGCGATCAACCGCCGTCTCGGGTACCGGTTGCAGCTCCGGCGGCTGTCCTGGCCCGCCCGCGTCACCCTCGGGCAGCCCTTCACGGTGGAGGCTGCCTGGGCCAATGCGGGCGTCGCGCCCTGTTATCCCGGCGGCTTCGTGGCGCTCACGCTCAAGGATGACAAGGCCGGCATGGTGGCGGTCCTGGTTGATGAAGGGTTCAATGTCCGCGACCTCAAACCCGGGCCGCCGGGCCAGGCGCCGGTCGTCTCGCGCTCCTGCAAACTGACGGTCGGCGCGATCGCCCCCGCCACCGCCCCGGGCACTTACCAGGTGTTTGTTTCGGTCGGACGACGCGACGGCACGCCGGTGATCGAACTGCCGCTGGCCGGTGGCGACGGGCAACGGCGGTATCGGCTGGGGGATATTCAACTCCTGGCTCCCTGATTCGTCACCCGCGGCTTTAATTGACGGCAGGAAGTCGCTCTTGGGGCTGCGCCGGTACGAGCCACCGCGCGGGTGAACCGCGTTCCACTTTGGCCCTTTCCGGGTTTCTCCTCCGCCGCCACGCAACCGGCCGTGGAGGATCCCCTAGCCGTTGAAGGTGGCGGAAGTGCTCAGGAGACAACGGCAATGGGGACACCAAAAGACCGTGAGGGTGACCAACCAGCCGCGTTTCCGGTGCCTGAGTTCCCGGAGCTCCTTCCTGCAATGCGGACAAATCGGCCACTCCTCGTCCGCCGCCTCGTTGAATTGCATCTTCTTTTCCATCGTTGGCTTGAGTTTGAAGTTTGGCGGGAACTTAAAGCGCTGATAAACGCCGGGCCATTACAAAGCAGCGGGCTGGTTGGAATCCTTCCGCCACGCCCGGTTGCGCGGGGGAGCATGGCGGGGCCGGCTTTCGCGTGTGGGAAGGCGTGCGTGACAGGGGCGCCGGCAGCGTGGAGCGGTGCGGAGGCGGGGGAGGGGAAGGTGACGACCCGTCTCAGTGTTGGTCCCAGGCGACGACCTTTTTGGCCACATTCTGCCCGCAAAGCACGACCATGGGCATGCCGCCGCCGGGATTGACCGAGCCGCCGACGAAAAAGAGATTGGGATATTGGGTGCTTTGCTTGGGGGCTTTGAACGCAAGGTTTTTGAAGCGGTCGCTGACCACGCCGTAAATCGAGCCCTTGTGGGAGTAGTACTGCTCGCGGATGTCCAGCGGTGTCCAGCAATGCTCGAAGACGATGTGCTGGCGAAGATGGGTCAGGCCCATGCGTTCGAGCTTGTCCACGACGCGGTCCTTGAAGGCCAGGTATTGGTCGCGGGGCAGTGGCCGCCGGTCGTCAATGTAAGGAATATGGGGCAAAATCTTCAGGCAATCACAGCCGGGCGGGGCGACCGTGGGGTCGGTTCGGGAAGCCGCGACGAGGTAAATGGTGGGGTCGGGGGGGCAGCTCGCGTTTGCGGAAGACGGTGTCGAAATGCTCGCGCTGATGCCGGGAGAAGAAGAAGTTATGGTGGGCGAGCTGGGGATACTGGCAGTCCAGCCCCAGTTCGAGCACCAATCCCGAGCAGGCGGGTTCGAGGTAGTCCAGAGAGCGCAGGAATTCCGGGTCCGCGCCCAGCAATTGCGCATAAGCCGGCACCACTTCCATGTTGGAGACCACAATGTCGGCGGGGTGGAACTGGCCATCGCGGGTGACCAGGCCGGTTGCCCGGCCGTTTTGGGTTCGAATTTGGGTGACCTCGCTTTGGAGTCGAACCTGGACCCCGAGTTCAGCCATGAACTTCTCGAGTCCCAAGGCGATGCCGTAGAGGCCGCCGTCCACATACCAGAGATCGTAGCGGAACTGGATGGTGGGCAGGCAGTTCATAAACGCCGGCGCATGATAGGCGGACGAGCCAACGTACTTGATAAAGTAGTCGAAGATATCCTGCATGTAAGTCGTCCGGAGGAAGCGTTTCACCCCACCGTGCATGGTGCGGAAAAGGTCAAACTTGGGGAATTTCCAGAGGCCGTAAAACCGGGCGAACTCTTTGGAGGTGTCCAGCCCTTGCTCGAAGTAACCCGCGTTGACCAGGTCATAGAGCCCGGCCGAGTATTTCAGGAACCGCTCAACGTTGGCGGGGTCCTCGCCAACCTTCCTGGCTTCGGCCGCCATGCGGTCGGGTTCCGGATACAGGTCCACGATTTTCCCGTCCTCGAAGAAATTGCGCCAGTGGGGGCGGAGCGGGCGGATGGAAAAGTATTGAGAGAGTTTCCTGCCGCTGCGTTCGAAGAGCCGCTCGAAGAGGTGCGGCAGAGTCAGGATGGACGGCCCGAGATCAAAGGTGTAACCGGCCGCTTTCAACACGTTGAGTTTGCCGCCGATCCGGGCGTTTTTCTCGTGAACGGTCACTTCGTAGCCGGCCTGCCGCAGCGAGATGGCGGCGGATAATCCACCGAGTCCCGCCCCAATCACAATGACTTTTTTTGCACTCATGATGATCCTATAGGTTCGGGGTGACCCTCGCCGGGCCGGGCTGAGCCAGCGGGTCGGACGGCCGTTGCGCCAGCGCCTGGTGGAGGCGCCCGGCGGCTGGCCGGGGCTGCCCCGGCAATTCATCGGCGCGGCCAAAGAGGGTCAGATAATGGGAGCCGCCCCCGTGGGGCTCCAAAGAAATGGGCGGGCGTTCGGTCCCCGCAGCAAACCGGCGTTGCGCAGCGTTCTCCTTCGCCGCGTCACTCGCCGCCAACCGCAGGCAGGCTGCAAGGTTCCGACTCATGCTTGATTCTTTTGTACACCATTCCCGGCAACTCTGCCAAATCGAAGATGAACCCCGCGTCGGTGGTTGCCGCCCCGCGAAGGGAGCGCTCAGGCGGTTGCTCCGGCACCCGGGGGCAGGGTCTTGCGGCGGGGGGTGGCTCTCGTGTGGAACCGAGGTTGCCAGCGGCGGGATTTGCGATTAATAAGGACGCATGGCACAGCGCGTGTTGATCGTGGGAGCGGGGCCGGGAGGGCTGGCGACAGCGATGTTGCTCGCCAAGGCTGGTCTGGAAGTCACTGTTTTTGAGAGCCAGGGCCAGGTGGGAGGACGCACCTCAGCGATCGAGGGCGACGGGTACCGGTTCGACCTGGGGCCCACGTTCTTCCTCTATCCGCAGGTGCTGGAGGAAATTTTTGCGGAGGTGGGGCGGGACCTGCACCGGGAGGTGCCGATGACCCGGCTCGACCCCCAGTATCGGCTCAGTTTCGGGGCGGGAGGCGAACTGTTGTGCCGGTCGGATGTGGAACAGATGGTCGCGGAGATTTCCAAACTGGCGCCTGCCGATGCGCCGGAGTTTCGGCGCTTCATGGCGTACAACCGGGTGAAACTCGAGAAGTTCGCGCCCTGCTTGCAGACCCCGTTTCTGGGATGGAGCGACCTGATGCAGGGCCGGCTGCTGGCCGTGCTGCCGTATCTGAAACCCTGGAAATCCCTCCATGCGGAGCTGGCCTCTCACTTCCGGGACCCGCGTTTGCAATTGGCCTTCACCTTTCAGTCCAAGTATTTGGGCATGTCGCCCTTCGAGTGTCCGAGCCTGTTTTCCATTCTGTCTTTTCTCGAATACGAGCACGGCATCTGGCATCCCACCGGCGGGTGCAACGCGCTGACGCGCGGCATGGCCCGGGTGGCGACGGAACTGGGCGCGACCATCCGGCTCAGGGAACCCGTGAAACAGATTCTTTTCGAGGGCCGGCGGGCGGTGGGAGTGCGGACGGACCAAGGCGAGTTCCGGGCCGATGCGGTTGTGGTGAACGCCGATTTTGGGTACGCCATGACCACGCTGGTGCCCAACGCGCTGCGCCGGCGCTGGACGGATGAGGCGATTGCCGCCAAGCGTTTTTCGTGCTCGACGTTCATGCTGTACCTCGGCGTCGAGGGCCGCTGCGAGCAACTGCAGCACCACAATATCCATATCGCCGCCCAGTACCGTCAGAACCTTGAGGACATTGAGAAGCGTCACGTGCTGACCGAGGACCCCTCCTTTTACGTGGAGAACCCGTGCCGGACGGACCCTTCGATGGCTCCGCCGGGCCACAGCGCGCTGTACGTGCTTGTGCCCGTGAGCCATCAACATCCCAACATTGACTGCCAGAAGGAGCGGGCGCGTTACCGGCAGGTGGCCTTGCGCCAGCTCGCCAAGTTGGGCTTGGCCGATATTGAGAAGCGGATTCGCTTCGAGCGCATCGTGACACCGGCTGACTGGGAGTCCAAGGTCGGCATCTACCGGGGGGCCACGTTCAATCTGGCGCACAACCTGGGGCAGATGCTGCACTTGCGGCCACGAAACCGGTTTGAGGATTTTGACCGCATGTACCTGGTCGGTGGCGGCACGCACCCGGGCAGCGGTCTGCCCGTTATTTTCGAGTCGGCCCGCATCAGCAGCCGGTTGCTGCTGGAGGATTTGCATCGCCGGCGGGATTAGACCGGCCGCGTTCGGGTTTCAGG
>Ga0116147_1004817_pt1 | contig 11780 bp, 8 predicted proteins | sample AD_JPNHG3_MetaG_FD_89749 | JGI IMG/M metagenome (GOLD analysis project Ga0116147, IMG submission 89749) | Active sludge microbial communities of municipal wastewater-treating anaerobic digesters from Japan - AD_JPNHG3_MetaG | ecosystem: Engineered > Bioreactor > Anaerobic > Digestate | place...
CGTCCCCGGTCGTCCTGCACGGCCCGTGCGCTCACGGAAACCCAAAAGATGCTCCCGTCCTTCCGGTACGCCCGGTGCTCAAAATTGCGGACAAACCCGTTTGCCTCCATCTCCTGTTTGTACCGGATCCGATCGGTGGGATCGACGTAATACTGCGTGGCGATGTCCGTGATGGAAGCGACCATTTCCTCGGGAGTCTCGTATCCGCACATCGACGCCGTGGAGGGGTTGACGCTGAGGAAGCGCCCCTCCGGTGTGCTCTGGAAGATCCCTATCACGGCATTCTGGAACAGGGTGCGGTACTTCTGTTCGCTCTGCCGAAGGGCATCGAGTGTGCGGTCCCTCTCGGCCGTCCGCGCTTCCAGGCCTGCGGCCATCTCGTCGAAGGATTTCGCCAGGTCCCCCACTTCACCTTCGCTGTACGGGATATCCATCCTGACCGACGTCGTTCCGTCGCGGAGTTGTCGCGCCGCCGCCGCGATGCGCCGGATGCGATTGACGATGCCGATATTCCCGATAAACCACGTCGCCGTGAGGGCACACAGGAATGCAAGTGCCGTCAGGAACAGGTTGCGTCGGAAGGTTTCGGCCGCTCTTGCCATGATGACCGACCTATCGACACCGACCATGACGGTCACATAGGGATTGGCTTCCCCCCGGGTAAAGAGCTTGTGAAAGGTGTAGATGCGGAAGACGCCGTCGGCACCGGTGGCTTCGAAGAAACCTTCCCGGCGACTGTCGCGGAGATGTCGGCGAGATTCCTCGCCAACAGGGGCTCCAACGCCGTTTGCGGGATTCAGGGGTTGCGGATATCGGAAGAGGCGTATGCCCTGACGGTCAACGAGGTTCATCACGTAACCACTCGGGAATTTCACCTCGTCCATGAAATGCCAGTATGCGTCCAGATTCACCGCCGCCACGAAGACGCAGCGCACTGCTCCCTGCCCGTCCAGTTGAGGGTAGGCGAAATGGATCGAGGCGCCGCCGCCCGTTTCTTTGTCGATGACATACTCCCCTGCTGAAAAGGCTTTTGTCGTGAGGGCATCCCGGAAATATTTCCGGGCGGCTACCTGTGCGTCTGTATTGCCGTCCGAGGATGCAAGAATACGCCCGTTTGCGGCGGCGATGAGCAGGTGGCGGTAGGCGGGATTCCGTTCTTTGATGTCTCTTAGTATTTTTCTCCAGAAGACAGGATCATGGCTCGCGTTTTGATGTACGTTCGCCAGGGTTCTCAAAATCTGCTCCGTCGAGACGGCCATCTCCTGCTGTTGTTCCGCGAAATATCGGGTCAGAAGGAGACTTTGCTGTTCGGCGCTGCGGATCGCGTCGTCGCGCTGTTCAACTCCGGTCCAGAGGATGACCCCGAGGGCGGGCAGAACGGCGATCAGAACAATCAGGAAAAGGCGTAGGCGAATCGTGTCCCGGATCTTCATCGGCAGGTCTTCTCCTTTTGCCTGAACGTTACCATTTCGGCTGTCCGGCGATATCGGAGGAGAGCGGAGATGAGAAGGCACGGCACAGGTACGCCGGACAATCCGAGGTGTCTGATGCAAAGAATGTTCCATCGGGAATTCCTGCGTTTGAGGGCGACACACCGCTTCTCAACGGACCATGCATCTCGTGCGATTCGGACAGGGCGAAGCTTTTTCAGTCGGCAATGACTTGGGGGATGTGGGAATGTCCTTTCGCCGGGGCGTGCGCGGCGATGGCCCTGCGCAGCGCAAGGCCCAGGGCATCGATGACGGGATCGTGCAGGACGCCCGTGCGCTCGTCCATGTAGACCTTGGCGATCTCCGTGGGCAGCACCAGGATGCGGGGGTCCCATTCCGTCAGGCGGCGGCAGAGCTCCCCCTCCCCGGTGAACACCCGGTTCTCGTCCACGGTGGCGGCGATCCCCGGGACGTCGATCCGGGCCAGCTCGCGCATCCACGCGTCGATTCGGCCGCCCCACCGCCGACGGTCGAGCAGGGCCGTCCCGAGATTGAACAGGGGGGGATTCCGGATCCCCTTCCCGATCTGGCGCGAGAGGTTGTAGGAGTGGATGTCGTAGACGACGCAGAGGCCGTATCGCTCCATCAGAAGGCGGATGCAGCTCCCGAGAAACCGGTAAAACGCCTCGTGCTTCTCCAGGGAGCGGCGCACCATGGCCTCGGGCAGGGGGCCGCTGTAGACCTGCACGCCCCAGAATTGCTCGGCCGTCAGCGGCACGGCCCGCTCCGGGGGGCGGTTCAGATCGTACTCGGCCCTCGAATCCAGACCCCAGACGGCGTTGGCGCTGCCCCGGATCATCCGGTCCGTCGCCGGGTCCTCCTCGAAGAGGCGGTCCTTTTCCGGGATCCGCATCAGGGGCAGGAGCTCTTCGCGAACACGGTGTCCTGCATGGACGGCCACGGCGAGGGCGGGCGTCGACAGGTCCAGGTCGAAGGCGAAGCCGCCCTCCGGGGCCTCCCCCTGCACGCGTGTCGCGCTCCGGAGCCGCTCGACGATCCCGGGGTCGAAGGGAACGCTCATGGCTCTTTCCCGGTTCCGCTCTTCTTCTCTGAACCGAGCCCGTGCCGCTCCAGGGCGGAGTGGACGATCAGGTGGAGCATGTTGCGGTACTCCTCCATGGGACCGCCCGGGGAAGGGTGGTAGAGCGAGTAGATCTGCGGGCTCCAGCTCTTCACGGGCTTGAGCCCCGGAATGCCGTTGACCTCCATGACCCGCAGGCGCCCCTGCGCGTCGACGCGCATGTCGACCCGCACGTGGTCCCAGCACTTGAGGGCGTCGGTGGCCCTCTTCGTCAGCTCCCGGGCCTCCTGCGCCCTTTGCCTGTCCGCGGGGATGCTGATCTTCGTCAGCCCGACCCCCCGCAGGTCGCTCCGCAGGATCTGATCCTGCCGAAGTGGGACTTGTCGACGGTGACGAGGCCGGGGAGGATCTCCTGCAGCCTGCCGTTTCCGAGCATGAGGACCGTGTACTCCTCGCCCGGCAGGAACTCCTCGACGAGCGCGGCCTGCTCGAGCTTCTCGTGGACGTAGCGGATGCGCTCGGCCAGCTTCCGACGGTTGTGGACGACGCTGCCGTCGCTGATCCCGACGGAGCGGGACTCGCAGTTGGGCTTGACGAAGGCGGGGAAGGCCACCTCCGGCAGCGCGTCGCCGGGGGACACCAGGGCGAAGGCCGGGACGGGCACGCCGTTTTCGTGCATGATCCGGTGCGTCTCGTATTTCTGGATCAGGTCCTTCATGGTCTGCGCGTTGGGACCGATGTACGGGATGCCCCTCTCGTCGAGCATGTCGGCGACCCACTCGCTGTCCTCCCCGAGGCCGATGATGTCCTCGCGCTGCGAGATGTAGTACAGGGCGCTCCAGACGATGTCGTAGCGCCGGCTCGAGAGGGCCTGCAGGAACTCCTCCGTCGTCGTCACGTAGGCGATCTCCGCCGCCAGGTCGCCCGTGTTGAGCGTCTCGCACATCGTCTCGGTCACCTTCATGTCGCCCCAGCCCTGGGCATCCCCGCCCGGGCCCGTCACGATCAGCACCTTCCGCATGCAGGTCTCTCCTTCGCGTCAGAATGTAAACAGATCGGGGTCGTGCCGGTATCGTCTCAACGCATCGGCCGTCAGGGGCGATGCCGCCTCCAGCAGGCGCGCGATCGCCCCGATCTTCTCCCCGCTCCAGGCGATTCGCGAGACGACCTGCAGGTCGATGCGGACCTCCTCCCCGCCCCGGGCGGGAATTTCGGCAAGCACCCCCTCGCTCATCGCCCGGTTGGGGTCGAGAATCTCTACGGGGCATTCGAAGCGGGCCCGCAGGGCCTCCTCGAAGAGGCGCCGGCTGTATCCGTAGTGCGTGCAGCACAGGGCGGCCGCCACGGGCAGGCGCCTGTCCGCGACGTTCCCGGCGGCCTGTCCCACGTAGTCCTCGATCATGGCCCGGACGGCTGCGCCCTCGGGCGCTTTTTCGATCTCCCCGGCGAGCCGGTCGCAGGGCTGGCAGACGATGCGGCCCGGGTCGATGCCCCGCTCCGCGAGGCGCGCCCGGTGGGTGCCCGCCTCGATGGTGGTCGGCGTGCCGAGGAGGATAACGCGGCTCTCCGCCCGCGCGCTCAGGTACGCGTGCATCAGATCGACGCCGAACCCGATGATGTCCGTCACCGGCACGGGGGCCCGCCGGCTGAAGGGCGTGTCGGGGTAGAGCGCCGAGAGGGTGTTGCAGGCGATCAGGATCCGGTCGGGACCGAAGCGGAGCATGGCCGAGAGGGCCCGGTCGAAGACGCGGATGCGCTCGGCCATCCCGGGCAGGAGGTTGTAGCCGCGGTCCTGTTCCGGCCAGGCGTTGAAGTAGGTCAGGGACGCGGAGCGCACCCCCCCCTTCGCCTGCAGTCCGCAAACGATGTCCGCGCAGATCGAGAGGCCGCCCATGCCCGAGTCGGCGATGAGCAGCGCGAGGTTCTCTTTCACCGCAGCGGCGCGCATCTCAACGCGCCCCCCGCGGAGGCTGCTTCCGGGTGAGCCACTCGACGGCCAGGTCGAAGGCCCACTCGGGCGCTTCGTCGATGGTCCCTTCCATGATCCGCGTCATCGCGTCGATCCAGTGCTCCCGGTGCTGCATGGTCGCGATGCGGTTGCGCATCATGGCGGCGCCCTTGGCGGGCTCCCGGTCCATCGCGGCCAGGATCATCGCCACCTCGTCGCGGAAGCCGCGGATGCCGTAATGTCGCAGAAACCCGTGCCAGGCATCCGTGATGCCCCCCGGCCGGGCGAGCGGCAGGGAGACCTTCTGCAGGGCCTCGAAGAACTGCGCCGATTCGTCCCCCCGGAGCAGGCGGAGGGACTCGGGGCCGATGGCGTAGGGGATGATCTCGATGTGCGAAAGCCCCTCCCGCGCAACGCCGGCCTTCACCAGGTATCCCCGCTTGCGGTAGAGCAGGTCCGTCTCCTGCCAGAAGACGAAGTTCCCCAGGCTGCAGCAGATGGGCACCCCCTCTGCGAACCGGATGCCCTGCGGGACATGGGCGTGATGGCCGACGATGAGATCGGCCCCGGCCGAGGCGATGCGGCCGAAGGCCTCCGCAAGATACGGCGGCGGGAAGGGGATGTACTCGACCCCGCCGTGGCAGACGACCAGGACGATGTCCACGCCGGGCCGGACGGCGCGGACGCTCTCCGTGACGGCGCCGATGTCCCACCCGAAGACGCCGGGGCCCGAGACGGCGGCCGTCAGGTCCTCTCCCTCGCTGAAATTGACGATCCCGATGCGGACCCCGTTGACCTCGAGGACGAGGGGCCGGCGGGCCTCATCGGGGGACATGCCCGCCCCGACGGAGCGGATGGAATGCCGTTCGAGCAGCTCCAGGGTTTGCCTGAAGGCGTCCGGCCCGTAATCGAAGACGTGATTGTTCGCGAGCGTGGCGGCCTCGAAGGGGACCGCCGTCAGCCCGCGGACGTGCTCGGGGCGGCCCTTGAAGACGGAGCCGCTCTTCCAGACAGGGGAGCCGTCCCCCGAGAGCGCGCACTCCAGGTTGACGATGCGCAGGTCGCACCGGCGCAGGACCGGCATCAGGTCGCCGTAGACCGCCCCTGGCGTCTCTGCGACGATCCCGTCGAAGGCCCGGATGGGGGCCCAGTCCGCGGCGATGACGATCTCGGCCCGGGCCTGCGGGACCGCGGCGTTGACCCATCGGCCCCTGCCCCAGTCAAAGCCTCCCAGTCCGGATTTTGCCATCCTCACGCTCCCTGACGGCGGTCAGCCCGGCCTTGCCTCTGCCAGAAGTGCCTCGATCCGGGCGTCCTTTTCCTGCCACAGCTTCTGCACCCACCCGTGCATGGCCTCGCGGAAGGCGGGATCGTTTTCATAGTCGCCCTGCATCAGCTCCTGTGGGACTTCAAGGGTCCTCATGCGCACCGTGATGCGCCTGACCCTGCCGCACATGAATTCCCAGAAGGTCGGGATCCCGTCGGGGTAGACGATGGTGATATCCAGCAGGGAGTGAAACTTGTCGCCCAGCGCGTTGAGGGCCAGAGCGAGCCCCCCGGCCTTGGGGCGCAGCAGGTGTTTGTACTCGCTCTGCTGCCGCTCGTGCTTGGCCTTCGTGAAGCGCGTCCCCTCGAGGAAATTCATGACGCTCGTGGAGATGGTGGCGAATTTCGCGCAGGCCCGGCGCGTGGCGTCGTAGTCCTTGCCCCGCTGCTCGGGGTGCTTTTCCAGGTACGCGGCGCTGTGGCGGTACAGGAACGGGTAGTCCAGCGCCCACCAGGCGAATCCCATGAACGGCACCTTGATCAGCTCCCGCTTGATGAAAAACTTCAGCAGGGGGATGCGGCGGTTGAGCAGGTGCTGCATCACGAGGATGTCCACCCAGCTCTGGTGGTTGCTGACGACGAGATACCACCCGTGATAGTTCAGCCCCTCCAGCCCCTGCACGTCCCACTGCGTTTTCTGGGTGAGGCGCATCCAGGCGCTGTTGCAGGCGATCCAGTTCTCCCCGATCCAGTGCAGGACCCGGTTCAGCGCCCGGGTCAGGGGCGGCCAGGGCAGGAGAAATTTCGGGACGGCGAAGACGAACAGGACGGACACCCAGACCAACACGTTGAGGGCCAATAGGAATGCGGCAATGACGCCCACGAGGGTGGGGGGAAGAACGTTCAGCATGATGAGGTTCCTGTGGCCCTGCTGCGGAATTCGAGCCCGTTACATACCATCCAACAAAGAATGGGGTCAAGCGGCATCGCCTGACCGGCGATGAAGAGGGAACGGCACGCGGCACGGTCCTCTCTTTTGCCCCGGGACGTGCCGCCCGCTGCACCCCGCGAGATAGATCCCTGCGGGGATGACTCACCCGGGACCGGCTTGGCCGGTCCTTCTGCTTTCTTCTACAGTTGACGGTACGGCCAGGCGGTGACGCCCGGCCCGAGGGGAAGCTTGACCTCGCCTGGGTGAACCACGTAGCCGGGCAGGGCCCTCGCACCGAAGTCCTCCCGGAAGGTCTTGATCGATTGAGCCATCGCGGGCCGCGGTGTGGCTGAAAGCTTCACTTCGACCGGAACGAGCTTCCCGCGTGTCTCAACAACGAAATCCACTTCCGTTCCCGCCGAGGTCCGCCAGAAGTACACCTGCGGATCGATTCCCCGGTGCGTGAGCGATTTGACGATCTCCGACAGGACCGCCGTTTCCATGATGGCGCCCGCCATGGGGCCGGCGGCGGCGTGCTCGGGGGTTTTCAACCCCGTGAGGTAGCACAGCGTGCCCACATCCAGGAAGTAGATCTTGGGCGTCTTGACGAGCCGCTTGTTGAGATTGGCGCGGTACGGGCGCAGCACCGCGACCTGATAGGTGGCCTCCAGAACGGACAGCCAGGCCTTGGCCGTGTTGACGGCCACCCCGAGGTCTCTGGCCAGATCGGTCAGATTGAGCAACTGGGCGCTGCGGGCGGCCAGCGCCCGGAGGAAGCTCTGGAACTGGGACAAATCGCCGACCTGACGGAGGGTTCTCACATCACGCTCGAGATAGGTCTGGACATAGGCGGCATGCCACAGGTTCGCGTCACGATCGGGGTTTGCGGCCAGCTCGGGGTATTGCCCGCGAAGAAAACCCGCCCAGAGATCGGTTCCGGGCATCGACGCCGTTTTCGCATCCCTGTACTCCGGCTCCCAGGGAAGAGGGGCTTGCGGCCGCCCGGCCGCTTCCCGGTTCGAAAGCGGGAGAAGGCGCAGCACGGCGGCACGGCCTGCCAACGTCTCGGTGAGCTTCTCCATGAGCAGAATATTCTGGGAACCTGTCAGAAGATACCGCCCGGGGAGATCCCGCCGGGCGTCGATCCGTTCCTTTATATAGGGAAGCAGATCGGGGGTGTACTGCACCTCGTCGAAGATGACGGGCGGAGGGTGCATCGCCAAGAATCCCCTGGGATCTTCCGCAGCGGCCGCCCTGACGTCGGGCGGCTCCATGGAGACGTAGCGGTATTTCCTGGCGAACAGATGCTTCAGGAGCGTCGTCTTGCCGGACTGGCGCGGACCGGTCAGGACCACTGCCGGAAATTCCCCGGCGGCCTTTTTCAATACCGGCTCCAAGGATCGCTGGATGTATGTTGCAGACATGCCCAAACCTTACCTGCAATTATGCATTTCAAATGCACAATTGCAAGCAATATCTTCGGCCGAGATGATTGCGTGCGGGTTTCGCCGGGCGAGGAGCAATGGCGCACAGGCCCCGATAGCGGAAACGAAAAAGGGCCCTGCAAGCCGCGGGGCCCCTGTCTGTGAGCCGGATAAAAATGGAGCGGGCGATGGGAATCGAACCCACGACGTTCAGCTTGGGAAGCTGACATTCTGCCTCTGAATTACGCCCGCTCGTGAAGGGAGACAACCGATTTTGAAAGAGAGCCCTAAATTAACCGGATTGGCCGATTTGTCAAGATTTTTTTGCCCTTAGCCTCGCCAGGATGGACTTCCCGTGGGCATCGAGGCCTTCCATCTCGGCAAATGCCGCCGCCGGTTTCCCGAGCTTGGCGAGCGCCTTGACGTCGAAGGAAAGCACGCTGATCCGCTTGACGAAATCGTAGACCCCCAGCGGCGAGGCAAACCGGGCCGTTCCCCCCGTGGGGAGGATGTGGTTGGGGCCCGCCAGGTAATCGCCCAGGGCCTCGGGGGTGTGGTGGCCGAGAAAGACGGCGCCGGCGTTGCGGATCCCGCGGAGCAGCGCCTTCGGGTCCGTCACGAGAAGCTCGAGGTGCTCGGGCGCGAACCGGTTGGCCACCTCGACGGCCTCCGGCAGGTCCTGCGTCACCGCGACAAGGCCGTAGGCCCGGATCGCCTGCACGGCGATGGACGCCCGGGAGAGCCTTCTGAGCTGCCCCTTCACCTCGGCCAGGACCCGCTTCGCGAGGTCCTCGTCGGGCGTGACGAGGACGGCGCTCGCCAGCGCGTCGTGCTCGGCCTGGGAGAGCAGGTCCGCCGCGGCGACGGCGGGGTCGGCCGATGCGTCGGCGATGACGAGGATCTCGCTGGGCCCCGCGATCATGTCGATCCCCGTGCGCCCGAAAACGAGCTTCTTGGCCGTGGCCACCCAGGCGTTGCCCGGCCCCACGATCTTGTCGACGGCCGGAACGGATCGCGTCCCGTACGCCATCGCCGCCACGGCCTGGGCGCCGCCCACCTTGAAGATCCGGTCGACGCCTGCGATCTGCGCCGCCGCCGCAAGGACGGGGTTGAGCCCTCCCCTGCCGACGGGGCTCGCCATGACGATTTCCCTCACCCCGGCGATCCTCGCGGGGATGGCCGCCATGAGCACCGTCGAGGGGTACGCGGCAAGACCGCCGGGAACGTAGATCCCCACGCGGTCGAGGGGGACGATGTTCTGGCCCAGCTCGATGCCCCCCCGCTTGTAGGACCAGGTCTCGAGACGCTGCCGTTCGTGGTACTCCTTGATGCGTCCCGCCGCAAGCTCCAGGACCGCCCGCTCCCGCTCCGGCACCCCGCACAGGGCCTCGCGGATCTCGAGAGGGGAGACCTCGACGGTCTTTTCGGTCAGCGCCACGCCGTCGAATCGCTTCGTGTAGGCAAACAGGGCCCTGTCCCCCCGCTTCTCGACATCCCGGAGGATGGCGAAGACCTTCTTTTCGAAGGCCGGATCGAAGGACTTCCCCCGGTTGACGATCCGCTTGAACTCCCGCTCGAAAGCCCTGTCCGATGTCCGCACGATCCGCATGATTCTGTTTCCCTTCCCGCCGCGCTTCCGGCAGCAGGCCTCGAGCATGAACCGGCAAGGTTTGCCTGCCTTGCTGCCCGCGGCTTGTGGCTGCCGTGATTATCCCTTGACCCTCTGGATGCTCGCCCCGAGCGCGGTGAGCTTCTTCTCGATCGCCTGGTATCCCCGGTCGATGTGGTAGACACGGGACAGGGTCGTCTTGCCCTCCGCCACGAGCCCCGCCACGACCAGCGAGGCCGAGGCCCGCAGGTCCGTCGCCATGACGGGGGCCCCCTTGAGCCTTTTGACGCCCTTGACGACGGCGTTGTGCCCTTCGACGGCGATGTTCGCCCCGAGGCGCCGGAGCTCCGCCACGTGCATGAAACGGTTCTCGAAGATGGTCTCCGTGATCACGCTCGATCCCCGCGAAACGGCCATCAGGGCCATGATCTGGGCCTGCAGGTCCGTCGGGAACCCCGGGTAGGGAAGGGTCTTGACATCGACGCTCCGGATCTCCGGCGCGCCCCGGACCCTGAGGCCGCCCTCGGCCGCCTCGACGGAGATCCCCGCTTCCTGCAGCTTCAGGATGAGGGCCTCGAGGTGTTCCGGGTTGCAGCCCTCCAGGACGACGTCGCCGCCCGTGATGGCCGCGGCGATCAGGAAGGTCCCCGCCTCGATCCGGTCGGGGATGACGCTGACCTCGCAGGGTTTGAGGCTCTCGACGCCCTCGACGGTGATCACGTCGGTGCCGGCGCCCTGAATCCTCGCCCCCATGGCCTGGAGCGCATCGGCGAGGTTGACGACCTCGGGCTCCTTGGCGGCGTTCTCCAGCCGGGTGGTCCCCTTCGCGAGGGCCGCCGCCATCATGATGTTCTCCGTGCCCCCCACGGTGGAGATGTCGAAGTAGATCCGGGCCCCCCTGAGGCGCCGGGCCCTGGCCTCCACGTAGCCTTCCCTCAGATCGATCTCGGCCCCCATGGCCTCGAGGGCCTTGAGGTGGAGGTTGATCGGGCGGGCGCCGATGGCGCAGCCGCCGGGGAGCGACACCCGTGCCTGGCCCATCCGCGCCACCAGCGGCCCGAGGACGAGGACGGAGGCCCGCATGGTCCGCACCAGGTCGTAGGGCGCCTCGCAGCTGGCGATGTTGCCGCCGTTGATGCGCAGGGTGTCGCCCTCGCCTTCCATCTGCGCCCCGTGGTTGGCCAGGAGTTTCTTGATCGTCCGGATATCGGCAAGGTCGGGGATGTTTCGGTAGGTGCTCCAGCCGTCGGCCAGAAGGGAAGACACGAGAACGGGCAGGGCGGCGTTTTTCGAGCCGCTGATCCGCACGCGCCCTTCCAGCTTTTTCCCGCCTTCGATGATGAATTTGTCCAACAGATGATCTCCAAAAGAAATTCTTACACCCTGTCGCAGGAAACATCCTGCTCCCTTGCTACTACACGATTCCTTTCCTTCTCGCAATCACCACCCGGTCGTGGCCGGCCAGGTCCGCGCGGAACCGGATCCCTTCGAACAGCCCCGTCTGTTCCAGGATCTCCGTGAGGGCCGCCCGCTGCCCCGCCCCCATCTCCATGAGGAGCCACCCGCCGGGCTTGAGCCTTTCCCGCGCGCCTTGGGCGATGCGACGATGGAACTCGGTTCCCTCGGGCCCCGCCACGAGGGCCTCCCGCGGCTCGTAGAGCGTCACCTCGCGGGCCAGCGTCTCGTACTCGGCCTCGCTAATGTAGGGGGGGTTCGAGCAGACGATGTCGAAGGCGCCCTCGGTCCCCTCGTAGCAGTCGCCCAGGACGAAGGCGATCGGCCGGTTCGCCCCGAGGAGCCGCCGCGCGTTTGCGCGGGCCACCTCGAGGGCCGCCGGAGAGCATTCCGTGGCCGTCATGTCGCAGTCGGGCCACTCCGAGGCCACGGCGATGCCCACAGCGCCCGATCCTGCGCCGATGTCGAGGATCCGCGCCTGCACCCCCCGGTAGGCGTCGCGGAGCGCAAGGACCTCCTCGACGAGGCACTCCGTCTCCGGCCGGGGGACGAGGACGGCGGGGGTCACGGCGAACTCGAGGGACCAGAACTCGCGGAAGCCCCGGATGTAGGCCATGGGCTCGCGGCGCTTGCGCC
>Ga0116147_1004845_pt1 | contig 11722 bp, 7 predicted proteins | sample AD_JPNHG3_MetaG_FD_89749 | JGI IMG/M metagenome (GOLD analysis project Ga0116147, IMG submission 89749) | Active sludge microbial communities of municipal wastewater-treating anaerobic digesters from Japan - AD_JPNHG3_MetaG | ecosystem: Engineered > Bioreactor > Anaerobic > Digestate | place...
CGGCCCCAGCGGCTGAAATCGGTTGCCGTCTGGCGTTCCCAGCCCCGCTTGACCGCCCCACCGGTGATTTTTCGTCGCCGCATCGGCGGAGCTTCCCCTTCAACTGCCGTTTTTAGGTTGATGCCGCTGAGCAACTGGCACAAGCCGTCGTGGAGGTCCTGCCCGATGCGCTCGCGTTCCTGGTCGGATATCTCCAAAATCTGCTGTTCCAGCCGTTCCCGCTCAGTCAGGTCGTTGGCGGCCAACAGAAAGCGTTTGCCAACCACCGTGCCCACGAACTCGACCCGGCGCAGGGACCCGTCCTTGCAGGTGACTTCCACTTCGAGCGGACCAATCTCCTTGCCGGTGCGGAGCCCGCGTTTCAAGCAGGCCTGCCACTGGGCGGCGACCTGGCGACGGTATTCAGGGTCGGGATAGGCGCGGGCGAACCAGGCGGCCGAGGTGGGCAGTTCGTCCCGCGTATAGCCAAATTTCTCGACGAATTTCCGGTTCAGATACTCGATGTTGCCCTTCATGTCGTCCACCGACAGCGGCACCGGCGACGCGTCAATCACCTGCCGGAAATCCGTTTCTGCCGCGGGGGAAAAACTCGCGGCCCGCAGGGCGCGGTTCTCCGCCTGGAGAGCTTGCAGGCGCCGTTTGAGCGTGCGGACCAGGGCGGACGGGCCGTCGGCGCGAGCGGCACGGACGGACTTTCCGGGAGCCGCCCCGTTTTTTCGGACCAGGCGAACGGCGCCGCCGGACTTCCCGGCAGCCGAGCCGTTTTTTCGGACGAGGCGAACGGCGCCGGCGGCGATTTTTGTTTTGGGCGTTGGCAGCATGAGTCTGGGTAATCAGTCAAATCCAGCCCGTCCATGCTACCCCTCCCCCGCCCCGCCCGGCAAGGCCCGCATCACGGGCTTCCGGAGAACGCGCTCCCGGGGCATCCAAACTTCCCGTGCAGCGCGCAAACCGCGAGGCGCACCAACGGGCATGGCACGGCCGGAACCGCCGCGCCGAACCTCAACCACCCAACCTCGAAAACCTACCGCCAGACGAGGTCGTTCGGGGCAAAACGATCGAAATCTAGTGGCTGTGTCCAGGCGCGGGCTCTGTGTGCTCCGGTGGGTGGGAGTGCGCCTCGCCACCGGCCGCTTGGCGGCGCTCACGGGCTGCCGCTGCTCGGTGCAGCCCCTCGACGTAGTGGACGTATTCCACGTAGGCCGCCACAAACTCACGCCCGCTCTCCACATTGTGTCCAGCGTGGCGTTTCTTTTCCTTCGCTTCGGCAAAGCGCTTGTGAATCCCGGCTGCCGCTTCGTCTGTCACTAACTTTACGATCTGGTCGGCGACGCCGGTTTCAAGGGCTTTGTCGGCTTCAGCGATGACGGGTTCCAGCGGAACGCCAGCCGGCTTCAACCCGGTGAAGGGGGCGCCTTCGCCCGCACGATGCACCCGCACTAGGGTCTCGAAAAAGAACTGGTCAGCCAATTGCCTCGCCTCCGCCCCCTTACCGCGCACAGCCAGGGTCCGGGAGAAGGCGGCTTTGATCTCCGCTTCGTCGTCCGGCTTGATCCACTGGAGGACCGGAGTCACGTCCCGACGCTCCAGCGCCGCCTTGGCGGCAAGGACAACTGGGCCGTCCATGGTGTCGCAGTGAGCAAAAGCCAGAGCGGGCAGAAGTCCAACAGCGCTCACCAGCGCCCCCGTGAGCACCCCCCGAAGAAACATGGTATGTGTCATCATGGTGCAAGACAGCCGTCCGCCCGCTGCAGGAGATTGATCGAAATCAAGAATATCGCGGATCGCAAAGTGAGGCATGAGTGCGGCGGACGGCGGTCCCCCCGACGCGTCGGGACAGGCGACCGCATTGGCGGTGCAGCGGCCGCGCCACCCATGCCAAAGCGCTGACCGGCCGGGCGGACGCGGGCATCCACGTCCAGGAAAAAGGCGGGAGTGCTCACCACCGTGGCGGTGGGGGTGGACGAAATCAGTGACAATCCAGCGGCAAAGATTGCGGCGCAAGAGATTGCGAAAAAGAGTCTCGAAGGCTCAGGGCAGGCCATCGGCACCCGTTGGAACCTGGATGTTGGGGATTTGTGTGAGTGGATGCGTGAGTGCAAGGGCGCCCGGAAGCAGCCGGTTGCGGCTGCTGAAGCGTGTGTTGGAAGGAGCGCAAAAGCCAACAAAAACGGGCCCGGAATCAACTTTCCAGGCCCGTAAATTGGTTGCGGGGGCTGGATTTGAACCAGCGACCTTCAGGTTATGAGCCTGACGAGCTACCGGACTGCTCCACCCCGCGATTGAGGTTTATAAAAAGATGCCGCAACGGGTCCGAAGCGCAAGCCAAATTGCATTTTTTCTCGCGGGCCGGAGGGCGACCGGTCAAAGGCCGCGGGGGGCGGGGCTCGGGCAGGGGTTCCGCAGCCAAAGCGGTTGCAGCTCGAACGGGACCCGGCAAGGAGCGAAAATGCCGAGGGGGCGCATTTCCGCCGGGACCGCCAGCCGCCAAAGCAAGGCCTTTTATAAGTTTCTCTTTATCGAACATGCATAAGAAATAATTTGCCAGCCAAGGCGCGGCGGCGTGAATATGCTGCCCGGCAGAATAAATGCCGGCGGGACTTCGTCCAACAAACAAGACGAACCGCTGCCGAGCGGGGCGGAAGCCCAAGGCCCGGAAGTCAGCACAGTTGAAAGAAAACAGACCGATAGACAAAGAACGGAAGATATGAAGAAACTGCTTTTAATCGCCCTGGCCACCTTCGTGGCGGGTGCGGTGTCAGTCCGCGCGGCTGACGTCAAGGCCATCTGGGACAAGGAATGCGCCAAGTGCCACGGCGCGGAAGGCAAGGGCGACACCAAGATGGGCCAGAAACTGAAGGCCAAGGACTACACCGACGCCAAGGTGCAGGCGGAGATGAAGGACGCGGACATGGTCAAGGCCATCAAGGACGGGGTGAAGGAAAAGGGGACTGACAAGACTTTGATGAAGGCGTTCCCCGACCTGACGGACGACGAGGTGAAAGCGCTCGTGAAGCATATTCGGGCGATGAAGAAGTAGCCGGGCGCCCAAGCGCCAGAGGGCTTGAGTGGGGAAGTGTGGAACACCAAACCTTGCGGGTTTGGTGTTCTGCTTTTGGGGCGGAGGCGGCGCGGCCGGGGAGGATTCGCCAGGCGCGGCGGGTAGGGGCTTTCACGCTGCCGGCTTTCACGGTTGCAGTCAGGAGCCAAATAGGCACACTGAAGGGGCGTTACAGGACTGAACGTGAGCAACCCGCTTGCACCTGACAGAGTTTTTGCGCTGGTGGATCGCCTCAAGGCGGTGATTGAGGATTTTGCCGACCGCTCGAATCGTTTGAACCGCGACCACGCGGCGCGGTTGTCCAAGGAGCGGCAGCGATGCCAGGCGGCGATCGAGGAGCAGGAGCGCAACACGGCCGCGGCGCTGGCGGAGGCCGAAGCGGTGTTTCAGCGCGAGCAGGCGGCGGCCGAAGCGAATTTCCACGCCCGCAAGGCGCGCATCGGGCGGGCCTACCAGTCCACCCGCGAACAGCGGCTCAAGGAGATCGAGGACCGGACCGGCGCGCTGAAATACGAGTTGCAGAAAAAGACGCTGCAAGCGGAACGGGACCGGGATGCAGCGCTGGCGGCGGCCGCCCAGGCCGCGCAGGTCTTTCGCGACGAGCTGGCGCGGGAGCAGACACGATTGTCGGCGCTGGAAGGCCGGGCGCAGCGGGGATTCAAGGGTTATGGGGGCTTCACCCGGGGGTTTTTCTCGGCCTATGAGCACGCAACGGCCCCCGCGCTGACGGAGCCGCAGCAGTTGTTGGAGGACCTGCGTCGGCACCTGACGCTGGCCGGGGAGCGGCTGGACGCGTTCGGCCGCATCCGGTTGCTGGGATGGTTGCGCCACTGGCCCCTGTGGCTCGTTCTGTGCGCGGCCCTGGCGGGGCTGGGCCCATTGCTGCAACAGGCCGGCTACAGCCAGGTCGGGTATGGGCTGGCGGGCGGGGCGGCCGCGCTGCTGTTCGGGATGCTGATGGGGTTGCGGGCGCTGGCGGTTCGCCAGGCCCGTCTCACCGCCTCGGAGATTTCGGAGGCGCTGGCGCGGGCGCGTCAGGCCCATGATGCGTGCGCGCGGTCGGCGGCGGCGCATTACGCCGGCGAGGTGGAGCGGATCCAGACCGAGTTCGTTGACAAAACGCAGGCGTTCGATCAGGCGCTGAAGCGAGCCAGTTCGGTTTCGGGCCAGGAACGGGTGGGCGTTCGAATGGAGACCGATGAGCGGACCGTGCGGATCACGGCGCGGCACGAGCAGTTGTATCGCGCGCGCTGCGAGCGGCGCGAGCGGGAGTATGCGGCCGCGCGGGAGACCTTTCAGCGGGTGGCACAGGAACGTGTCCGGGCGCTGCGGCGAAGCTCCGAGGAGACGTTGCAAAAGCTGGAGGCGAACCTCGCGGAGGAATGGCGGCAACTCGAAGAGGAGTGGCGGGCGGCCACCGGCACCCTGGGGCGGGAGGTCGAGGCGCTCAACGCGGAAGCGGCCCGGTTGTTTCCGCCGTGGGAGCATTTCCGGCCCGGAGACTGGAGGCCGCCCGAGGCCTTTGCGCACGCCGCCAAGTTCGCGGAGCTGCGGCTCGCGTTGGACCAACTTTGCCGCGCGCTGCCCCGGGACCCGCGGCTGGCCTTGCCCGCCGGACTGCGCCTTTCGCTGCCGCTGTGTCTGACGTTCCCCGAGCAGGGGTCGGTCCTTTTTGAGACGAAAAACACGGGCCAGCAACAGGTCATTGGCGCGCTGAACAACCTGATTTTGCGTTTGCTGGCCGGCGCGCCGCCGGGGCGCCTGGCCTTCACGATTCTTGATCCCGTGGGGCTGGGGCAGAATTTCGCCGGCGTGATGCACCTGGCGGATTACGAGGAGCAGATCATCAGCAGCCGCATCTGGACGCAGAGCGGCCAGATCGAGCAGAAGCTCGGCGAGCTCAACGAGCACATGGAGAAGGTGATCCAGATGTATCTGCGGAACGAATATGCCACGATTGCCGAATACAATGCGCAGGCGGGCGTCATCGCGGAGAAATACCACTTCCTGGTCATTGCGGATTTTCCGGCGGGCTTCACCGACACGGCGGCGCGCCGGCTCCTGAGCATCGCCGCCAGCGGCGCGCGCTGCGGCGTTTACATGCTGATTCACTGGGACCAGCGGCAGCCGCTGCCGCAGGACTTTCTGCCGGATGAATTGCGCAAACACTGTCTTGGCGTGGCCGTGCGCGGCGCCGATTTCGTGGTCACCACCCGGCAGATGCCCGGGCTGGAGCTGGCGCTGGAGGCGCCGCCGGCGGCCGAGCTGGCCACCGAGTTCATTCACCAGGTGGGGCTGCGCAGCCGGGACTCGAGCCGCGTCGAGGTGCCGTTCGACCACGTGGCGCCGGCGCCGGATGAAATGTGGAGCGCGGACACCACCCAGGAGCTGCGGGTGGCCATCGGGCGGACAGGGGCCACGAAGCTGCAGTATCTGGAGATCGGCAGGGGCACCTGCCAGCATGGGCTCATTGCGGGCAAGACCGGCTCGGGCAAATCCACGCTTTTCCACGTGATCATCACCAACCTGGCTCTATGGGCCAGCCCGGAGCAGGTCGAGTTTTACCTGGTGGATTTCAAGAAGGGCGTCGAGTTCAAGGCTTATGCGCAGTGGCGGCTGCCGCACGCGCGAGTGGTGGCCATCGAGAGCGACCGCGAATTCGCGGTGAGCGTGCTCCAGCGCGTGGACGAGGAACTGAAACGCCGCGGCGATTTGTTCCGCGACCTGGGCGTGCAGGACCTGCCGGGCTACAAGCGCGCCGGCGGAAAGGAGCCGTTGCCGCGCTGCCTGTTGATTGTGGACGAATTTCAGGAGTTCTTTGTCGAAGACGACCGCCTGGCGCAAACGGCGTCGCTGCTGCTGGACCGCATCGTGCGGCAAGGACGGGCCTTCGGAATCCATGTCTTGCTGGGGTCGCAGACCCTCGGGGGAGCCTATACCGTGGCGCGGACGACGCTGGGCCAGATGGTGATCCGGATTGCGCTGCAATGCAACGAGGCCGACGCCTATCTGATCATGGACGACACGAACCCGGCGCCCCGATTGCTCTCCCGCCCCGGCGAGGGGATCTACAACGATGCGGCCGGGGCGTTGGAGGGCAACAGCCCCTTTCAGGTGGTCTGGCTGCCGGAGCAGGTGCGCGACCAGTGCCTGGCGCGGGTGCGGGCCAAAGCGGAAGCCTGCGGAAAAGCCCATTTGCGTCCGATTGTCTTCGAAGGCAACGCCCCGGCGGATGTGCGGGAGAATACGCTTTTGGCGGAACTGCTCGCCGCGCCGCTCCAGGTCCCGCCCGCCGCACCGCGGATTTGGCTGGGCGCCCCCAACTCGATCAAGGGGCCGACGGAGGCCGTGTTTCTGCGGCAGAGCGGCAACAACCTATTGGTGGTGGGGCAGCGCGAAGAGGCAATGCTGGCCATTCTCAGCGTGGGACTCATCACCCTGTCCGCTCAGTTCCCACGCGGCACCGCCCGCTTTATCGTGTGCGACACCACCCCGCCGGGCTCGCCTCAGCGGGATTACCTCGAAGAGGTGTGCCAACTGCTGTCGCATCCCGTCGAGCGGGTGAAAGTTGGCGAGGTGGACGGCGTCATGCGGGAATTGGCCGCCGAGATGAAGCAACGCGCCGGAGACCCCGCGGCCGAGTCTGCCCCCCCGCGATTCCTCTTCATCCACGGCTTGCAGAAGATCAGCCGGTTGCGCTACGAGGAGGATTACGGCTTTTCGTCGTCGGATGCGGAAGCGGCGGCCAATCCCGCGGCGGTGCTCAATCAGATGATTTGCGAAGGGACCCGTCTGGGCTACCACGTCATTGCCACGTGCGACACCTACAACAATGTAAATCGTTTCCTGAGCCGGAAGGCGCTTAGCGAATTTGAAATGCGCGTCCTGTTCCAAATGAGCGCGAACGACTCGGCAAGCCTGATGGACAATCCGCGCGCCAGCCAACTGGGGTTGCACCGCGCCATTTTCTACAACTCGCAGGAGGGCCACCTCGAGACCTTCCGGCCGTATGCGCTGCCGGGGCGCGATTGGCTGGAGGAGGTTCGGGAGGCGTTGGCGCGCGCAAACAGGTAGGCATCCGGCCGTGGCCCGGCTGCTGGACGCTGGGCGTGAGCCGGGGACAGCCCGGGACTTGCGAGGATGACTTATTCGTTTTGGGTTGAAGGCATTAGGACGATGTTTCTGGCTCGAAAACTGCTTCGTCAGAGGGGTTGAGTTGCGTGAGAAGACGCACGCAACGAATTGTGAAATAACAATATATGACCCTGGAACAGTTGCCGTTTAACGCGTTCGATTTCGCCTTGGTGGCCATCCTGGTTTTTGGAGTTTTTCGGGGCCGCAAGCACGGGATGTCCGAGGAACTGATGAGCTTGATCAAATGGGTGCTGATCGTGCTGGCATGTGGATTCCTCTACGAGCCAATCGGACAAGCGATGGCGGCCCAAAGCCCCTTCAGCCTCCTGGCGTGTTACCTGTTCGTTTACAGTGGCTTGGCCTTGTTGATCCTCGGAATCTTTGCGCTATTGAAACACCAACTGGGCGGGAAACTGGTGGGAAGCGACATTTTTGGACGCGGTGAGTATTATTTGGGCATGGGGTCCGGCATGGTCCGGTTCGCCTGCATGGTCCTCGCCGGGCTGGCACTCCTGAATGCGCGTTACTTTTCGCCGGCCGAGGTTCAGGCCATTGCCAACTACCAGACTGACGTCTATGGCAGCACGTTCTTCCCCGGCTTGCACAGCGCGCAGGCAACGGTGTTTGAACGATCCCTGACCGGGCCTTACATCAAGCAGTATCTTGGTTTCCTGCTCATCAAACCCACCAAGCCGGAGAACAAGGAACTGCATCAAAGGGAGTACGCCCTGCCCCATTGAAAGGGAGAGCGCTACTGCCAGGAAACGCTCCAACCGATTCCCAGCGGGGTGGGCCGGGCTCGGGATTGACAACGCTGCGTGCGCTGGAGCAGACTCACCCTCGACCGCCCACGGGCGGCGAGAGAAGTCCTTGCAATGAAGGCGTGGTTTGGACGGAAGAAACAACGGGACCGGGATCGCTACTATCTGCTTCCCGGCATGGGCGGCCGCGCGCTGCGTCGCAAGCGCCGAATGATCCTGCAATGGTCCATCGCCACGGGGTTGATTGTCTCCGCCGCCGTGGCCTGCATTCTATACTTCTTAAGCACCAGCCGGTGAGGCCGGAAGGCGCGAAGTCCCGAGGGCCCATGCCTCATTGGGAGTTGTTTAAGGCGTTCCATCCGTGTAACCTGCCCCGGGAATTCGGTCAGGACATGACACCCACGCTATTGATAGTGGACGATGAAAAGACGACGCGCGAGGGGCTTCGGGCGGCGTTGGAAGACCGCTATGACGTTTACCTGGCCGAAGATGCGCGGTCGGCGATGGAGATGCTGGAAAAGGAGCATTTCGATGTCTTGTTGACCGATTTCCGTTTGCCCTCCGAGGACGGCATGAAGCTGATCGCGCGAGCCAAGTCGCTCTCCAAGCCGCCCATCTGCATCCTGATGACGGCTTACGGCTCCGAAGAACTGGCGGTTGAAGCCATGAAACGGGGGGCGGATGATTACATTGCGAAGGGACGGCTGCAAATTGACGAGCTGGAGATGCGCATCGCGCGGGCGCTGCGCCAGCAGAACCTGGAGGTGGAGAACGTTGCGTTGCGGCAGCAGCTTGACGCGAAGTTCGGGATGGAGGGGGTGGTGGGTGAATCCGCGGCAATGCGCGAGGTGTTTGAGGTGGTCCAGCAGGTGGCGCCGACGCGCGCAACGGTGTTGCTGCAGGGCGAGAGCGGCACGGGCAAGGAATTGATCGCAAAGGTCATTCACCAGCTCAGCCCGCGGGCGCGGCAGCCAATGGTCACCGTGCATTGCGCGGCCCTCACACCGACGCTGCTCGAGAGCGAATTGTTCGGCCACGAAAAGGGGGCGTTTACCGGCGCGTATGAACGCCGCATCGGGCGCTTCGAACAGGCCCAGGGCGGCACCCTGTTTCTGGACGAAATCGGCGAAATTGACGCCACCCTCCAGATCAAGCTCCTGCGGTTTCTGGGCGAGCGGACCTTCGAGCGGGTCGGCTCGAACAAAACCCTGACGGCCGACGTGCGGCTCATCGCCGCCACCAACAAGAACCTCGCGGAAATGGTCAAGGCCGGCACTTTTCGGGAGGACCTCTTTTTCCGGCTGCGGGTGGTGGAAATCTGGCTGCCGCCGCTGCGGGAGAGGCGGGAGGACATTCCCTTGCTGGCCGGAGCGTTTCTGGCCGAATTCGCGCGGGAGAACGGCAAGGCGGTCAAGGGGTTCACCAGCGAGGCAATGGAGATTCTGACGCGGCACGACTGGCCCGGCAATGTCCGCGAATTGCGGACCGCCATCGAGCATGCGGTGGTCCTGTGCCGCGGCGACAAAATCACCGCCCGGGACCTGCCGGCCTCGGTGCGGAATCCGGCGGGTGAGGCGCCGGCGGGCCGGACACCCGACGCGCGGACGGCTCCGGCCGGCATGACGGTGCAGGAGGCCGAGAAGCGGCTGATCATTCGCGCGCTGCAGGACACGCACGGAAACCGCACCCAAGCCGCCAAGCTTTTGGGCATGAGCCGGCGAACCCTTTACCGGAAACTCGGCGAGTACCAGTTGGAATCACTCTAAACTATGGACTTTCTGCAAAAATTCATTCATGGCCTCGAAGTGGCGGGAGGCATGCGCTATCTCCGCAGCATTGCCCTGGTCCTGGCCGTCCTCATGCTCGCGGTCGCCTACGACTTCCGGGACTTCAAAAACATGAACACGCTCGAGGCCATGGATGCGGCCCAACTGGGGCGCAACCTGGCCGAAGGCCGGGGATACACCACCCTGTTCATCCGGCCCTTGAGCATGTACCTCGTCAAGAAACGAAACCAGGAGGTGAAGGCCGTGCCGACCGTCGGGGAAGTGGCCGACTTTTCCGAAATCCGGACGCCGCATCCGGACCTGGCGAATCCGCCGGTTTACCCGGTGGTGCTGGCCGGGTTGATGAAAGTGCTGCCGTTCCGTTTTCCGATACCGGAAACGACACAGGCCTTTTGGAACTACGGGGGGAGTTTCTGGCGGTACCAGCCGGACTTCCTGATTGCGGTCTTCAACCAGGTGCTGTTGTTGATTGCGGTGGCGATGGTGTTTTTTCTGGCACGACGGTTGTTCGACCGCTCGGTGGCCTGGCTGTCCGCGCTGCTGATGTTGGGCACGGACTTGCTCTGGCGGTTCAGCGTGTCAGGACTCTCGACGATGTTGTTGCTGGTGATTTTCCTGGGGCTGATTTGGTGCCTGGTGGCATTCGAGGAGGAAAACCGCGAGCCGCGGGGAGGCGCGGGCCGGCTGTTCATGCTGGCCGCGTTCGCGGGATTGCTGACGGGGCTGGGCGGGCTCACCCGTTACGCGTTTGGGTGGATGATCATCCCGGTGGTGGTATTTGTGCTGTTGATCAGCGGCCGCAGAGCCGTGGTGCTCGCGTCCGTCAGCCTGCTGATGTTCGCGGCCGTGTTGGCGCCCTGGATCATCCGGAATCTGGAAGTCAGCGGACGCGCTTTTGGCACCGCCACCTACACCGTGATTGAAAAAACGGGGACGTTGCCCGACTTCCAACTGCAACGGACGCTGGAAGCGGACCTTGGGGACACATTTCTGGACGTGTTTCGCACCAAGGACACGTTGGGGGCATTGCGGACCAAGGTGCAAATCAACAGTTTGAGAATGGTTCAAGAGGACCTGCCGCGGCTGGGGGGCACGTGGCTGGCCGCGTTCTTCCTCGTCGGCCTGCTGGTCCCGTTCCAAAACCCGGCAACGCAGCGGCTGCGGCATTTTCTGCTCGGGGCCATTGCCGTGGCTTTTGTGGTGCAGGCCTTCGGCAAGACCCAGCTTTCGGAGGACTCGCCGGAGATCAACACCGAGAACCTCCTGGTCTTGTTCGGTCCGCTGGTGATCGCGTACGGAGTGAGTTTGTTTCTGCTGATTCTCGACCAGGTGGACTTCCCGTTCCGCGAACTGCGCTATGTGGTCATCGCGCTGTTTGCGATGTTATTCTCGCTGCCTTTAATCCTCACGCTCTTGCTGCCGCGGCCAACGCCGTTGACGTATCCCCCCTACCACCCCGCCATAATCCAGGGAATTGCCAACCTCATGGAGCCGGAGGAATTGACCATGAGCGACATGCCCTGGGCGGTCGCGTGGTACGGCCAGCGGCAGTCGGTTTGGCTCACCCTCAACGCGCAAAACGACTATTTTGCGATTGATTCGTTCCAAAAACCGATCAAAGGCCTCTACCTGACCCAGCGAACCCTGGATCGCAAATTCCATACCGACCTGCTGAAACCCGGCCCCGACTCCAACTGGGGGGCGCTCGTTTTAGACATCATCGTGAACCGCCAACAGGTGCCGCTGTCCTTCCCGCTCCGCTCGAACATGCCGGGCCTGCTTGCCTCCGGGCAGTTGTTCCTGACAGACCGCGACCGTTGGCGAAAGGCCAGCGAGCGTTGAGCTTGCCCCCTCGGCGTTGGAGAGGCTGGCGTGGGATTGGGATTTCGCGAAGTGACGGGTTGGAATAGGTGGCGTGGGATTGGGATTTCGCGAAGTGACGGGTTGGAATAGGTGGCGTGGGATTGGGATTTCGCGAA
>Ga0116147_1004850_pt1 | contig 11712 bp, 20 predicted proteins | sample AD_JPNHG3_MetaG_FD_89749 | JGI IMG/M metagenome (GOLD analysis project Ga0116147, IMG submission 89749) | Active sludge microbial communities of municipal wastewater-treating anaerobic digesters from Japan - AD_JPNHG3_MetaG | ecosystem: Engineered > Bioreactor > Anaerobic > Digestate | place...
AACCACGGGGACTGCCCCTGGTGCCGGAAGAAAATCAAACACAAATGGGAGCGCCAAGCTCCCTTGGAGGACGAATGAAATACTACACGCATGAAGAGCGCTGCGACCTGATCGCCCGCGTCGCCAGCTGGTGTTTCGACAATACTGAGAGCTGGGAGCGCGATCACATCGGAGAGGCGCTGGCCTATCTGTTCTGGGCAATCGCCGCCCCGCGGTTGGGTGACGCACTTGATGCTTCTCCAGAACATAGCGGCGACTACGACCGTTTCGTTGAACTGCTGAAATCAAACCCCAACGGGCTCTTCGAAGAGCTCGTGGAGGGAGGATTCATCATCGTTTGACATCCTCCCCGACCTAAAGGCCGGGGATTCCTACTAAACATGCAAAGCACATTCAACAGGAGCAAGAAGATGAAGACCTATGAAGTGTCCGTCCTGACACCGTACGTGACCTACACCATCAAGGCCCGGACGAAGAAGGAAGCGATTGAGAAGTGTCCCACGCCGGATTACATAGACTTTTGCGACGGCCCGATCCGGTACGTGGCAGAGGAGATTGAAGAGGATGAAGATGCCGAAACAGAAACATAGTCCGGTGAAGCAGGCGATGCTCGACGAGCTCGACCTGAAGAAGAAGGAAATGGACCGCGTATTCACAAGGGACGAGCTGGTCTCGGACCCGGAGTACGCGCTGATCCAACGGCTGCGTCGCTGGGTGAAAGCCCTGCCGGAACCCGCGCCGAAGAAACCATTCGTCCTTGTCACGGTCTCCGGAGGGGTAGCCAGTGTATGGTGCCCCAAAGGAGTCGAGTACGACATCATCGACTGGGACAACTACGAACAGGACCTTCCGACCCGATACGACCTGGACCAGATGCGCGAGATCGCCGGGCACCTGCAGGGCAGGGCGGAGAAAAAGTTCCTGCTTGGGCAGATCCAGGAGCTGGAGGACAGGGGCGTGGCCGATGAAGACTGAACTCCAGCAAATGACGGAGGTAGAGATGGCGGACAAAGCCGAAAGGCGGCGTCCGCCGCTGGTTGATCTGGGCTGGGCGAACGGATGGAGAAAAACACCTCCGCTTGTCCGGGACTGCAAGCACAAGCAGGCCGACTTATCGCTGGGATCCTGTGTGCGTCAGGTGACCTGCGCCGAGTGCGGGTTCACATACAAATACGACAGTGGGGATTGCGGATCATGAGCACAGACCAAGACAGAGTCAAGTCGCAGGCGGCGTCTATCGCCGCCGGCATCTTGGAGCAACAAACCAAATGGCAAGAGGCCCAGGACCTGGACAACCCGGTGGAGTACGACGGCGAGCAACTGACGTACGACGACATCGTGGACCGCATCCACCAGGAGCCGCTGTCCGTCGGCGTCCGAAGCGGGTGGTATCAGCCGGGCCGGGAGACGCCGGCTCCGGAAGAATACAGCATTCTCTTGGGCACCGGAGGCCCGGCGTTTCGCATCGTCGGAAGGCTCGATGAACACCTGGAACCCGAGACCGCCGTGCTGGAATTCCAGGACTGGTTCACGCCGTGGGAACCGTATGTCCCGGCCAGCCAAGCAGAAGAGGAGGCCCTGCTGTGGTATGCCAGGTTGTTTTACTTCGGGGATTGACCGCTTCCCCGGGTTATGTGTATACTATGAATCTTTGGAAGGAGGTGTCATCGGGGCAGAACGCAGACTGACATCCTAATGCAAGCATAGAAGCCAAGAACCATTGGAATCCAAAGAAACATAATAGAAGCCATGAAAAAAAACATAACAAAAAGGAAAACATAATGGCACCGAAAAACAAACCCGCTGAAGAACCCGCCGACATGGACCTCACCGAGGGCGTGCCGGAGGAGCTCGGGGGCCAGGAGGAAGCCGACCACAACTATGTCCCGGCGACCCGGCAGGGCATGGGGATGATGAATCCCGCCGACGCCGTGGTGCTGGACATGGACGGAGTCCGGCCTCCCTTCCTCTCGCTGGTGCACGGCACATCGCAGAAGCTGGTCGAGAAATTCAATGCGGGCGACCTCGTCCTCAAGAGCGACTACTGCGTCTGCAAAAAGGGCGACCGGGTGCAGGCCATCCTGCTCGCCATCGACCAGTACACCAAGCAGCGCCTGACCAAGGAGGAATGGGACGCGGGCGTCAAGCCGCGCACGTTCAAGAACAAGCAGGAGGCCGCCGAGGCCGGGTTCCAGACGGAATGGATCGACGGAGTCGGTCCGAACGTCGGGCCCGCCATGGACATCGTGCTGCTGCTGCGCCGCAATGAGGGGGTCTCCGACGCCCTGTTCGGCGTGGATCTCGGCATCGAGGATGGCGGCAAGCCCACGGAATGGGGCTTTGCCCTGCTCTCGTTGGACAAGACGGGCTACAAGGTGTTCATCAACGACATCGGCATCACGGTGAACAACAAGCTCAAGAGCACGGGGTTGTACTCCGGGCTCTGGGAGCTGAACACCGAGCTGTCCGCCGCGTCGAAGAACTCCGCGAACCGTCCGTTCGTGATCCGCGCGCGGTTCAAGGGGGTGCTCGATCCGCACGTCGTGGACAACATCAAGGGCGCCATGAGCGCCCCGGTGTCTGTGAGTGACGACGCCGACGAGTTCCCGTAACCCCGGCCACCACTGAATAAGTGAACATCCCCGTCTCTGCGAAAGCAGGGGCGGGGATTTTTTTTTATTCAGCCTCTTGACAAGGGCGGAGGACTATGGTTTCATGGGCATCAGATGGACGCGGTCCATCAAGGAGAAGAATGAATGCCACGCGATGGCGAAAGGGAACTGCCGATGACGATTGCTACGCTTCCACCCGACGATGCGAACACCTGGAGCATCGACTTCGAGTCTACGTACTCGAAAACAAACTCCCTCAAAGTCAAACCTACCTGGGCTTACGTCTACGACCCCGAAACCGAGATCTATCTTTTGTCTGTAGCCGGCCCCGACAACTTCGTCTGGGTGGGGAGGCCCCAAGACTTCGACTGGGCCATGCTCGAGGGCAAAATCGTTCTCGCGCACAACATGGGATTTGACGGGCTCGTCCTGCGCCGCCTCGAAGAGGAGGGGGTCATCCCGAAGATCAATTATGCGGAGCTGCACTGCACGGCCGACATGGCGGCCTATTTCAAGCTGCCCCGCGCCCTGAAGGACATCGCGCAGTTCGTGTTCAAGATGCCCGACCTCGCCAAGAAGGGCCGCGAAGTCCGCGACCGGATGAAGGGGCTCCCCGTCGAAAGGATGATGGACGACCCCGAGATCCGCACCTATGCGGCCAACGACGCCATCCTTTGCCGCAAGCTGTGGATGGAGTGGAGCGAGAACTGGCCTGAGATCGAGCGCAAGGTGTCCCGGATCGCCCGGGAGGGCGGGTGGCGCGGCGTCAAGATCGACATGGACTACGTGGACGACTGTGTGGCGCGCCTCCACGAACGCATGTTCGCCGCCGCCAAGTCGATCCCGTGGGAGTGGGATCCGCAGAAGACCCCGCTGGCCCGCAAGAAGATGATCGAGCAGGCCCAGCAGGAGGTAGTCGAGAGGCGTGAATTGGAGTCCGAGGAATTTCAGGCCATAAGCCAACTCGACCCGTCCGACAGCGAGTCGGTCACGGCGGCGCTCAACGAGCTGTGGTTTGGTGAAGACCCGAAGCGCGTGTTCCCCTGCCGGATCGACATTGACGAGGAGACTGGCGTCTGGATGCTGACGAAGTTCATGTGGTACCCGTCGAGCTTCGCCAAGGACGACGAGGACTGCGCCGAGTGGGAGAACGAATACGGCGACACCTACGGCTGGATCGGGGCCGTGCGCGACTGGCGACGGTACAACATGCTGCTCCAGAAGTTTCAGCACCTGCAGAAGTTCACTTCTGCCGATGGCAAGTACCGCGTCCAGCTGAAATACTTCGGTGGACACACAGGGCGGTGGAGCGGGGCCGGGTTCTTCAATGTGCAGAACCTTCCGAGGTATGAGATGTTCTGCCTCCTGGACGAGAACAAAAAACCGATCAAGGGAACCGGGTTCGATTTGCGGCGGGCGTTGGTTGGCCCGTTCTACGTAACCGATTACATGCAAGTGGAGGCGAGGGCGCTGCTGGCGCAAGTCAGGGACGAAGCCACGCTGGAGAAAATCCGCGCCGGGATGTCCGTGTACGAAGCCCACGCCCGGGCGACGATGGGCTGGGACGGCGGCGACCTGAAAGAAGCTGGGAAAAAGAGCCCGGAGCATGACCGGACTTATCGTTTGGCGAAGGCCCGCGTCCTCGGGGCCGGGTACGGCTGCGGGAAAGCCAAGTTCAGAGTTGTCGCACGGGCCATGGCGGGGCTGGAGCTGACGCCGGCGCAGGCCGAGGAGGCCATCAATGAATACCGCGCCGCGAACCCGAAGATCGTTAAGTATTGGAGACAATGTCAGAACGTGCTCGAAAAGGCCGCGGACGCGCGCAAGGAACTAATGATCCTGCGCCTTCCGTCCGGACGGCCCATGTACTATTGGAACGTCCGCAAGAGGACGGTCAAGGTCATCCGGAAAACGGACGAGGGGGACAAGCTGGTCGAACGCGTAGAGATATTTTCGCAGACCGCAAAGGGCGACCCGTCGTCCTACCGGCGCATCTACGGCCCGTTAATTGTAGAAAATGCCACGTCCGGCACGAGCCGCGACGTGCTCCGCGACGGCTGGGTAGCCCTGCACGAGGCCGGATACGACGTGGCGTTCACCGCGCACGACGAGTACGTCGTCGAGCTGAAGCCAGGGCAGACGGGCGAAGACGTCGACAAGCTGCTGCTTGAGACGGGAAACAATTCATGGGCGGCGTTCATCCCGCTGGGGCTGGACGGGCACCTGGTAGACTTCTACACCAAATAATCTCGGACTCAAGGGAACTGATGATGAGAGCTATTCCGAACACAAGAGCGAGCGTCACGTTCGCCATACCAAAACCGTGGGACCAATGGGCCGAGTACCCCATTCCCGCCGAAATTACGGACAAGGCCAAGATGGATGCGTGGCGCACGTCGGCGACGACGAAGCATGCCTTCATCTCCGGCGTCGTTGGACTGGACCCCAAGCGCAGGGTCACCGACAAGGGCGCGCGCAACGACGAGGACAATCCCCCGGCCTCGATGTCGGCCTACATCGCGGACTGCGACGCCGCGATCTCCGACGAGCGGCTGGAGGTCTGCCTGGCCGACGCGCCCTCGCCCTACGTGCCGACCTACACGGTCAAGTCGTTCTCGCAGGAGGGCGACAGCGGCAGGTTCAAGCGCCGTCTGGTGTGGGTCTTCGAGCGGCCGATCCGTCTGATCGGGGCCCAGCACGCCAAGCAGTTCTACAAGGTGCTCGCCGACCGCCTGATGCCCAGCAAGTGGATCGGGGGCTACGACGGGTCCGGCCACAAGCACACCATGTACTTCGAGATAGGCCGGGACTGGAAGCCTACGGGCGCGGACCCTATACCTTATAATATCCTACTGGGCTGGGCCGCCGAGGCCGCCCGGGATCTGCGCATTTCTGATTTCAAGGACCGCCCTGCTCCCAACATCGAGGACATAGCCGCCGCAGTCGCCGAACAGTTCCCCGGCCGCTGGGAAGGCAACTTCGCTGAAGGGAGCCAGGGGGTCCGCTTCTGGGATCCGTCCGCGGACAATCCGCGCGGGTGCATCGTGGGAACCCATGGCATGATCTGCTTCACGGGCCCCAAGCCCTTCGTGTCCTGGGAGGACATCTTCGGGGTGCAGTTCGTCGACGAGCTGCGCGGCGACCGCTGGGGCAAGTTCATGGACTCCGTGTTCTTCACGCCGGACCCAGCCAAGTTCTGGCGATTCAGCGAAGTCACGGGGCGCTGGAGGGCGAGCACCATCGAGGAGTTCCGGCGCACCATGCGGGTCGAAGGCATCTCGGCGAAGCGGGTCAACGGCGTCAGCGAGATGGATAAGCTCGAGGAGGCCATCATCAATAGCAACGAAGTCATGGCGGCGCTGCCATTCATCCACCGGGACAGCGGGGTGATCTACTACAATGGCGAGCGCCACCTCAACACGGCGACCTACCACGTCATGCCCCCGGCCCCCGAGATCGACGACGCCACGCCCTACGAGCTCGACCTGTGGGGAGCCAAGTATTTCCCGTGGGTCCGGCTGTTCTACAAGCAGTGGTTCGTGCCGCCCCGCCGCCGCCCGTTCTGGGTGCCCGAGGAGGTCGAGCTCGCCAACGTCCCGATGATTCTGAACCTGGCGTGGGTGTCGCGCGTGTACCAGGGAGCCTGGCGAAAGAACCCTCCGAAACGGCAGGTCCTCATCATCGCCGGGCCTCCGGGCGTCGGCAAGACCTTCTATGTCCGCGGCATCCTGGGCGCCCTGCTGGGCGGCGTCGCCGACGGCACCCCCATGATGGTCGAGGGCAAGGACTTCACCTCGGTCGTCGCCGAGAAGCCAATCAATTTCATCGACGACGCCACGCCGGCGACGAGCCCGGAGTTCCACCGGCGGTTCACGTCGCTGATGAAGAAGATGGCGGCCAACAAGTCGATGCACTATAACAAGAAGTACGGCGCCAACGGGGAGGTCGAGTGGGCCGGGAGCACGATCCTTGCGCTCAACGTGGACCCCGAGAGCCAGCGCAGCCTGCCGTCGCTGGACCAGTCGAACCTCGACAAGACCTCGATGTATCAGGTCCAGGCCGGGATCCACCTGCCCGGCGAGGATGAACAGAGCGCCATCCTGGCAAAGGAGCTGCCCTTCTTCGCCAGGTTCCTGCTGCATTGGGTCCCGCCCGACTGGGTCTGGGCTCCAGAGTCCTACCGAGGGCGCTACGGCATCCGGGCCTACCACCACGAGGACCTTCGCGAGGCCGCGTCGTCGTCCGGCGTGCCTCACACGCTGCTCGACGTGCTCTGCGACCTGATCGAGGAGTGGCGCGAATCCCCCGACGCCGTGTCGGCCACGCTCTCCGGCGTCCGGGAAATGCCCGCCCAGGAGGGCGGCAGGGCCTGGGTGTGGGAGGGACGCTCGTCAAGGCTGTACCGCGAGCTCGCCGTCTTCGCGCCCCAGATCATCGCGCGCCTCAGCAACACGCAGTTCACCGGAGCCCTGGCGACCCTGGCGTCCCGCGGCTTCGGCATCGAGAAGCTGCCCAACGGCAAATGGAAGGTCGTCTTCGACGACGCCATGCTTAGCCCCTTCGATCCCACCGTGAACACCGAATACCAGAGCTAGGAGAACGACCATGAAACTGATCAGCATAGACGAAGTCATCGAAAAAGCAAACGTGAAGTACGCCCAAGCCAAGATGGACAAGGGCGTGGACCTACGCTACACGGCGCCGGAAGCCATGCCAAGAATCCAAAGCGACCAGGTGAAGGCCGTAGCTGAAGCCCTGGTCGAAGAAGTCAACACGCGCCTGGCGGCGCTGTCGGGATGGGAAGCCTGATGCCCCGCCCCCTGGATTTCGACGCCCGGCTGTCCTCCAAGGTCTGGCTGCTGCTGAAGCCCCTGAAGAACGGCGACCTGCGCCCCGTGGCGGCCTCGCTGTCGAGGGCCGAGGACGCCGCGCTGGCCGACCTCCGGCTCGCCGGGGTCGACATCCCGGAGTTCCTCGTGACGGCCAGGGTCCCGGCCCGTACCCTGGTTGACTTGAACCCCGACATCCCTGTATATGTGGGCAAGGAGAACGAGAATGAGTGAGAACGCCCCCGTCCGCAAAAGCCGCATCGACGACCTGATGTCGATGTGCCCCGACGTCAAGGACGTCAACGAGCTCATGGACATCATGGTCGCCGCCAAGGAAGCCTACGTCAACGGCAAGGCGGCCGGCCCAAAGGAACTGTCCACCCTGTTTCCGAAGCTGCCCTACGAGGTCTGCCAGAAGATGGTGTCGGTCTACGGCTGGAGGTCCACGCGGATCGAGCGGCTCGAGGATCTGCGGGTCGCCGCCGCCGTCGACTTCGCCGATTATGTCCGGGACGCCCGGCGGAAAGTAGCCAAGGACCTGGTGGATCAGTTGAGCCCTGTGGTCAAACTGTTGTCCGACGAGATCGGCAACAGCCTGGGCGACGCCGACTCGAAGTACCGCACCATGGACGCGCGCCGCCTCGCGGAGGCCGTGGCGCAGATCGCCGACAAGCTGATGAAGGCCGCCGGCATCGACGGCACGGTGCCCGCGCTGCCGGAGTCCGCGCTGCCTGACGGCAAGTCCAGGGGCAAACAGCCCTGGATGACGATCAACGCGGCCGGCCCCGTGACCATCGCCCAGGGCGACGACAAGAAAGATTTGTCCCGGCAAGGTGCCGGGGACGAAAACCAACAGGAGAACGACGATGAATGACGATGATACCCAGACCGCCGCGGCCCCCAAGACCCGCAAGCCCAAGACCGAGCTGCCCTACGTTGTGGGCCAGTGGCTGCCCGACGGCAAGTTCAAGCCCTGCGACGTGCAGCCCGCACAGTCCATCACGCAGTTCGACGAGATCGTGCGCTGGGCCGTGGAGACCCTCAAGGGCCAGCCGGACCAGTACAACTTCGTGCGGCGCGATCCGCGCACGCTCCAGATCGTCGAGCAGCGCACCATCAAGGGCACGCTGGTCTGATGCCAAAAGGATGCCCGGGCCAGTAAGGCCCGGGCGCCCGCTTCAAGGAGAACTGAAGTGAACAAGAATAAAAGAGGATTGATTGTCGTCGACTACCGGTTTCTAGACGAGCATCCGGAGGCGGTGCTGCGGTTGTTCGCGGAGATTGGGTTCCTGCCGATCCGGATCAACCACGACATGATTGACGACACCGTCGAGTATGCTGGAATGTCGGACTCGTTCCGCGAGTGGTACGCCGGCGAGGAGCTCCCCAGCTACTGCATGCTGTGCCACGCCGGCGAGAACGGGGAGATCGACCGGTGTTGGGTGGAGGAAGTCAAGTGAGCACGATAAAATTTGACTTCGCAGACAAGACGTCGGTAGCGTTCGGCGTCATGCGACTGCCGAACCGCGCGAGACCCGCGCTCGTCAAGTTCCACGGCGCCAACGTCGACGTTCTCGCCTACTTCCGCAGCGACGCAGCGGCCGAGTCGTTCGAGGCGCTACTGGACACGGTGATCGAGAAGATGAACAAAAAGGAGACCAAATGAAGAAACCGATGTATATCTGTATACCCGACATGTGCCGCACGTTCGCTAGTGCCCACAAGGCGTTTGAGGCGAATAAGAAAAAACCATGCCCGAAACCCGGCTTCACAGCGTTCAACGAGGTAAACGAATGGATGGAGCAGCTGGCAAAGTTGCTCTCCGACACCGCCGGCGTAGAACTTGTTTGGGACGCGAAGCCGAATATGGAGGACAACCCGCTGGGGGAACTGGGGCGCTTTGAAAAGAAGGAGACTAAATGAAGGAACTGACCGCGATAAACGTTATGCTCTGTACGTTGGACCCGCGCACCCAGCTTATCTGCTGGGAAGATGTGCAGGAGTGGAAGAAGGAGAACCCGGATGGCTGGGCTGACTGGGATGAAGCGCGCTGCAACGCCGAACACGACGACATGATGCGCCGCTACGCCGAAGGAGAGCGAGCGTTTCTGATCCGGCTCGATGCCATGGAGCGCGCGGTAGACTTTTCGAAGGTCGGGCTGGAGCGCATCCCATCCGGCGTTACGACGTCCTGGCGCTCGTCTTGGTTTAAGCCGGCAGACGCGGTCGACGCGGCCAACCGGTTGATAGAGGTTACGCAGAATGCGCTGGAGTGCTTGAAGGACGGAGGATTTTTGAAAGCTGGGCAAGAGGAGACCAAATGAGCAACGTGAAATTGAATTGGGAATTGACGGACACGAAGTCGCTGCGCGCGAAGTCGGTGTTCGGGCAGTCATACGCCGTCTCAGGCTACGCCGGGGTTTGGAGCGCTTCCCGCTCCGAGCCTGTGGAGCGGTTGGCGGATGGCTGGTCGTCTGTCGAGTGCCGCTGGGCGCACTCCGGCGTCCCAAGTCTCGAAGAGGCCATGGCGCTCTGCCAGCGGGACGCCGAGGAGCAGGTGAAGAAAATCGTGGACGCGGGGAAGCCCCCGTCGAAGTTTCCTAATACACTCGATGCGTCGGTCTGGGCGTCCCGCTGCACCGCGTGGTTTGGTGCCTTCAAGGTGCCCGACCTGGCCGACTGGTTCGCCGCGGCTTTGCAATGCGGGTACCTGCAAGGAGTGGGAGAGGCGGACACGAAGAAGTATGCTCCGGAGGACAATCTGGCCAGCAAGACCTGGACCAAGCTGGAGCAACTCACAAACCGACTGGGGAAGCTGGAGGCCCGGACATGAGCCTAGCCGTCGCATTGATGCTGTCCTGCGCCGTAATGGCGGTAGTCCTGTTCGTCGGCTTCATGCTGCTGAGGCCGCCGAAGTGCCCGCGCTGCGGCAGCCGGGAGTGGGCGCCCTTGCCCCACTCCGGCAAGTTCATGGCCTATTGCAAGCACTGCCTGAAACAGGTGGACATGGCGAACTGGAGGTGGGAATGAGCGAGCTCATACTGGCAATCGACCCGGGGACGGAGAAGTCCGGGGTCATCATGTTCGACCGCGAGAACAACGCCGAGCCGATCTGGCACCAGTCCGTCATGGATAACGCCGACCTGATCGACTACATCCTGACCTATGGCGACCGGATCGAGCATTTGGCCATCGAGCAGATCCGGTCCTACGGCATGGCCATCGGGGCGACGACCTTGGACACAGTGGAGTGGAGCGGCCGGTTCATCCAGTGCTTCATCTACGCCACGCACAACGACGACAACATCCTGCGCATCCCGCGCCTGGAGATCAAGGTCCACCTGTGCGGCAGCGCCCGGGCCAAGGACCAGAACATCCGGCAGGCCCTGATCGACCGGCTGGGGCCTCCGGGCACCAAGAAGAATCCGGGCCCGACCTACGGCGTCACGTCCCACATGTGGTCCGCGCTGGCCGTGGCGGTCACGGCTCACGACAAACTGAAGGAGCAGGGAGAATGACATTGAGAGAACAACTGAGCGCGGTGGAAGCCGCGCGTCGGAGACGTGCGGTTGCTGGAGAACGGAGACCTGGTGATAGAGGAGAGGAAATGACATTGAGAGATCAGCAGCCTGTGCAGCAGAAGCTGCAAGGCATCGAGGCCGACGCCGTGCCGATGATGCTCGTGGACCCCAAGTGCGACAAGTGCTTCGGGCGCGGCTTCACGGGGCGCTACGCCGACGGCTCCGTGAGCCCGTGCGTCTGCGCGTTCAAGGCGCTCCGGCGCCGGTACGCGGCGTCGATCGCGGAAGCGACGAAGGCCCCCGGCGGGGCAAAGCAAGCATCCCCGGAGGCGCCGGCCCCGGTACAACAGGAGAAATCCAATGGCCAAGAAAACCGCCAAGCCGGCTAAGAAGCCGGTCAAGAAGGTTCCCGCCAAGAAGGCCAAGTAGCCTTCCTCGGGACAAGAAGACCCCGGCCGCCGAAGCGGCCGGGGTTTTTCTTTCGCCCTAGTTGAGTTTGTACTTGTCCGAACTGTACTCGCTGAACAGCTTGTCTCTTTTGCGGCGGAGTCTCGGATGCGGTATGAACGCGGCAAGCTCCGACTCATTGAACCTTTTCTGCCCCTCGATAAGGTCCCGCCTGCGCTGGCCGACGGCCTGCCAGTCATCGGAGGCGGCCAGCGCTGCATTCAGCACGTCGCTCTTGCGTCCGTAGGCGGTCTTCTCGTCGGCGGGGACCTCCTTTTTTTTCTTCTTGCCGCGCACCTTGTC
>Ga0116147_1004871_pt1 | contig 11671 bp, 7 predicted proteins | sample AD_JPNHG3_MetaG_FD_89749 | JGI IMG/M metagenome (GOLD analysis project Ga0116147, IMG submission 89749) | Active sludge microbial communities of municipal wastewater-treating anaerobic digesters from Japan - AD_JPNHG3_MetaG | ecosystem: Engineered > Bioreactor > Anaerobic > Digestate | place...
ATTAAAAAATGTAAAGATGAGAAATGCATTTTTGCAAGAGGCCAATTTTGAAAATGCAAATATGGAAAATATTGATTTACGTTCCTCAGATCTTTCTGGTGCAGATATGGAAAATGCAATTTTAGTGCATGCTGATTTACGAAAAGCTATTTTAAAAAATGCATGTCTTGAAAATGCTTGTTTAGTAGGTGCCAATTTAGAAGGTGCTGATTTAACAGGAGCCAATTTAGAAAGTGCTGATTTAGAAAATGCAAATTTACAAAATGCAATCTTAGAAGGTGCAAGTTTAGAAGGTGCAAGTTTAGATGGTGCAAATTTAAACGGTGCAATTTTAATCAATGTCAATCGTGAAGCAACAGATTTAGAAGGCGATGATATTGAATTATAAAGTACAATGCATATGTAACAATGCAATATATTTATTAATATCATCGAGAGGCAACTCATCTCAAATGTAATGGTATTGAATTGTAAAGTACGATGCATAGAAATTTGTATTATACAATTATTTTTATATATAATAGCCTATATATGTTTCTATACATAGGCTTGTTTTATATATAACATGTTCTAAAAAAGCATTTTATTTGTCTTATTCTTGAAACTTGAAAAAAATTATTATGATTTGCAAATTTTCTGATGTTCCAATTGAAAAAGTAATGTTAATACTTTTTGAAATTGATCATGGAGATGATCAGGTAAAATATTTTCATCTGTATATTTTTTAATTTTTGAAATCCATCGTGATAGATCATAGCCTGTGAGAGGTTTGTTTTTTATTTTGCTAAAATCAATGCTTCCAAATGATTGAAATAAGGTCATTAAGGGGCGTTTTATAGATAAAATTTGATTATTTTGATAATCTTGTGCTAGTTCAACTAAAGCTTTGTACGCATTTTCAATAGTTTTTTGTTCTGATTTGATTTGATCTTGGTGCCAAGTGTGTAGCAAGTCAAAAAGTTGTTGTGGAATGGATGCATGAGGAAACGATTTTTTTAAAGAGGCAATGGGATCTTTTGTTTGTGTAGCTATGTGAAATTTCTGTTGGAAAGTAGGAAAAGGTTGTTGAAAAATTTCAATTTCTGCTTCACTCCATTGTGGGTTTTGTAAAAAATCATTCCAATCTTTCCATCTTTTTTTTATAGGTGCAGAAGATTGTAAAATTTTTTCCATTGCTTTTTGCATATCTTGTTTAATTTTTTTCTTAATCACAAACAATATTTTCTGTTGCAAGCCAGGATATAAAAAATTAATGCCTGTTTTGAACATAGGATAGGACACTGCTTGTTTTCCTCGTAAAAAAGTGCCTATGAGTTGAAAAATAGTGTCTGCAGTCTTGCTCATAGTAGGTTCTTTTTTCATCACTTGCAAATATCGAAATAAACTATTAATGTCGTACACTTGCGAAAGGTTGTCATATATTTGGTATTGTGTTTTATTTTTTAACAAAATATTTTGCAAACATCGTTTTATATTTACTTCGCCTTGCCCAAACACTTGGTTCATGCTTTTTTGTAAATCTTCTTTATTTTCTTGAAAGATTTGCATTATTTTTTTTAATTGTTGTACAATTTTTAAACCACTGTATAAATTCACCATGCTTTCATCTTGCATAGGATAACTTGCTAAAAGACGTTGCAAATCAATGGGAGTCTGACAGTATTCTACAGTTTTTCGAAAAGTATCAATCGAATCTTTAATTCCTAACTCAATGGCTTTTTCTAAATATTGGCGTATAATATGATTTAATTCCTCAATATTTGTTAATTCACAATATGTATCTAGCGTCTTTTGATATGTTTTTGTTCCATAATTTATAAAGATATTTAATGATATAGGAGTTGTTAAAAATTTTTCATAACGAATTAAATTATCTTTTAATCGCATGAGAGGATATTTTTGTTCCATACTGTGTAAATGTCGATCCATAATTCCACGTAGGATTCGCGGAAGATGCCAAGGTGCCATGTCGTTCAAGCGTGGTAAAATCCAATCTTCATATTTTTTTATGTCTATTACAGAAATTTCAATGTTGTTTATAATATCATAATGGTTTGACAGTTCAATATTCTTTTCTGAGGTAGTATGTTGAATATCTTCTTTTTCTGTCATAGGAATTAAAAACAAAGGGGGGGCTTCTTGAAAATCAAGCTTTAAAACAATGTCTTCTAAGGGAATTCGTTGTTTTGTTTCTGTTTCCTTTGCAAAGATAACATCTTCACCTTGTTTTATTTGCTCTGTCTTTGCTTGCTCTGCAAAAGTGATGTTTTCACTTTGTTTTGTTTTTTCTATATTTGCATGTTCTGATTTTATCTGTTCTATATTTGCATGTTCTGATTTTATCTGTTCTATATTTGCATGTTCTGATTTTATCTGTTCTATATTTGCATGGTTTGTATTTACTTGGTTTGTATTTGCATGTTCTGATTTTATTTGCTTGTCTATGTGATCAGAATAGACAAACATTTGGCTTTGTAAAAAGGCAATATCAGATTCTTCCCATGGAGTAAATTCTAAAAGACGTAAAACACTTTTAGAATGAATCCCTTCATTACTACTAGGAAAATAGGAAAGATTTTTCCCTAAAATTTGCATGGAATTTTTACGATAAAATGCAAACACTCGTTTTGCAATGAAGTCACGAACATCAGGAGATAAAAATTTTCCTAAAAAGAATTGTGCTTCTGTCATCAACATGCTACGGGTGATTTCTTCTGTTTCTGTTATCTCTAATAAATGTCGTAAAAAACGCAAAACATCAGCAGTTGCTTGAGGACGAATTTCTAAATATTCTGCTAAATCTTCCATGGAACCTACTGTCTTTATTTCACGCATATTCCTTCCTTTCACAAAGAAATCAAGGCATCTACATATTTTTCTACTAAGTTTCCATCTACAGCATGATCATATAATATTCCTTGTTTATTCATTCCAGGAATACGTTTGTTTTGGAAGAAATATATAAGGAATTTTTCCTTCCAATCCATGATTCGAACAATATTATCTGGCTGTAAAGATTTAATGTAATTGGTAATTCGAGAGAGTCGTAACAGTGTGACAGATTGTAATTTAGTTGTTGTATGATTTATAGGAATTGCTGTGGAGCGATATGATGAAATGTCTTTAGGAAGTAGATTTTGGTCTTTACAATATTCATAATCTTTACTATTGGGAGCAGGATAGTATACAGAAGTTCCTATGATGGTAGGTAGTTTTGCTAAATATATAAGGTCTTCTAATGATTCATAAGGATTTTGATGGGGAGCCCCCACAATAATATAAGAAACTGTTGACATCCCTATAGAATGTGCATATTGAATAGCACGTTCTAAATAAAATTGAACATTGGCACGTTGAAAATATTGTAATTGTAAGGCGGAAGTCGTGACTAAAGCTAAATTTAATTCACGAAAACCTGCTTTTTTCATCAATAAGATTGTTTGTTCGTCTAATGTAGGGGGATATAGACCATTCATGGCACGCAATTCTAAAGAATCGCCATATTTTTCCATGATTTGATGCAATAATTGATGAAACCAATTTTTATGAAATGAAATATTTTCATCTTCAAAATCAATAAAATGTGCATGATAATTTTGCACTACAAAATTTAGTTCTTTTATCACAGATTCTACAGTTCTTTGACGAAACGGCACTGTATGTCGATTCACACAACAATAGCTACAAGATAAAGGACAACCGCGACTCGTAGTGATTACAGCACAATTTTTTTTATAACGTTGATAAAAAACATGATCCATGTTTTCAAAATCAGGTAAAATTGGATAGGAATAATCAGATATATAAGTCGCAGGTTGTATATAGTAAGAATGATCTGCTTGTCTATAGGCAATTCCTGGTACGTCATCTACAGATTGGTTTTTAAAAATTCGTTGCACTAATAAAGGGAAACTTTCTTCTGCTTCTCCACGTAAGCAAAAATCAGCACAAGAGTTTTCTAATACATGTTGAGGTAACGCTGTGGCATGGTGTCCACCAAATATAATCACTGCATCTGGTAATATTTCTCGTACTAAAGAGGCCATACGATACGATTCTTGACAATATGGTGTAAAAAGCGATGCAATTCCTACAATTTTTGCCCCACTATTTTGAATTCTATTTCGTATTTCTCGTTCATGCAAACCATATTCTTTATATGTATGAAATAATGCCCATGGTAAAGTGTCTTCATTTGTATAAAAATCATTATATACAGATTGTATCTCTTGTGGCATAGGGACTACACGAGATTTGTTGGTAGCTAGACAATCTAAAATTTCTACAGAAAATTTAGATTGTTGCAGAGCACTAGATAAACACATTAAACCATAAGGAATGGAACGTTTTTTTGTAAAATAAAAATCACGAATACAAGGTTGAATTAATAAAATATCAACCATTCTAGCCTCCTATAGTTTAGGCTCATACAATAGCTACATTTTAGAAAAATTTATTTGTATGTTCTATACAAACTTGCTAAAAAAAATAACTTAATATTATATCTTTTTAAATAAATGGTAGGCAAAAAAAATTACGACATATCTACTATTTCACATTGTGTTGGAAAATTTACTAATCCACGTTGAGGATTCGCTCCTTGAGAATGTAGCAAGCATGTTACTTTAGATTGTTCTAAAATAAGACGTTTATGTATGCCTAATTCTAAGGTAGTTTGCAAAAAAATATTTCCATTCATAATTTTAGGAATATCAATAGTAAAAGTAAGGTGTGCTTGATGTGTATGGAGGGGATTAATGTACATATTGTGATTTATTATGTTATAAGAATAGAGATAGACACTACGTTGATCTGTTAAAGAAAGTTCTATCGAAATATTTTCTTCACATTGATGTTTTTTTATTTGATTTTGAATAAAATCATGATCCCATTGTGCATAAATATGCACAATAATTTGACAAGGGGATTTTAATATATTAGGACTTTCTAATCCCAGAATATCAATTCGAGAAATAATTGTTTTTTTTATACTCGATTCTGTATCTTGTGGTAATATTCGACGGTATATATACTTTCCATTTGAGTCTATGAAATTGTTTTCAAGATTTAAATTTTGCATAGTCTCTAGTGTTTTTTGTAATTCTAATTCTTGTAAATGTTGGCGATAATAAGTAATGGCAGTTTGAGTGTCACCATAGTAAAAAAGATCATTGTCTTTTAAATAAATGCATTTTTGACAAAAACGACTAATAGCCTCTAAGGAGTGGCTTACTAAAATTACACTACAACCTTTTTTAGTTAAGCGTTCCATTCGAGCATAACATTTTTGTTGAAATAACGCATCACCTACTGCTAAAGCTTCATCCACAATTAAAATATCTGGTTCGACCATCACTTGCACAGAAAATGCTAGGCGTACCATCATACCACTAGAGTAAATTCGAACAGGTTGGTCAATAAAATTTCCAATGTCTGCAAAATCAGCGATTTCTTCAAAACGTTCATCAATTTCTGCTTTAGAAAGACCTAAGATGGCTGCGTTCATATATACATTTTCGCGTCCAGTAAATTCTGGATGAAATCCAGAACTCAATTCTAACAATGCTGCAATTCTCCCCTTGGTTTTAACAGTTCCAGTAGTAGGATATAAAATACCACTGATGATTTGCAACAGCGTACTTTTGCCAGATCCATTTCGACCAATAATGCCTAGTGATTCCCCTTTTTTAAGATGAAATGATACATTGCGTAGTGCCCAAAATTCTTTATAATATGTCTTAAAAAAACCAAATAAAATTTGATAAAGAAAATAGCGAGGGTATTTATATATTTCAAATAGCTTAGACACATCTTTTACTTCAAGGATAATGTCTTTCTGTAGTTCATCATTTGTTTCTATCATTTTTTTCCCTGTTACAAAATATTAGCAAAACCTTTTTTAGTAAGTCTAAACCAATAAAAACCAAGCTGAAAACAAATAAGACTACCTAAAAACATCATTCCTAACATTTTCCAATTGGGAGGTTGACCATATAAAAAAACACGGCGTGATTCTTCTACAATAAGAGCCATAGGATTTAAACGCAAATACCAAATCATCTTAGGAGTAAAATTGCGAGTGGAATAACAGATAGGTGTTAGAAAGAAAAGAGCCTGTAATAGGACACTAACAACATGTTCAAAATCACGTAGATATACAGTAATGGAGGAAGAAAAATAAGAAATACCAGTTGAAAAAATGACTAGAGGAATCAAAATAAGAGGAAAAAATAGAATATTCCAAGACAATTTATTTGTAAAAATGATAAGTCCAAAAAATAATAATATAAACCAAAAAAGACCAAAAATTAAACAAGAAATAGCTTTTGTCATAGGAAGAATTTCTAAAGGAAAAATAATTTTTTTCACATAATTTTTATTATTGATGAAGAGCATGCAACTACTGAAAACTGTCTCTCTAAAAATATTATATGTCGCCATTCCTGACAATAAAAAAAGAGAATATGGCACTGTAGGATCTTCACTGATTGCTTTAAAAATTTTTGTAAAAACAATAGTGTAGACAGTTAGCATAAGTAAAGGATGTGCAAGACTCCAAGCAAGACCTAGTGTGGAGCCTTTATATTTCATTTCTACATCACGTCTAATAATTTGCGTTGCTAAATAAAAATTATCTTTAAAAATTTTAAATCCTATATGTATTTTAAAAAAATCATGCATAACAATCCTCAAGTGAATAAGTTATTAAATAATTTATAATAACTTATTTAAACAAAGATAATAAAATAAATACAATAAATAAAAAAAGGATGAAAATATTTTCATCCTTTTTTATATTTGAATTAATTATTTGCAATGTTTGCTTTTTCGAACGATAATATATCCACCATTAGGACCTGGTACAGAACCCATAACTGAAACCCAGTTGCGTTCTTTATCGATGTCAATAACTTGAAGATTTTGGACTGTGCAACGTGCATTCCCCATTTGACCAGCCATTTTTTTACCTTTAAAAACGCGGGAAGGAGACGCAGAAGATCCAATAGAACCAGGAGCTCGAAGTCTATCAGATTGACCATGAGATTTTGAACCGCCTTTAAAATGGTGACGTCTTACAGTACCTTGAAATCCACGACCTCTAGATGTGCCAATGATGTCTACATAAGGCATTTTTTCAAGAAGTTCGATTGTAATTTGTTGACCTGCTACAATTTCATCTTTGCCATCCCATGCAACTTCACGGACGAATTTTTTAGGGGTTGTGTCTGCATGTTTTTTAGCATGACCGATTTCCGCTTTAGTTGCTCGACGAATGCGTCTTGCACCTTTAGATGTGTCTTTGACTTTTTTTTCTTCATAACCTAATTGAAGTGCTGTGTAGCCATCTGTTTCTTCTGTTTTAACTTGCAATACAGTACAAGGTCCAACTTCCACAACTGTGACAGGGAAGCATTGACCTTGTTTGAAAATTTGGATCATACCAATTTTTTTCCCTAAGATACCTGAAATCATGACTTTTTCCTTCTTTTTTTTCCTACAGCATTATGGTATTCTGCTTTATAGGAATTTTCATAAAATGCCCGATTTTTCTCACAATCTAAAAATTTAGATAACATAAGAAGTGGGCCATAATTTCAAAAATTAAAATTGTTTTCAATTTTTGCAGACTATATAGACTATATATATATAATAAAAAAGGCTACTTATTGTAGCCTAAATTGTGGAGGATAGGGGGTTCGAACCCCTGACCTTTTGGCTGCCAGCCAAACGCGCTCCCAACTGCGCTAATCCCCCAATTGGTATGACACAATTATACTTATTTTTTTTTAAAAGTCAATAACTTTTTTTAACAAAAAATAAAAAAAAATTTTTTTGAAAATATTTTGATATTTTTAAAAAAAACGTTATACTATACCATAGCCTGTAGGAAAAAAGGGTGATCGCTTTGAACATAGCTTTAAAAGAGGAAAGTCCGGTCACCATAGGACAAGGTGGTGGGTAACGCCCACCAGAAGTAATTCTAGGGAAAGTGCCACAGAAAACAAACCACTTCATTCATATTCTTATGTCCTCCTTTCATAAATTTCTATATTGAATGAAGTAAGGGTGAAAAGGCGAGGTAAGAGCTCACCGCAAAAATGGCGACATTTTTGGCATGGTAAACCCCACCTAGTGAAAGGTCAAATAGGAAAGAAGAAGTTGTCCGCTTCGTTAGACTTTTGGGTAGACTGCTTGAATGATATGGCAACATCTCATCTAGATAAATGATCACCACTTTTTAGATAAAATTAAAAAGGACAGAAACCGGCTTATTTTTTTCCATACAGGCTATTTTTTTGCCTGTTCACATTTACTTCTTTTGCACATTGCACATCTACAAATAAAAATCTTCTTTGCAAAAACAAGCAAAACCTCTATTATAAATAAACTAATACGAATTCTATTATTGAGAATTTTATTGACCAACCTATAAAGATAAATAAAATTTTTATTACAAATACAAATAAATAAGATTTTTATTCTAAATAAGATAACAAATATGACAATAAAGAAAAATATCTAAGGAGAATTGATTCTATGGTAGATATAGACACTTTAATATCTCTTATCAAAGATGGTTTTATCAATTTATCTATCTCTGAAAAATACAAAGAAGCAGCCTTACAAAATATAAAACTTTGGCTTACAGATCCTATGTTTCAAGAATATGTACCTCAAATTCAATATTGGGTGGAATCAAAAAAATGGGATAAATTGCTCAATTCCTTTTATCAAGTCCTACCTTTTGGGACAGGTGGGCGACGAGGTTCAGTAGGCATTGGACCGAATCGTATCAATGGTTGGACAATACAATCTTCTGCACAAGGGCATTCTCGATATCTTATTAATAAATTTGGTGAAGAAGCCAAAAAGCGTGGCATAGTCTTAACGTATGACGTTCGAAAATACACACAAAAAGGCGTATATAACGATGAAATTTCCAATCCAGTTCAAAATTTAGATGGCGAACGTCTTTCTCATTTAGCTGCTCAAGTCTATGCAGCCAACGGAATTCAAGTCTACTTATATCGTGCACCTCGTAGCACTCCTCAATTATCTTTCAGTATTCGCTACTTACACGCTATTTCAGGTGCTATGTTCAGTGCAAGCCACAATTTATCAACAGACAATGGGAAAAAAGTATATGATGAATTTGGTGGACAACTCATTCCTCCTTTAGATCAAATGCTTGTGGATGAAGTCACACAGAATGTCAAAGAAATCAATACCATTCCATTTGAACAAGCTTGTGAACAAAATTTAATTACATTTCTTGATGAATCCATAGACAATGCTTATCATGATGCAGTGTGTAAACTTTCTTGTTCATCAGAAAGAGACATACATATTTTGTATTCTGCTTTACACGGTACAGGAATGTCATCTGTTTACCCTATTTTACAAAAAGCAGGATTTAAAGTTACATTGGATCCCAAAACTTCCAATCTCAGTGGCGATTTTGAAAACGTTACATTTCGAATTCCTAATCCAGAAGTTCAAGAATCCTTTCAAACAGCATTAGAAGAAGCGGATAAAGTAAACGCAGACATCATACTCAGTACAGATCCTGATGCGGATAGAATTGGAATTATGGTACGCCATAATGAAAAATGGCAATTTATCAACGGAAATGAGATCGGAATTATACTCACACAATACGGCATCTTACAACGAAAAGAAAAAGGAACACTGAATCTCAACAGCACCGTTATTAAAACAGAAGTCACCAACTCCCTTATTGAAAAAATTGCTCACAAAAACAATGTTCGATGCATTGGAAATTTATTAGTAGGGTTCAAATACATCGGGAATATCATGAATCAGCTCGAACAAGAAGGGAAAATGGATGATTTTATTCTTGGTACAGAAGAAAGTCATGGTTTTCTCATTGGCAATTACGCACGAGATAAAGACGCAGCAGGTGCTGCGATTTGGCTTGCAGAATTAGCAGCTATATTGAAAAAGCAAGATAAGACACTCATTGACTACTTGAACGAAATTTATGTAGAATATGGATATTGCCACAACTACCTTACAGAAATACGCCTTACAGGTGTTCAAGGAATGGATCAAATTGCAAAAATCATGCAGACATTGCGAACAGAACCCATCGAAAGCATAGATCACTTCATTTTACAAAAAAAATATGATCGATGGCAAGGTACACCACATCTTTCACCTACAGACACAGCCTCGCGAAACGTCATTGTGTTACACATGGAACCTACAGATATAGTTTCTTCTTGCAGAATCATTGCACGCCCTTCAGGAACAGAACCAAAACTCAAATTTTATATTGAAATGATTGGCACTCCTTGTACCATGGAAACACTTGAGGAACAAAAACAAATATTAATAGAACAAAGAACTACCTTAGAACACATATTAATGATCTATTCATATGGAATTCTTGGCATTGAATTCCCAAAACGAGGTTTTTTACTATTTTGGCAACTTCCTCTTAATGATAAACTACACTACTTTGAAATTGAAGACAATATTGTCGAACTTGCTAAAATTGAAGATAAAGAAGAACGACGAACAAAACTCAACGAACTTCTTACATTTCTTGGTGCAAATCCCATTGAAAAAGTCAATAGAGCATTTCAAGCAAAATATCAAAAAGGCATTATAGAATATTTAAACTTATAGATGAAACTCAATAAAAAAATGATGCGATTTCATGTGCATATTTTTTATCTATCGCATCATTTTTTTTTTATTACTCCGAGAAAATGCTGAGAAAATGTTGTTGTTACTCTGGGGAGAAACGCGTGCTAATATGCTCTGGGGAGGTAAATGTTGCTCTGTTGCTCTGGGGAGGCAAATGTTGCTCGGGGGAGGCAATGTTGCTCGGGGGAGAGAAGTTGCTATGCTCTGGGGAGGTAAATGTTGCTCTGTTGCTCTGGGGAGGCAAATGTTGCTTGGGGGAGAGAAGTTGCTATGCTCTGGGGAGGTAAATGTTGCTCTGTTGCTCTGGGGAGGCAAATGTTGCTTGGGGGAGAGAAGTTGCTATGCTCTGGAGAAAAACGCGTGCTAATATGCTCTGTGGGGAGGAAATTTGCTCTGTGTTACTCTAGAAGTTACTCTGGGGAGTAGAAAGTTGCTCGGAAACTCAAAATAAAATGCGTAGAAATGCGTTAGATTACGTAGAAATGTGTTAATGCGTGGAAACATGTGGGCTTTCTTTGCTCTGAGGAGCAAACGCGTGCTAATATGCTCTGAGGAAAATATGCTCTGGGGAGAAGAAGAAAATTGTCAAAAAAGGAGAGAATTTTTCCAATTTTGGGAAAAATTGGAAAAAATTTGCAAAAAATAGAGGAAATTTTAGGAGATTTTGCAGTGAAAAAAAAACGATTTGGAAGGCAATAGGAAGTATTTTTTGATGAGAAAAAAAATTGGTGATTTTTTGAAAAAATTTTAATGAAAAATTAATAGAAAATAATGTTAATGATAAATGTAAGTTATTGTGATTTAATAAGTTATAATTATTATTCTTAGTATTTTCAAGTTTTTATGTGTGGACATACTATCTCTGAGGTAAAATTTTACAGAAAAATTTTACCTTTAAATTATATTAACTTTTTCAAATTTTTAAGTTTGATTTTGTCAATATAATTTATTTTTTTACGTAGACATGTTCGCGTTGGATCGTATGTTTACGATCTGC
>Ga0116147_1004874_pt1 | contig 11668 bp, 15 predicted proteins | sample AD_JPNHG3_MetaG_FD_89749 | JGI IMG/M metagenome (GOLD analysis project Ga0116147, IMG submission 89749) | Active sludge microbial communities of municipal wastewater-treating anaerobic digesters from Japan - AD_JPNHG3_MetaG | ecosystem: Engineered > Bioreactor > Anaerobic > Digestate | place...
AAGGATATCCATTCTCAGTTAAATTAGACTCAAAAAATATCTATATTTCATTTGAAAAAATTAAAGATGATGAGTCTGAATCAGGTGGATCTAAATCAGATGAATACCAATATGCTATTATAGAAGGAGATAACATTATTACTCCTGATTATTTATAGTCTAAATAATATAAATATCTTAAATAATTTAAAAACTATTGTAACATGAAAACAATTAAATTGCCTTATAAGGCTAAAGAGGATTTAACTCCTATCTTTGAAGAATATTCAAATGTTGTCAGAAATAGTTATAATTATTTTCTTGAAGGTAAATCAGAAAATGATATAAAAAAAGATATAAAAAAATCAAATAAAAATAAATCAAAAGAAAAAGATGACAATTATTCGCTTAATTCTTATTTAATTAAATGTGGTATTAAAGATGCCAAGTCAATACAGGGTCTTTCTAATAAACATAATTTAATCAATAAATTAAAGAATAAAATATTTAAAAAAGATCCACTTAAAGGATTACTTCCTATAAATGTTGAAGGCGATAAGTTTAAAAAAGGAAATAAAAGTTTTAAGTTAGATATAAATGAAAACAATAGAATTATTTTTAAATTAAACAAAAAAGAAAAAATTGAATTAAAATTACCTAAATTAAGAAAAAAAGTAAAGATAGAATTATCTATAATCGAAAAACTTAATGAAGTTAAAAAAGGGGAAGAAGGATATGAATACTCAGTCAAATTAGACTCAAAAAATATCTATATTTCATTTAAAAAAATTAAATATAAAAAAGTTAAATCAAGTGAATTAAATAAATCAAATGGATCGGGATTCTTGGATTATCCTTCTAGAGATTATGTATAATTTAATGAAACGGTCTCTTTAGATTAAATTTAAGTTCAAATAGGATAAAATTATTTTATCTTATTTGAACTTTTTATTTTAATTAAATTTTATTTTTTTCTTTAAAAGTTTCTATCGCCCAAAAAGAGTCTACTAAATCATCTAAATGATCTATCCAATTTCCTGTTTTTTTCTGAAATAAATTTTTATTGCTATTAATAATTTGAGCAAAAGAACAAGAATTTTTCTTTAAAAAAGACTCTATCATTTCTTTTTTTCCCATCCCTTTTTTTGAAGCACCTGCAGTCTTTTTAAGAGTTATAGGGGCATAAGTAATCATATGATCCCAGGGAACAGATTTATCATAAAATTCTTTCATAAGAATATACTTATACCCTCCTAATTGAAGAACTACATTTCCTTTTGATGCAAATGATAATCCCTCAAAAACTATTATATCATTATGAAATTCCTTATGTGAAAAACTTGATATTATTAAATTAGAAAGATAAACAGCATTACTAACATCATTTCTCATTTTTTCTGAAGAATCCCCAAGAAAATTTCTTTTATCTTCTCTATAGAATAAGTTAACTCCGGAATCTCTATAAATCTTTATAATTTTTTCATTTAACCCTATAGGCCAAGAATAAAACTGATAAGTATTATTTTCATATACACATGCTGCTGGCTTATTTATACTAAAGTCAAATCCTATTATTCTCATTTTTATAAAATTTTTGATTTACCTTGAAGAAAAGAATTATAACTATACTTAACAACATTTGAATATTCTTCAAAGATAGGAGTTAAATCCTCTTTAGCCTTATAAGGCAATTTAATTGTTTTCATGTTACAATAGTTTTTAAATTATTTGTACTTAAGTTAACTTTTTTAAATTTTTAAGAATAAATTTTAAGATTAAATTTCAGGATTAAAAATAAAAAAAATTTTTTTATATAAAATAAAAAAAATGTTAAAATCTAGTTAAAATTAATTGAATTTTTTAAATTATCTTAGATACTTAAGTTATCTTCTTTCCTGAGTCCTTAAGCACTAATTTTATGATTAAAAAGAAAAAAGATTTATATTGTATATTAATAATTTGTTAAAATTTATTTATTTTAACGTTTTTTAACGATTTAAATTTTTTTTCTAAGATAAATTTTATTATATATAATATATATTATTGTAAATCAAGGACCTATTCAAATGGCGGAAATTTATACAAGAAGAGAAATAATAGATTTAATTTATTTGGAATATAAATTAGATTCCCAAAACAGAGAAATTATATCACGTATAAAAAAAGATATGATGAGAATAAGTGATGAGGAATTTATTGATTTTTGTAAAAATATTTATATTAATTTAGTACCCATTCATAAAAATGTATACTATTGGCAATGTTAAAAAAATGTTAAATAGTAAAAATCCTCTTCTTTAGCTATTCTTCCTTCATATAAATAATAAAAATGAATTTTTTATGAAAGAAGACAAAGCTAAAATTTTTTTAAATAGAATTTTGGATAGAATTGATTCCGGCGAATTTGATGAGCATTTAAATATTCCATTTGCGTCAAGGGATCTTTTAAAATCATTGGTAAAAAGTAAGATGAAAAAAAAGGTAGATACAAATGCTACTCCTGTTCTTTCAGATACAGATTTATGGCATTGTGTAGAGGAAGTAAGAGAAACTGCACTTTATACAGCGTCTGTATTTTTAAAAAATAATATTCTTATAAGAGATAAAGATGGGAAAATAATTGTTAATGAAGAATTTTTAAAAATATTTAATAAATGAGCCAATTTGGAATATAGAGACTATCTATAGGTGTTTTTTCATCTGAAAATTCCATAATGGATTCTATCATATCTTTTTTGAATCTATTATTGGAATTTTCTATTTTTTTCGATGTTTCAATTGAAAAATTAATAAAAATAATTCCTGAGATAATAGATGGTAAAAAGTAAATTTTTATTTTTTTCATATATTTAAATTTTATTTTAGGTATTTATCTTACAATATAATATTTGCAAATTGTCAAATTTTTATGAAAGTATCGTTTGATTTTGATGGAACTTTAGAATTAGATTTTGTTCAAAAATATGAAGAGGACCTCATCAATAGAGGGGTTGAGGTTTGGATTATAACATCTCGTTTTTCTGATAGTGAATTAGGAAGAAAAAATTTTTTAAGTCCCTTATATATTACTAATAGGGATTTAATAGAGGTTATGGATAGATTAGGAATTGATAAAAATAAAGTTATATTTACAAATATGGAGGATAAGTGGAAGTTTATAAAGGATAAAGGTTTTATCTGGCATTTAGATGATGATCCAATTGAGAATAAAATGATAAATTCTAAAACTTTTACAAAAGGTATAGATTTTTTTGATAATGATAAATGGCATGAAGAGTGTGAGTATATTCTAAATAATACAATATTCTAAAAATATGTAATAATTTTTAAAATATATAAAATAAATGAATTAATGATAGATTTTCTTTTAAAATTATTAAAGATTATTTTTTATAAAAATAAAAGATTAGAAATTAATAATATAGAAGAAAATTCAGATATTTCTAAAAATGATAAAAATCCTATGTATGATTGGTCAAATTTAAAGTCGTTAGATATTTATTCAACAACTCTTGTTCAGGTACCCTGGTTAAAGTATTATAGAGAGGAATTTCCAAAGGATCAGATAGTTCTTCATCATACTGTTAGTGGCTCTGGTATAGAAGGGGATTTAAATACTTGGAAAAATTTTAAATCTCATATAGCAACATGTATGATTATTGATAGAGATGGTAAAATAAATCAGTTATTTCCATCAAAATACTGGGGGTATCATTTAGGAGTTGGAAAAGTATCTTTAGAGGAAAAATCAATAGCAGTAGAATTAGATAATTGGGGAGGTTTATATTTAGGAGATGGGGGTGAAAGAAATTTTGGAAAAAATCCTGATGGAACTTATAAAATTATTAGAACTGTACCTGGAAAACTTTATACAGTTTATGGAAATACAGTAGATATTCCAGCGGTATATTATCCCAAAGGATTTAGAGGATATTATTATTATGAGGCTTATACTTATGAACAGTTAAAATCTTTAGGTGAATTACTTTTATTTTGGAATAAAAAATATAATATTCCCCTTATATACAATGAGGATATGTGGGATGTATCACAAAGGGCATTAAATGGGGAAAGAGGAGTATGGACTCATGTTTCATATAGAGGTCCTTCAGAAAAACAAGATTGTCATCCTCAGCCAGAACTTATAGATTTATTAAAATTTTTAAATAAATTGGTATAATATGAAATTTATATCATTATATGAATTGATTAATGAAGAAATAAAAAAGGAAAAGAAATCAGATTATAAGGATAATTCTGAGGATGTTAAGTATGGATGTGTTATGATGGATGCAGAAATTGATAATTGGGATGAAGATCACTTAAGTATATTTGATAAAGATGATATTTATACGGATCCTTCTGATGGATCTTATAGGTTAGAATATAATCCTCATGTTACAGTGGTATATGGAATTCATGAGGATGAAGTTGATCCAGAAGATGTAAAAAATTTTATAAAAGAAAAAATGGAGCCTTTAACTGTAAAAATTGAGGAAATAGATATATTTGAAAATCCTGAATATGATGTTGTTAAATATAATGTTCCTATAAATAAACAACTTGAGAAGTATAGAAAATTATTTTTACAATTTCCTAATACTCAAAATTATCCTGAATATAATCCTCATATAACATTAGAATATTTACTTCCTGGCAGAGGATTTAAATATAAAAGGAAAATTAAAAAGCCCTTTTATGTAACATTTACTAAGGGTGTATATTCTTGGCATAATCCTGATGATCCTAATGAATTAAAAAGAAAAGAGGTAGATTTAGAAGAAAAAAGAAAGAAAAAAGTAGAGTAAATATCTTTGAAAAGTATTAAATAGAAAAAAATAAAAGGTATGAGATTTCAAAGTCTTAAAGAATGGATTAAAATAAATGAGGGAGGGGATGCTATTCATGATTCTAGATCTATTACTTTTGAGGAGGCTCAGGATTTATATTCTTGGATTAAGGAAAATATTCCAGAAAAATTTGGAATTAGTCCTGAGGATATTGATATAATAGGATCATATGGAAAAAAAACGGAAGGAGAATTTTATGGGGATTTAGATGTGGCAGTTTCGGAGGAAGCATTATATAAGAAAAATGGATTAAAGAAAGAAGATGTTTTAGACTTTGTTGAGGAATCTCTTAGATCAATGGGGTTTAAAACAAAGAAAATGATTGGATTTAAACAAGTATCAGCAGGAATTCCTATACCAGGAACTTCTGATATAGCTCAAGTAGATTTTATGATATCTCCTGGATTAGAATGGTCTAGATTTATTTATCATTCACCAGATTTTAAGAAAGGCGAATCAAAATATAAAGGAGTTTATAGGAATGTTTTATTAATGGCAATAATTTCAGAAACATCTAAGAAGATAATAAAAAGAACACCAGAAGGAGATATTGAAGAATTAGAATCTAATGTTGTTAGATATCCAGAAGGTGTATGGAGAGCTAGAAAGAGTTTTGTTGGAAAGAGGGGATTAGTTAAAACTGGCCAACTTCTTAAGGATTTTGATAGATTTATTACTATTAATCCTAAAGAAGCAACAGAATTAGCTGTAGGAAAAGGATATAAACCAGAAGATATAGATACATTTGAAAAATTATGGGATATTATAAATAGAGAGGATTTTATATATTATGATAAATTAGAAGATATACTTAAGAAATTTGCAATAAATTTAAAAAGAATAGGTTATCCCTATCCAGAGGAAGCTAAAGAAAAATATCCAGAAATATTTAATTAAAATAATTGGATGTAAAAGAATATGGATCTTAAATTTCAAGGATTTGATGAATGGATATCTAAAGAAGATATAAAAGATAAGGGGGTAATTATTTTATACCCAGGGGGATTCCGTCCTATTCATGGGGGGCATATTTCTTTAATTAGAAGATATTCATATTTACCAGAAGTTAAAAAAATAGTAGTATTAGTTGGTCCTAAAAATAGAGATGGAATTGACCAAGATAAAGCTGTTAAAATCGCAGAGAGACTTACATCAGATATTGATAAAGTTATAGTAGAAAAAGTTTATTGGCCATCTCCTATATTAACTGCTTATAAAATTATAGGTGATGCATCTCCTGGATATTATGCTCTTGCTGCATCTGCGAAAGGAGAAGATTATAAAAGAGTAAAAGATTTTGTTTTTAAACATTCTAAAGGTAATAAATTTTCGAGAGAAGATGAAGGGGTTTATGTTATAGAATTCCCCATAAATACTGATCCCTTAGTTTTTATGGGAAGAAATGATAATCACGAAGGAGAGCCTATTTCAGCATCTGTTCTTAGAAATGATATAATTAATAATGATTTTAATAATTTTAAAACAGGATATCCTAATTCATCAATAGATGATATAAAGTATGTATGGAATGAATTAAAGGATTCTATTATTAAAGAGGCATTAAATGTTTTTGGGGATCATAGTTTAAGATTTTTAGAAAAATCTAAAAATGAATATTATAATAACTTTAAAGGAAGAAATATTTTTGAAGGCGGAGCAGCTGGGCATCTTATCTCTCCATGGGAAGCAAGAGATATGACATTCAAAGAGATACGTCAATTAATTTTAGATGCTTTGAATGGTAAGTTACAAAATGTAACAGAAAAACTTGATGGACAGAATATAATGGTTACTTTTAAAAATGGAAATGTATATTTAGCTAGAACAGAAAAACAGATGAAAAATAAAGGGGAATTAGCTATAAGATGGGATAAAGTTTATGAATCTCTTAGTGAAAAAACCCCGGAACGTATTAAAAAAGCTTTTCAACAAGCTCTTAATGATGTTCAGACTATTATGACTTATGGGGATACTGAAGATCTTAATGATATATTTAAAAATGGATATAGATGGCTAAATATGGAGCTTTTGAATCCAGAAACTGAGAATATAGTTCCTTATGGACAATATCAGATAAGAATTCATAATATTAGAGAGGTAGATGATAATGGTAAGGAAGTAGATGTTATATGGGAGGGTAGGGAACTTGATAAAATAATTGATCATATTGAGGAAGCTCAGAGAGATAAGAAGTTAAAAAAATTACATCTTATAAAAAAGACAAATAAAGTTAATTTTGAAAAAATAGCAGATATAGAGAGTATAAAGGAGGATCTTATTCAAAGACTTCAGAATATAATGGATAAAAATAATTTAGATGATGATAATAATATAGGAGATTATATTAGTGAGGAATTAAGAAATTGGTTATCTAAAAAAATTGAGGATCCTGATTTAATTGAGACACTTATTCAAAGATGGGTTTATGGTGTTAAGACTAAAAATATATCTAATATTTTAAAGGATATTGATCCTAATATAGGAAAATGGATTAAAGAGGAAGATGAAAGAATTGATGATAGAATAGGAGAATTATTGGATCCTATTATAGAAATTTTTTCTAGGTTAGGAATAGCAGTTCTTAAAAACCTTTCTGGTATTGCTGCTAATAATAAAGATAAAGTTTCTGAAGGAATAAGGAGAAAGGCAGAGGATGCTATTGAAAAAATTAAAGAGTATATTTCTAAAAAAGATGTAAAAGATGTTAAGGATTTTGAGAAAAAGATAAAATATCTTGAAACGCAATTAAGAAGAATAGAGCAAGCTGGAGGTTTAGAAGGAATAGCACCTTTAGAAGGAATAGTTTTTGAATATAATGGCAGAATATTTAAACTAACCGGAATTTATCTTCCTATTCTTAAAATTATTAATTTCTTTGAATTTGGAAAGGATAAATAACTAAAAATTTAACAAAACTTTAAATACTTTTATTCATATATATAAAGACTTATCATTCTTAAATGACTAAAAGGATAGATAACTAAATTTTTAATTAACTAAAAAGATCTAAAAAGCTATGAGTGAACAAGAAAACTACAATGCGTTCTTTAATCCTGATGTAGAATTAGATGAACCAAAATCAGGGCAATCGATTGAATACAATCCTTCTGCCTCAAAAGGTAAAAACAATGTTTACCAATCTATCATTCGATTTATTCCTTGGTGGAAAAATCCTAAACATGGATCTATTCAAGAGAAATGGGTTTCTTTTTTAGTAGACCCTGTAACAAATCGTGGACGTTATGTTGATTGTCCGTCTTCTGTTGGTAAACCTTCTCCTTTACAAGATATATTTTGGAAACTTAAAAAGAGCGAAAGTGTTCAGGAGCAAAAACTTGCAGATATATTTTCAAGAAGGCATTCTTATGCATCTCTTATTCAAGTTATACGTGATCAGAATGCTCCTGAGCTTGAAGGAAAAATTCTAGTTTGGAGATATGGAGTTAAAATATGGGAAAAAATTAATGCAGAACTTAAACCTATAGTTCAAGGGGTTGAAAAGCATGATCCATTTGATATTCTTAATGGAAAAGCTTTTGCTCTTGTTATTACTAAGGTTTCCGGGTATAATAATTATGACCAGAGTAAGTTTATTGATAAGAGAATTCCTCTTATGATCCCTGTTGAAAAGGATGGCAAGAGGGTTTTTACACCTATAAATTCTTCAACAGATAAAAAGATGGTATTTGAATGGGTTAAAAATAATTCTCCAGATTTGGGGAATTATGGATATAGGGAATGGGATCAAGAGATATATGATTATGTTAATCATGTTATTACAGCAGTAACTGGTCAAGCAACTATTTCTCATAAATATGAAAATATTGTAAATAGGGATAAATTATCGTCAAATTCTAATGTAAAAAAATCATCCGATAAAAAAGAAGTTATTACATCATCTGAAATATCAATTGAAGATATAAATCTTGATGAGGAAGAGGGTTTAAATGTCTCTGATTCAGGTATTCCGGATCTTGAAATACCAGATATACCGGAAGTCGGTGGAATAAGTGGGGATTTAGATGATATTATTAGTAATACGTAATAGATAAAAAAATATGATAGTCATAGAAGTTTCTAAAAGGAACTTCTATGACTTTTTTATGTTTTAATATTTTTATATGGATTTAAATAGAAATATAGATTTTAGTACTAATTTAAATACAGAATTTGATAAATCCTTATCTTATGAAGAATTTAAATCAAAGTCTTTTTATCTTTTTGAAAAGATAGTTAAAGAGAGATTCCCTAATAATCCAGGTAAACAAAGAATTCATCTTCATACTGATAGGATAACTGGAGCTTGTCCATATTGTGGTGATTCTATGCAAAGTGATTTTAAGCATAGAGGTAATATAATACTTAAAGGAAAATTTGCTGGATATTATAAATGTTTTAATTGTGGGGTTTTTAAGTCGGTTATAGATTTTTTTTCTGATTATAAAGTAAGTTTAGATTTAGATTTTATTAATTATTTATCTTTAAATAAGATAGAATATAAAAGACCTTCTTATGGAAAATATGATATATCTTTATTAATAAATAATCAATTATTAGAGGAATATGCTATAGATAGGGATTATTTAAAAAAATCTTTTAATCTTGTAGAAGTACATAATACCCCTATTATATCATGGTTAAGAAAAAGATTACAATTTCAATATAAGAGATTTTTATATAATTATGATAAGAATTTTTTAGTAATACTTAATTTAACTAAAAATGGAAAGATATTAGGGTTTCAGAGAAGAAATTTTGATAAAAGATTAGAAAAATATAATACTTATAATATACGAAGGATCTATAATGAAATATCTATTAATAAAGAAATACCAGATGAAATTGACTCTATTTCTCAAATTTATGGGATAAGTGAAGTGGATTTTAGTAATAAGATAACCCTTTTTGAAGGACCTTTAGACTCATTTCTTTTTTATAATTCTGTTGCAAATGCTGGAGCATCTAAATCCTTTCCTTTAGATATCCCAATAAGATATTGGTATGATGATGATAAGAAGGGAAGGGAAAAATCAGTAGAAAAGATAGAGAAAGGATTTGAAGTATTTTTATGGACACGTTTTAGAAATGATTTAGGATTACCATGGAGAAAAAAATGGGATCTTAATGATGTTCTTATCTGGTTAAAAGAGAATGGAAGACCAAAACCTATTTTTGATTATTATTTTTCTTCAGATCCTTTAGATATTCTTGACATATAGATAAATAGAAATATGAAGAAAGGTTTAAAAACAGAATTGAAATTTAAATTTAGAACAGATGATTTAGAGATACCTAATCTAAATTTTACTATTCAGGATCCTCCCGAAAAAGAGAGGGTTAGTATAAAAATTATTAAAAAGAAAAAGAAATCAAATAAGAAAAATGTAAGTCTTTTTTAAAATGGAAGAGAATAAAGACAATATTATTCCTTCATCATTTGATGAATTTGTTAATCCTGAACCAGAAAGGATTGATAATGATAAATTTAATAGAGATACATTAGAAGATAGATTTGCTAGAGAAAGAATTTTATGGGGGTCTAAGATAAAGAATATGTCTCTTAAGCTTTCAAAGACTAATCTAATTGCAGAACTTATGACAGAGATATATACTGAAAGACAAATAGCTTTAGAATATTATCATTATATTATATCCCTTTTGATAAAAATTAATAAAGCTTATAATAAAGCATATTCTGAAAAGTATAAATTTTATTCTTATCACTCCCAGGAAAGATTTCCAAATGAAAGTTCTAAGAATATTAGAATTTTATCTGAATTAGCTGATCTAAAGGAAAAAAGGGAAATATTAGAAAATCATTCCAAATTTATGTCTTCTACTGTTTCTACAATAGATAATATAATATTTGGTATGAAAACTAGAGTAGATATAGAAAATATTGCTAGGGGTAAATAAAATATATTTATTAAACTATAGAAGAGATACAAAAAAAGAATTATGTAGGGAAAAATGAAACTTAAGATTACTGATGATAAAAGATTTCTTCAAATAGTTGATAGTACACAATTAGAGTATGATCAAATTTTATCTTCCTTTTCAAAAAAACCCGATAATTGGTTTATTATTCGTAAGAAACTTCCTCATTGGGACGGAGAGATAAGATTTATTGATAAGTATAATAGAATTCCTATAGGATTATGGGGGGAAGTTAAGAATCTTTCCAAAAAATATAATTTTCCTCTTATAATAGAAGGGGAAAATAATTTTCAAGATCCTGATTTTTTTGAAGAAGATTTTGAAAATTGGTTAGTAGGCTATTTTGAAAACTCCTCAATAATTCCCAGAAAATATCAAGTTGAAGCTGCTAAAAGAGCAATTAAATATATGAATTGTATAGAGGAGATATCTACGTCAGGGGGAAAGACTCTTATTGCATATGTAATTTTTAGATATCTTTTAGATAGAAAGGGCCTTAAAAAAATGTTATATGTAGTTCCTAATATAAGTCTTGTAGAACAGACAGAGGATAAATTTAAGGAATATGAAGAAAAAGTAAATAATGAAAATACATCTTGGAAATCTATAGGTATTTATGGAGGATCAGGAAGAAAGGGGGAGGAAGATGCTACTATAATTTTTGGGACTTATCAATCATTATCTAAGAGAAGTTTAGAATATTTTGGTAAATTTGATGCTGTTATAATTGATGAAACCCATCATGCTAAATCTAATTCTATTAAGAATATTCTTGTTAAGTGTTATAATGCTAAATGGAAAATAGGTCTTACTGGATCATTGCCTAAAGAGGGTTCTTGTGATTCTTTTACTATTCAGGCATATTTAGGACCTATGGTATATCAAGTTCATCCTTATCAACT
>Ga0116147_1004886_pt1 | contig 11650 bp, 5 predicted proteins | sample AD_JPNHG3_MetaG_FD_89749 | JGI IMG/M metagenome (GOLD analysis project Ga0116147, IMG submission 89749) | Active sludge microbial communities of municipal wastewater-treating anaerobic digesters from Japan - AD_JPNHG3_MetaG | ecosystem: Engineered > Bioreactor > Anaerobic > Digestate | place...
GGCACGAGCAACCTGTTCCGGGTCCGTCCGGCCGAACACCAGCGGGAGGATTTTTGCATCACCCAGAACCTTTTGCAGAAAAGGCACCTGCACTTCCGCCGAGTGTTCCCAGGTTTCCGGGGTGTCCCGGCCGGGTTCCGGCGCGGGCTTGCGAGCCTGGCGCCACCACGCTGGCCGCTGCACCGGGCACCGCGGCTCAACGACAAACGGGGCTTTTCCCGCCAGGCTTGCCGCTTTTTCGGAGATTCGGGCCAGCCCCAAAGGCGTCCGGTAAGCTTGGACGTCGGGAACGGATACGCCCTCGAACAAGGCATAGTGACTGGGCGCCAGGATGATGATGGTGTTGACGTCCCGACCGGCGAGCGTGCGATAACCGGTTGCGGCGGTGAGACCGGAGAACTCGTACCCCGCATGCGGGCAAATCAAGGCTTTCAGCCGGGGCACATAGTGCGGCGGTGCGCTGGCCAACAACTGTTCCAAAGCTTGGGTCAGCGTGGCTTGGTCCGCGGGATAAAACAAACCCGCCACCGCCGCCTCGCGGACCCGCTCGGCCGGTTGGGCGGACTTTCCGGCCGGGGCGGCATTGCTCGCGGCCGTCGAGGTATTCGCTTCCGGCCGGGCGCCCCATCCCCAGCCCGAGACCAACAGGAGCAGAGCGCAACCGCTGGAAAGTGCGAACCGGGAACAGCGATTGGGGGCGAGAGCCAGGCGGGGCTGCCCTTTGCCGGGGGGCGTTTCCAGCGCAGCGGACCCGGCCGGCCATGGCGGAAAGCTCAGCATGATTTCAGCCATACTCCTTCGCACCGGGTTGTCAACACCAACCAACCCTGGAATGGAAGGCTGTCCCGCGCGACCCCTTTGTGGCATTATGCCGCTCATGAAAAACCACTCGACCGCGCGACCCCTTTGTGGCATTATGCCGCTCATGAAAAACCACTCGACCAGACAGGCACGGTTCCTTCCCGCCGCCCTGCGGTGGACCGTGTTGCCCCACGCGCCAAACGGGTTTCTTGCCCCGCTGATGTGCGTGCTGGCGACGGCCGTTGCCGCTCAGACGCCCCTGCCGCGCAAATTGATCGTTACCGGCTGGGATAATCCGGACCCGGCCCAATTCCGCCGGGATTGCGGTGCGATGGAACAATGGCCTTTCGATGGGGCCGTAATTCACGTGCAAGGAGTTAATGCCGGCGGCAAACCATTCGAGGCCCGGGCCGCCTTCGGCACCAACCATTGGGAGCCGCTCTGTTTCACCCATGCGTTGGCCGACCTCCAGGCGGCCCGTTCGGACAAACTGACCGATAATTTTCTGCTGATCGGGGCAAATCCGGGCAATGTAGATTGGTTCGATGACACCGGCTGGGCGGAGATTGTAGAGCACTGGCGGCTGCTGGCGCGGCTGGCGCGGGATGGAGGCATGAAGGGATTGCTGTTCGATCCCGAGCCCTACACCGAACCCTTCAAACAATTCTGCTACTCGAGCCAGCCGGCTCGGGAGGCGCACTCCTTCGAGGATTATGGCCGGCAGGCGCGACAACGCGGCCGCGAGGTTATGCGGGCTGTGGTCGCCGAGTATCCCGACATGACCATCCTCGCCTATTTCCTGTGGAGCATCACCTGGCCTGCGGCGGCGGCAGGACCTCAGGCGCTGGCCGGTCACGGCTACGGGTTGCTGCCGGATTTCGCCAATGGCTGGCTGGATGTGCTGCCGCCGGGAGTCACACTGGTGGATGGCAACGAGCAGGCTTACCGCTACAACAGCGAGGGGGCTTTTCAGGCGGCTTTTGTGCGGATCAAGCACGCTTCGCTGGCCCTGGTGCCGGGGGAGAACCGGGCTAAATACCGGGCGCAAGTCCAGGCCGGTCACGGCATCTATCTGGATGCCCACGTCAATCCGCCCACTTCGCCGTGGTACATTGACGGCCGGGGCGGCCCGCGGGTGCATCGGCTGGAGGCGAACGTCGCCAGCGCGCTGGACGCGGCGGACGAATACGTTTGGATTTACGGCGAGAAAGCACGATGGTGGCCGCCCCGCCAGCCTGGGGCCAAAGCGTCATCCACGTGGCCCGAGGTCCTGCCGGGGGCTGATCTCGCCCTCTGGAGCGCGAAAAATCCGCTCGAGGCGGCCCGACGCAGACTCGCGGACTTGCGAGCGCGGGGCCCCCTCCCCAACCGGCTCGAGAACGGCGACTTCACCGTGGCCAGAGGCCAGCAGCCCGAATCGTGGGAGCGTTGGCAGCACGAAACAGAATCCAGCGGCCAATTTAACCGCGATCCCGAGGTGGGCGCTTCCGGTGCGGGCTCCGGCCGCCTGACTGGTATGCAGCACGGGTGCTTTTTGCAGAGTGTGCCCGCCGAGCCAGGCCAACGCTTTCTCCTTTCCGCCAAAGTGCGCCGGGTCGGGTCCGGCAGCCCCTGGATCACCGTCCGGTGGCAGACCCGCGACGGAAAGTGGACCGAGGAAAGTCGGGATGTGAAGTTCTACGCGCCCACCAGCGCGGACGCTGCCGCCTGGCAGGAGATCGTCGGGCGTGTCACCGTCCCGGAAGGCGCCGGGCGGTTGGCCGTACTGGCTGGGGTCAATGGCCAGCGCAATCCCCATGACCAAGTCTGGTTCGACGACCTGGTGTTGGTGGAGGATTAGCGCGCGGCCGGTCTGCTTGTGCCTCCGCCAAGGAGGACTCGATTTTTGGGGGGAGTCGTCACCGACAGAGCAGCCTTGCCGAATATCGCCGCCGCAATCGTTTAGGGCCTGAGGGATGGGAGGGCGGGCACTAGCTCCCAACCATCGCGGCGACCCAGTGTCCCTCGGCCGGCGCCGTCAAGGTGACCACCGCCCCGCCCTCGACCGTCTCGCGCCCGGCCCATTCGCCGGTCGCAATGTCAATCCAGCGAACCTCGAAGGGGCCCTTGGCATCGGTCAGGTCCAGTCCCACGGAACCGCCATGGGTAAAATAAAGCGCATAGGCGCGGCCCGGCTTCGCGGCAAGATAGGCCTCGTTCGGCTCCCGATTGCGGAGCAGTTGGTTGGCGGGCTCGACTTCCCACAACTTGATCAGCGATTCGAGCTTCCGCGCCGCCCGCAGCGACGCCACCGCCGGCGCGGACAATCCCAGTCCTGAATCCGGCCGGTGAAACCGGGCGGAGGCCGCGCCGCCGATGACGTGCCGCCAGAACCGCTCGAGACCGTCGCGGTTGTTACCGAAACGGCCCCCGTCGGCTCCATAGGTTTTCACCGTGTTCAGCGGCCGCGGGTGGGCGGCGATGCGGGCGCGGACCCATTGGAAATTGTCCCAGTGCTCCTGGCCTCTTTTCTGGTTGTTTTGGGAGACGTCGCAAAAGTCGTAGCGTTCGGGATGGTCGAAGGTTCGTTTGTGCTCGTCGGCCTTGAGGTCCCACGCGTCCCACATCTCGGTCAGGCACACTTTCCGGCCCGCCTGGGAGGCGCGCTCGCGGATAAACGCGGCCCAATAGGCGCCCCAGGCCTCCTCCGCCGAAGTCTCATTATCCATGCAGTACAGCACATGGTCATACTTCAGCGAGTGGGCGAGCATCTTTTCGACGAAGCGCTGCTGGTATTTCAGCACCACGGTGTTGTGGCGCTGGCCGGGCGTGGTGAAGAAAAACGGCTGGCGGTTTTGGCCGGGGTGCTCGGGGTAATGCTCGGCAAAACCGGATTGCTCATAAGTGTAATTGACATTGTTCTTCGGGTTGTAGGGATGCGGTTCCCAGTTCTTTGTTGAGTAGTCAAACCGGTCCCACACCTCGATCTGCACGATGATTTCCCGCTCGGCTGTCCAGCGCAGCAGGTTCTCGAAGCGCCGCCAGTACTCTTCGTTCCATCGCTCCAGATCGAACTTCCCGTCCGGCCGTTGAAAAAAGGGATAGACCTCGAAGCCTTTGTCGTTCCGGTCACTCATGGTGTTCCGGATGTAATTTCCGCCCGCGGCGCGGATTTCGTCGAGATGCTCGCGCAGGTCGGGGATTTGAAAGAGGTTGTCGTCTTTGCTGCCGCCCAGCAGCAGTACCGGCTGGCCCCGGTACTGCCAGTACCGCGGATTCTTGGACCACGGCTGGATCCGGTTGGAGTCGTCCGCCGCGTGCGCCGTCAGGAGCGCGGCCAGAACGAGAGCCAGTCCGCAGATGCGAGCGGAAAGTGAGCCTTGGATGGCAGCAAGGCGGTTTACAGTGTGCACGCCCATGCTGTTACCCGGGACGGACGTCAAAGTAAAGGGCGCGGTTGATTATCACGGAGCGGACACCCCGGCCGTCCTGCGTAAATGGATTAGCGCATGACCCTCGAACGGCGCGACAAACGATCTTTGGGCTCCGCCAGCCACGGTCTTCCCAATTGAAGATGCGCCCGTGTCCGGATTGATCCATTCCACCCGCATATTCCCCTGGACGGCGGAGAGGTCCACGGTCGCCTCGCCGTCGCTGGGGAGGTAAACCACGTATTCCTCGCCTGGATTTGCCAGGCAATACGTGGAGCTGGCCAGCTCCCCGTGCGGTGTCATGGCGGCCAGGTTGATCTGCTCCGCCAGCCGGTCCGCGCTCTCACGCCGGGCTCGGTCACTCGGTTCCTCAAACCGCCAAAGGGGCCGGTCAAGGCTGCCTCCGCGCGGCGATGTCCATGGCGTCCACCACGGCCGCAACGGCGGCCAGCAACAGCGCTCTCTGGGATGCCGGCACCTGCTGCTTCTGCGGCTGTTGGGCGCCCAACTCGATCAGCAGGCCCAGAACCAGTTGCAGCAGGGCGGGTTGACGGCTCTTCTGGACCCATGCCTCGTACCCCCCAGGCGGTTGGGCGTTTGCCGAGGCTGACAACATCTCAAGGTGCCCCTTGAGCCGGTCCAGCAGCAGCTCCGCCTCCACCGGCGCAGGGCGCGTTCCTTCCGGCGCAAAACAAAGCAACACCCAGCTCGCCAGTTGGAACAGGATCGCCATCGCCGGAGCTTCGAGTGTCCCTTTGAAAAGGTCCGCGAGGTCAGCCAAGAGGGGATAGTCCAGCCTTTGTAGATAAGCCGCCAGACCCCCAAAGGACGGAAAGGTTGCCATCGCCTTCGCCATCAATTTGGCCGCTTCCTCCGCGTTCCACGCCCGATCCGGTAGCGCGGGCGGCTGCGACAGCGCCAGGCGCCGCGCCGCAGCCTCGACCTCATCTTCCGGCTCATCGGTTGCGTGGGAGGGCAGGCGCCGCCGCCGCGGTGGCGGCTCAAAGAGAATCTCGTTCACCCCCAATTCCCGGAGCATCCAATTCGTATCAACATTCTGGCCGGTTTCGAGGTTGCGGGTGTCGGTCTTGAAAATCCAGAATTTGAGCCAGCGAATCAGTTTGTTCCGCAACTCGGGCATGTTGGCCGCGGCTCGCGGGGTGTGGTTGTCCAAGGCCGGTATGGGCTTGTCGAGGACGTCGTTCTCCTTCTGCCGGAGGCCGGCGCTGGCGGCCTCCTCCGGGGTTTGACCCTCTTTGAGCAGTATCCGCGATAAGGAAGTTTTCAATTGCGGCACGTCCCGCAGCAAGGCGGGCGGGACCAAGGCGGGGTCGTATTTCGGCTCCCGGAGGCGCACTTGCGCCGCCAGGTCGTCCCGCCGCTCGCCGACAAACTTGACTGCTGCCTCGAGCAACGCCTCAAAACGCGTGCGCAAGCGAGCCAGCCGGTCCGCTCCCATGGCCTCAAGCCGCCAATGCGTTTGCCCGAGCAAAATCCTACCCAAAACCGTCTGGGCTCCGGTCATGCTCATTTCTTCATCCTGAGGGCCGACAAACCACACCCGCGCCTCCCGGAATCCTTCTCGCACCTCCTCGGGCTGGAGATCATCGTTGTCAATTTCAGCCACGGTGGTCAGCTTTTGGCAACAGGCTTCGTAGGGGGCTGCGAGCTGGTAAACGGCTTTGCCCGCCTGGGCGTCCAGCAGCTCGAACATCCGTTGCCGCCGGGCCAGCGAGACCGCCAGCAACCCCTCTTCGAACAAATCCGCATGTTCCGCCAGCCATTGCCGGACCGCCTTCGGCTCACGCCCGCCTCCCAAATGGCTCACCAGCCCGAAAATGACCTCCTCCATCTCCAGGGGGTGAAAATGCGGGATCGCAATGCATGTTCCTAACAACCGCGCATAGTGCGGCAAAGGAATCACCGTGGCAAAATAGACACCGAACCGCACCGCTTGCGCCGCAAAACTCCGGTCCACCACCAGGATCGGCTTTCGCTCGGGGTCCAGCAAGTCCACTGTTTCCACCCGCCGGTCATCCATGATCCGGTGCGCCTCAAGCATGGCGGGCCGCATCTTCTGCCAGCCCCGCATGATGATCCGTTCGTCTGAGCTCAACCCTTGAAAGTCCGCCTCTGCCCAGCGGTCGAGCACGCTCCGACCTTGCGCGTCTTTGCGATACACGCCGTGCCACGATAGATAGCGAAAATACGCCGCCGACATCGGCTCGCCCATCAACCGCTTGAGTCCCGCCTCGAATTCCGCCCGGGAGGGAACATGATCAAGGAGCCAGCCAAAAAACTTTTCGTCTGCCGAGCGCTCGATCGTTTTCAGAGCTTCATAACTGGCCGGGGCGAACACATTGAACCGGCAGCGCTCCGGACATGAATACGTGGTATGGCGGCCCAGCGCGCATTCGGCCGCCTCGATGAGGCGCCCGGCCGCCGGACAATCCCGCAATCTGGTTTTCTTGCCCATTTTTGCCTATTCTCCCTGTTTGCTGCTTCAGTGGCAAGCCATCGGCTCTGGCTCCAATCATCTTGAAATAATCAACCCCGGCTCGGCCATTCAGCCTCCAGACCGCTTTCGATCCCACGGACGCTCCCACACCATGCTGGGGGCGTGGGCGCCGCCGGCGACCGCCCCCTCCTTCCGCGCGCAAGCTGCGGGTGCTCGTGCCGTGCTGGCGGGGGTGCAGAACACTGGCTAAGTGCCTGTGGGCAAATGGACAATATAGAGTATGCATTTGGCAATATTTGTAGTGCGCCCGAGCCTTTGCCCGTCTGATAGTATGCGCAAATCTTATTTTGCGCCGACATGAAACCTCGCCTTGTTGTGTTCAGGTGGTCTCACGCGAATCCCAACTTGCTTGCCTGCCTGGTCTTGTCCGTCTCGCTGGCCTGTTCGGTTTGGCCATCGGCTGGCGCTTCGTTGGCTGACAACTTTGAGGGAGGACTGGGGCAATGGGTCGCCGGCGGCTCGTGGGGGTTGACGACCGCGAAGTTCTCCTCGCCAACCCGCTCGGTGACGGACAGCCCGGGGACCTTCTACACGAACAACACAGACGCAGCCCTGACCCAAGCCACCTCGCTCAATCTTGGCGGGACGGTCCGTCCGGCGCTGAGTTTTCAGCATCAGTATGCGCTGGAAGCCGGCTACGATTTTGGTCTGGTGGAGGTTTCCTTGGACGGGGGCGCCAGTTGGGTTTCCCCGGCGCTGGCGCGGTACACGGGCAATCTCGGGGCAATGACCCGCGAGCAGCTTGATTTGTCGGCCTATGCAGGGGCCGCAAACTTCCGTGTTCGGTTCCGGTTGGTGACGGACAGCTCGGTGGTCATGGATGGGTGGTATGTGGATGACGTGCTGATAGCCGAAGCGCCCGCCCCGGTGACGTTGTCCGCGACTCAAACCAACCGCAATTCCGTGGCCCTGGCCTGGACGCAATCCGGCGCCCCCGATTTTGCCGCCTATCGGCTCTACCGGTCGCTGGCACCGGGAGTGGATTGGCGGACCGCGCTTCTGGTCAAGGAAGTGTCAACTGCCGCCACCACGACCGCCACCGACCCGGCGGTTTCGCCGAAAACGACCTATTACTATCGGCTCGCGGTGGTCAATGCTGCCGGGATGGTCACGCTGGGCAATGAACTCGTCGTCACCACGCATCCCGGGATGGACTATCCGTTCCTGGACAACGGCGAAGGCGGCCCGAACACCTGGATGGCCGACGCGCCCTGGGGGCTGAGCGACGAGGATGCCGCCACGGCAACTCATGCCTGGTCCGACTCGCCCGGCACAAACTACGGCAACGGCATCGGCTCACAATCGCTCACGCTGGCCGCACCGCTGGCCTTCGCCGGTCAGACCTTCGCGCCGGTCCTGTCGTTCAATCACAAGTTTGATTTCGCTTCCGGCGACTCGGGCAACGTCGAGGTTTCACTGAACAACGGCGCGGACTGGGCCTCGCTGGCCAGTTTCACGGGCAATTCGTCCGGCCAGTGGCGGCGGGGACGTTTCAGCCTGGCCGCTTATACCAACGCGCCCTCGGTTCTGCTGCGTTTCCGCCTCACCACTGACGCCTCGACCACCGCCGACGGCTGGCACATTGACGACATTTCCGTCGCTGAATCCCCGGCGGTCGTGCCCGCGCCGGTGCTGGACCAGATTACCTCGCATACCATTCGCGTGAGCTGGCCCGCCAGCAGTGATCCGTTGTTTGCCGCCTACGCGGTGTTCCGCTCCACCTCGCCGGGCGTGGATATCAATTCGTTCCCCGCCGCGTTCATCACCCACTCTGCGGTCACTTCCTTCACCGACACCAACCTGGCACTCGACACGCTTTACTACTACCGCGTTTATGTGGTGAACGCCTTCGGCGCGTTCTCGCCGAACAGCCCGACCGAGAGTTCGGCGCGCACCTTGAACAACCCGCTGCCTTTCAGCGACGGGTTTGAGGGGGCGCTCCAGGGCTGGAACCTGACCGGCACGTGGGGACGCAATACCAACGAATCCCGTTCGGGACTGGCCTGCTTGAGCGATTCGCCCGGCTTCAGCTACAGCAACTCCTCCGATTCCTTCGCCCAAACCGCGGTGAATTTGGCGGGGTCGAGCTGGCCGGTGTTGCGGTTTTGGGATCGGTATCGGCTGGTCAACAACGACTGGGCGCGGGTGGAGGTTTCGACCGATGGGAACGGTTGGACGGCGGTGTATGGGGCCTGGGGGGTGCAGGGGGAGTGGCGGGAGCAGAGCATTGATCTGTCGCCGTGGAAGAACCAGAGCAACCTGCGGATTCGGTTTCATCTGTGGACCGACGGGAGCGGGACCGAGGACGGGTGGAGCGTGGATGATTTGGAGGTGGTGGAGCACGTGCCGGTGGCGGTGAGTCTGCCGTGGGTGGAGGGGTTTGAGTCGGGGTTGGGCAACTGGCTGCACAGCAGTTGGGCGTTGGACACCAATGCGCCGTACGGCGGGGGTTATGGGGTGCGGGACGTGCCGGGGCGGATGAATCCCGACACGCAGTATTGGCTGGGGCTGGGAGGGGAGCTGAACCTGATGGGGGCGGTCAATCCGCAGTTGGTGTTTTGGACGCGGGGGCAGTTGGGGTATCGGTCGCGGTTTCGGGTGCAGTATTCGACCGACGGGGGGTTGAGCTGGCCGGAGTTGGCGGGGCGGGACTACGATTGGAACGCGGACTGGACGCGGCTGCAGGTGAGTTTGCAGGGGTTGACCAATCGGGTGGTGCGGCTGCGGTTTGCGACGTGGAACGAGTGGGGCTCGGCGCCGGCGCAGAGCTTCTGGCTCGATAACGTGGTCATCGAAGAGCCCCCGCCCCCGGTTGTGCTCGACCCGCCGTCCGACCTCACCCCCGCCTCGATGCGGTTGAGCTGGAGCCAGGCCGGGATTCCGAACTTCAAGGCCTATCGGGTCTATCGCAGCGAAACGGCGGACGTGACGGAAAACTCCGTCCTGCTGGCCACCCTCACCAACCGCGCCACGACCACGTTCACCGACACCGGCCTGACGGCGCGCAAGACTTATTACTACCGCGTCTATCTTTACAACCAAAACGACACCGGCATCGGCTCGAACCTGGCCTCCGCGATGACCCCCGGCGCGTCCCTGCCGTTCGCGGACGACTTCGAGACCAACCAGCCCGGGTGGACACTAACCGGGACGTGGACGCGCTGGCCGGGCGCGGGCCGGAGCGGGTCGGCGGCGCTGGTGGATTCGCCGGGCGATTATCCCAACAGCGCTTCGCACTACGCCCAGTTGGCCGCGGACCTGCGCGGATTGGACTGGCCGGTGCTGCGCTTCTGGGATCGGCACGTCTTTGCCAACAACGACTGGGGCCGGCTCTTTGTCTCCGGCGACGGCGGCGCAAGCTGGGCCTGTGTTTACGGTGTCTCCTCCAGCCGCACGACTTGGGCTGAGCAGAGCATTGACCTTTCGCCCTGGAAAAACTCCGCCCAGGTCTGGCTGCGGTTCCAGGTCAGCACCGACGGTGGCACGCAGGACGACGGTTGGGCGTTGGACGATCTGACCCTGGCCGAGCACACGCCCGGCCCGGCGGTGTACCCGTTTTTCGAGAGCTTTGAAAACGGGCTCGGCAATTGGCTGCACTCCTCCTGGACGGTGGATACCAACTCGCCGTTCGACGGTCGGTACGCCGTGCGCGACACCGTGCCGCCCCAAATCCCGCCGGACGCGCAACTGGCGCTGGTGCTCAATCGCGAGTTGAATCTCAGCAATGCGGTCAACCCGCTGCTGACGTTCCAGGCGCGCGGCCAGCTCTCGTATCGCACCCGCTTCCGCGCCCAGGCGTCCACCGACCGCGGCGCCAGTTGGAGCGAGCTCATTGGCTTGAACTACGACTGGAATCAGAACTGGACACGTCTGCAAGTGCCGTTGACCGCTTACACCAACCGCACCATTCGCCTCCGGTTCGTGGTTTGGAGCGAATGGGGTAGCGCGCCGGATCAGGACCTCTTCCTAGATAACATCGGCATTGGGGAACCGGCTCCCAGCGCGCCGCTCCTGGCCGCACCGGCCAATCTTTCGAGCGTCCCCATCGTCCGCCCGACCTTGTCGGTGGCCAATGCGGTGGATTTTCAGGGCGACCCGCTCTCCTACCGGTTCGAGGTCTATGCGGATGCGGCCCTGTCAAACTTGGTGGCGCAGGTGCCGCTGGTGGCGTCCGGACCCTCAACAACCAGTTGGCAGGTGGACACCGACCTGCCGAACAATGCGCAATATTGGTGGCGGTGCCGGGCCACTGACGGCACGAATCTCGGGCCGTGGATGGCCACGGGCACGTTCTTTGTGAACGAAATCAATCATCCGCCCTTTGCGCCGGTCGTGGCGGGGCCGCCCGCCGGCACGCTGGTCACCAACCTCAACGCCTTGCTGCTTTGGTTCCCGTCCGCCGGGGATCCGGACGAGGGCGACCAGGTCGCGACTTACCATCTCCAAATCGCGGCCGAGCCCACCTTCCTGGCCCCCGTAGTCAATGCCACCAACATCCCGGCGGTGGCGGTGCCGCCCGGCACCAACTGGGTGTTAACCCTGCCACTCAACGCTTTGCCAGGGGCCGAAAACCTTGTTGCGGGCACGTTATATTACTGGCGGATCAGCGCCCAGGACCTGCGCGGCTTGAGCTCCGCCTGGTCGGCCGGCTTGAACACCTTCCAGTTCGGCATTGCGCCACCGCGCCCGGGCACGATCACGGCGTTCCGCCGGGGCGCCAACGGCCAGATGACGCTGGAATGGACCGGTGCCGCCGGTCGCGTGTTCGTCGAGTTCAGCCACAGTTTGAATCCGCCGCAGTGGTACACCGTAGCCGGCCCGCTGACGGGAACCAACTGGACTTTCCTGCCGGTGCCCGGAACCAGCTCGGGCTTTTATCGGCTGCGAAGCGAATAGACCCAACTTGCTGCACCTTGCTCCC
>Ga0116147_1004906_pt1 | contig 11614 bp, 9 predicted proteins | sample AD_JPNHG3_MetaG_FD_89749 | JGI IMG/M metagenome (GOLD analysis project Ga0116147, IMG submission 89749) | Active sludge microbial communities of municipal wastewater-treating anaerobic digesters from Japan - AD_JPNHG3_MetaG | ecosystem: Engineered > Bioreactor > Anaerobic > Digestate | place...
AGGTTTAACTAATGGCATTATTATATACGGGATTTCTTGTATCACGAATGCAATAATTCCAATAAAGGATATCCCTAAATAATAGTTCTTAAAAAGATGAGCAATTTTTATCATTATATAATTCTCCTCTTTTAATTCATAAATTCCGATTTACACGAGCAAGCCGAGTGCTTACTCCTACCTCTAAATTATATCATACCTTTCCCCAAAAAGCAATCCCATTTTCGAGAAATCCACCCTCCAAAATCGCCATCATCATTAACAGAAATCCCGTGTTGAAACTATGCAAGAGGGAGAATCGTCATGAACAAACTGTAAACTTTTCAGAAAATCATGAGCATTTTCTGAAAAATGTCGGTAGTAAAGTAGAAGGGTATTTTCATGGGTGGTCAAGAGGGGCAGAAATTTGAATGTAACGATAAGCATATCGACATTCAAAATCGGCTCAGGGAGAGCCGAACGGAAGGTTTCACCAGACTGCCGCCCACCCAGCATCATAACTGCGCCGAAGCCCAGTAAAATACTCTCAGAGCCGTGCGGAACAGAGAGAAAGTCGCATAGCTCCAAACACGCAGGAGCGTGAAAAAGTGCCGTAGAACGGCGAAAAACAAGTGAGGGCGTGAAACGCCCGATCAATTTTCACAAGCACGGTATAAAGTATTACGATTATGGAAAATCGTAAACTTTATACGGCTTGTCAGGGGAAAATTCCCCTAAGACCCCTGAGAGCGATTGCAGGAGCAATCGAAGAACGGCGGCAGAACCGCCGAGAAAGCGAGGACAACAGAATGTCACTATTCAAAAAATCGGGCGATGGCTTCCTTGCAAAGCTGTTCAAGCACAAGCAAGTCGAGGAACTTGCGGAAGAACTTGCCCACACCTATGCGGACGAAATGCAGGAAGAATTGCAGTCCGAAAATGACGAGCCTACCACCGCCGAGGACACCGCTGCCGAGCCTGTTTCAATGCTTGAAGTCACGGAATCGGGCGAGGTAGATTTCACCGAACCGCCAGAAACCACCGAGGGAGAATCCCCACCGCAGGACAGTGCCGACAGTATAGAGCCGAGCGAAGTCCGCAAGCACCTTATCACATTCCGAGTGAATGACATGGAGCTTGAAGCGATCAACCGCCGATATGCTGAAACATCGTTCAGAAGTAGGGGCGATTTTTGCAGGTACTCAGCCCTTACAGTGATGAATGTTGAGGAAGATACCGAGGACATAAAACAGATAGCGAGGTATATTTCCTCTATCTCCAATTCGTTCAATCAGGTAGCCCACCGTGTCAACAAAGGCGGCAAGCTCTATGATGAAGATATTGCCGATATGAAAGCGAGGTTAGAGGAAGTTTGGCAGTTACTCGTATCCATACGCTCCACACGGGAACATACGGTGCAATTGCTTATATCTGCAACCCAGACAAAACCGCAGACGGCAAATATGTTGTTAGCAACTTGTGCGTATCTACTCCATGTGGAGCATCAGAACAGTTTAGGAACATCAGGCAGACAGTTGGCACAGGACGAAGCAGAAGTGAATGCCAGCACATAATACAATCATTCGCCCCCGGTGAGGTCACTCCCGAACGGGCTTTGCTTATCGGGCAGGAACTTTGCAAGGCTCTTTTCAATGACGAATATCAGTATGTGCTTGCCGTCCATGTAGACCATGAACATATCCACAATCATGTGATAGTAAACAGCGTGAATTTCTACACAGGACACACTTTTGAAACCGAGCATAATCAGGGCAAAATTCCCGACCGAGCGTGGAGCAAACTCCGCACCATTTCGGACGAACTTTGCAGGAAACACGGACTTTCTATCATCGAAAACCCGCATCTTTCAAAGGGCAAGAGCCATTGGGAATGGGAGCTTGACAAGCAAAATTTGTCGTGGAAGGAACAGCTTAAAAGAACCATTGACGAGGTTATCAAGGTCAGTGAGGACTTTGAGGATTTCCTTGCAAAATGCGCTGATTTCGGAATACTTGTTGACTACAATCCCGACCACAAAATCGACCTGAAATTTATGCTTGCGGAGCAGAAAGAACGCAATCCGAGGGCAAAATTCACAAGAGCCAAAACGCTGGGCTACTTCTACGAGAGCCAGCAGATCAGAAGGCGTATCGAGAGTTACAAATACCAAATGTCGCACCGTCCGACAGCGAGAATTATCCGCACCACAGCGGAGAAATTCCAACAGTCTCAGGGCTTGCAGAATTGGGCAGACCGTGAGAATATGAAAGCGGCGAGCAAGGCACTTAATGAGATGAACGCAAGCAACTCCACGCTTGAAGAATTGGAGAGTGCAGCTCACAGGGCGCTTGCTGAATTTATGGTCATGTCAACTCCGCAGATGGAATTGAGCGACCGTATCCACAAAATGGAGGAGCAAATTCCTGCAATCGAGAAGTATCATGAATTTGTGGCGTATCACAAGAAATATACTTCTCTGGAGGGCAAGGCGAAAACCAAGTACAAGAGCGATTTCTGCTATGAACTTGACGAGTACCACAAGGCTTACAAGAAGCTGATAGAGCTATTTCCCGACGCTCATATACCGAAACTCAGTAAGCTGAAAACAGAGCTTGAAAAAGCCCGAACAGAATACGCTGAGCAGAGTGCGGAGCGTAAAGCCCTAAAGAAAGAAACGGACAGGCTTTCAAGGCTTGCACAGCAGAAGCGTGACAGTCAGAAAACACTTGCCCGATATATGCAGAACGAACAGGCTGCCAAGAGAAAGAAAAGTCAGCTTGAATAAAGAGAGGAAGATTTTATGAGTAGAATAGGTTATATCCGTGTTTCCACAGAACATCAGGAGACAGCAAGACAGCAGGAGATCATGTGCGACTATCAGGTAGACCGCATCTTCTCCGAGAAGATTTCAGGAGCGAACAAAGACCGCCCTCAGCTTAAAGCTATGCTGGACTATGTGCGTGAGGGTGACACCCTCTTCATCGAGAGTATCAGCCGTTTAGGACGCTCCACCAAAGACTTGCTGAGCATCATTGACACTCTCACCGAAAAGGGTGTTACCCTCATCAGCCACAAGGAGAAAATCGACACCGACACGCCTACGGGCAAATTCATGTTGACCGTGTTCGCTGCACTCTCTCAATTGGAGCGTGAACAGCTCAAACAGCGACAGCGTGAGGGCATCGAGATTGCCAAAGCACAGGGCAAGTACACAGGACGGAAGCCCATTGAGATTGACTGGACGAGGTTCGGTCAGCTTTATGGGGAATGGAAGTCCAAAAGCATCACGGGCAGGGACTTTATGCGGAGAATGGGCTTGTCGGCTAATACTTTTTACCGCCGAGTGAGGGAGTATGAAGCGGAACACGGGATCGCTGTCTGAACAAGTTCAGACAGACTACCTATGCTTGATCATTGTTTTTGAGCATCAAGCAGCCGCTTATAGCTTCTATCTATCCCTATCGCTCCAAGCGGAGCCGTAATGAGTATTGCAAGCACAGCTACCGACAGCACGATCTTTCCGCAGGGCAGACCGAGCGACAGCGGCACCGAACCGATAGCCGCCTGCACCGTCGCTTTCGGGAGATAGGCTATCACGCAGAAGATACGCTCCTTTGCGTTCAGTTCCGTGCCGAGCAGACACAGGCACACTCCCACTGCCCTGAATGTGAGGGCAATGAATATCATCAGCACCGCCATACCGCCTGCCGAAAGAGTATAACGCACATCGACTGCCGCACCGACCAGCACAAACAGCATGACCTCTGCGGCTATCCATAACTTGCCAAACTTTTCGGACAGACGAGTAGAAACACTCTTGTCGATTTTCAGCTTTATCACGCAAGCCATAGCAACAACAGCAAGCAGTCCCGATACCGCAACATAGGGCGTTACAAGCGTTTCAATGCTCATCAGCAGGAACGCTGTTCCAAGCAGGATAATGACTTTTGTGCTGTTCCTGATCTTGTGTTTGTGCTGATATGACTTCTCAAACAGCAGATACACACCCAATCCCACTACCGCGCCGAGCAGAACACCAAGCACAATGGATATGGGAATATTCAGGAAGTCCGTGACCTTTGCCGAACCGCCCTGCGCCATTGTTACAAATGTGGAGAACAGCACGATCACGAAAATATCATCGCAGGACGCTCCTGCAAGTATCATCTGGGGTATGCTTTTTTTCGTACCCCATTTATCCTCAATCAGCTTCACCATTCGTGGTACGACCACCGCAGGAGAAACCGCACTCAGCACTGCCCCCATGACGGCGGCTTCGATACGGTTCACACCAAGAAGCATCGGAGCGAGCACCACATACCCCACAATTTCACAGCAGGCAGGCACAAATGACATCATAACCGCAGGTCTGCCAACTTTTTTCAGGTCGGACAAATTCAGCGAAAGTCCTGCCTTTATCAGTATGATGATAAGAGCGATCTGCCGAAGCTCCGAGGAGATACCGAGTATTTTCGGATCGAGCAGATCAAGCACATAGGGACTTGTCACGATACCAACACCGAGCATACCGATGATACGGGGCAAACCTATTCTTTCAAAGATTGCAGCGGCAGAAAGCCCGACAAGAAAAATGATCGCAAGTGATAACAGCATAGAAATTCCTCCAATAAAAAAAAGCCGACAACTATTGCGTAAAACGCAGAAGTCATCAGCTTATGATAAGCGGTTTCGTAGGCTCAGTACGAGTCGTCCGTGGGAGAACATCATTCCCGTATGAAATTTTCTGTTATTATTATATCACCGCAAAAGGGAATTGTCAATAGTGGTTTTCAAAATCCTCAGACGAACGGAAATGCCCCTTAGAGCCTTCCGAGCCTGCGGAGCGGAACTTAACCGCAAAAAAAGAAACAGCCTGAGAGCTGTCTCACACTGTTTCTTCATATAGCTTGCTTTCACTCAATACTTCTCAACAATCTCAGAGATCTCCGCAGGCTTCAAAACCCTACCCACCGAAACGACCTTCTCGTTCACCACAAGCGCAGGCATTGACATTGCACCGTACTCCATGATCTTTTGCAGATCGGTGACATACTCCACCTCAATGCCCATACCCTCGACAGCTTTCAGAGTGTTTTCATAAAGCTGATGACAACAGCCCGAACCGAGAACTTTGATACAGCAGATACCCTCAACCTTTTCTCCGCAGCAGGTCGATGTGACTTCGCTTGCAGACTGTGAATTTCCGCAGCAGCAAGTTGTTTCAGCCTTTGTTTCTTCCTTTTTCTTTCCAAACAGTGCCATAATGTTTCCTCCTAAATTATATAGTTTTGAATGATATTGAAGAAATATCCCACAAGGATAATTCCAACCGTACAGATTGCGATGAAAATGCCGAGTAATTTCGGCTTGATAGCCTTTTTCAGCATTATCATCGACGGCAGTGACAGCGTGGTGACACCCATCATAAAGCTGAGTACCACGCCAAGCCTTGCGCCCTTTGCAAGCAGAGCCTCGGCTATGGGTATACAACCGAATATGTCCGCATACATTGGGATACCGCAGATAGTGGCTATAATAACTCCGAACGGATTGCCCGTGCCAAGTACCTTTATTATCCATTCTTCGGGTATCCAGTTGTGGATAAATGCACCGATACCAACTCCGACCAGCACATAGGGAAAGACCTTTTTCGCAGTTTCCGTGACCTGTTCCCATGAATATTTCAGCCTGTCACGCTTTGTCAGTTCATTTTGCGGAGTGTCAATGCTCTTGCCGTTGCGTATAAACTCCTCGACCTCACTTTCAAGGTGCAGCTTTTCGATCAGCGTACCGCCGACCACAGCTATGACAAGTCCGACGATCACATACACCACAGCGACCTTCCAGCCGAATATGCTCATCAGAAGAATAAGAGAGCCGAGATCAACCATTGGCGATGAGATCAGGAATGAGAATGTCACTCCCAACGGCAGTCCAGCACTTGTGAAGCCGATGAATAACGGTATCGACGAACAGGAGCAGAACGGTGTGACCGTACCAAGCAAGGCGGCAATGCAGTTTGCACCGATGCCGTGAAACCGTCCGAGTATCTTCTTTGTCCTCTCAGGCGGAAAATAGCTCTGAATGTAGGATATAAGGAATATCAGCACACCGAGCAGAACCATGATCTTGATCACATCATAGATGAAAAACTGCACACTTCCGCCAATTTTTCCGCTTGTATCAAGACCGCAGGCGTTCAGCACCGAGCCGATCAGCCTGTTCAGCCATTTCATACCGAGAATTTCGTCTTGTATGAAGTCCCAAATTCCCATAAAGTACCTTTTTGAGAAAAGCTCGCTTGCAATTTCTGTGGGTTTCATATGTATACCTCCAATAAATATATTTGAATTTATCTATACATACTGCAAATAAAATTCCGTGTTCCCACGGACATTTTATTTACAGCAGCATTCTCCGCTGTCAGACACTTTTGTCAGCTCACGCAAAGCGTTCACGGCAATCTCTGTCCCCTCCGCAGAAATGGAGTAGTACATCCACTTGCCCTCTTTTCTGCCGACCACAAGACCGCTGTCACAGAGGATCTTCATGTGGTGGGAGAGCGTGGGCTGGGTACACTGCATAGCTTCCAGCAGCTTGCAGGCACATTTCTCGCCATTTTGCAAAAGCCTGAATATCTGCACCCTGTTCTCATCGCACAAAGCCTTGAAAATCACGGTGATCTGTTTGCTTGTCAGTTCCATTTGCTCACCTCATATTGATGATTTTCTATATTATATCACATAGATTGAAGTTTGTCAATATGTTTTCGGCATTTTTCATTAAAATAATAAAGCCCTCAATATGAATCGAGGGCTTTTAAGTTATTCAGTTCCAAAAGGGTATGCTGTCATTGTGGCGCGCGCCATAATACTGATTTGAACCTCAGCGGAACGGAAAGTGAGTGTGTCATTAGACTTTGGGCTATTGGCTCATACACTCATGACATTATCCGCCCACAGCTCACACTGCTGCATAACAGTTGCCACAGCATCGTCCATACCCTCCGGCGGATAGCGATGACTTTTCAGGAGCTTCTTTATCATCATACGCATTCTGGCTCTCGCACTCTCACGCTTCTGCCAGTCTATCGTGCGATTACGGCGAAGCGTATCGGCAAGCTCCTTTGTGATAGCGATAAGCTCCTCATTCTCATAGAAGTCCTTGATTGCCTGCGGTTTAGTGAGTGCATCGTAGAAAGCAAGCTCATCAGCAGTCAGACCGAGATCTTCGCCCGCTTTTTGGGCTTCTCTGATCTGCTTTGCGAGGTTGAGCATCTCCTGAATGACTTCCTCATTGGTCAGCATACCGTTGAGATAGCGGTTCATAGCACTCTGCATGATCTCGCTGAATTTCTCGGATTTTACAAGGTTAGTCCGCTTATAGATATGCACCTGTTCAGCGATCAGGCGTTTCAGCAGCTCAACAGCAAGGTTCTTTTCTTTCATCTTAGAGATTTCCTCTAAGAATTTCGGATCAAACAGCGAGAAGTCCTGTTCCTTGTCAGAGAAAAGGTTGATAACGCCGTCGCTCTTGATACTTTGTTTCAGCAGTTCATTGATTTTTGCATTGATCTCAGGGAGCGAGAGCTTTTTGCCTCCGCCCTGATTGAGAATACGCATCAGCAGGACACGGACAGCTTCAAAGAAAGCGGCTTCTTCACGCTCATCTTCCTCAGCGATAGAGGAACAAAGCGAAAGTGCCTGTTTCAGCAGCAGAGCCTCTTTGGTGTAGCTTTCTCTGTCTTTCTCCCTCTTTCTGTCCATGAGGAAGTTGACCGCACCTGTGATCGTGCGTCCTGCCGTCAGCTCATTACCGCCGAAAAATGCGGAATAATCATATTCATGGAGCAGATCACGGCAGACTTGCAGTTTCTCCTGAAACTTCGGATATGCGACCTTTGCAATATCCGTGTTGCCGTAATTCTTCTTGTCACGAACGGTATAATCGTTCATAGCCTGCTTCAATGCACCTGCGATGCCGACATAATCAACGACCAGTCCGCCCTCTTTGTCACGGAAAACTCTGTTTACACGGGCGATAGCCTGCATCAGATTGTAGCCCATCATCGGCTTATAGACATACATCGTTGCAAGGGACGGCACATCAAAGCCTGTCAGCCACATATCGACCACGATAGCGATTTTCAGAGGACTGTCATTGTCCTTGAATTTTGTTGCAAGCTCCTCTTTGTGGCGCTTGTTTCCGATGATACTGTGCCATTCCTCCGGATCTTTGTTAGAAGCCGTCATGACCACAGCGACCTTTTCCTCCCAGCCCGGACGAATTTCAAGAATGCGCTTGTATATCTTAATAGCGATAGCACGGGAGTAGGCAACGATCATCGCCTTACCTGTCAGCAGGTTCTCACGATAGCTTTCATAATGGTCAAGAATATCGTCAACAAGCGATTTTATTGTATCATCGTGACCGAGGATTGCTTCCATTTGCCCAAGCTCACGCTTGCTTTTCTCTATCACATCGGCATCGGCATTTTGCGCCAAAATATCATATTCGGTGTCGATCAGTTTCAGGGTGCTTTCATCGAGTTTCAGTTTCATGACACGGCTCTCGTAGTAAACAGGACGAGTAGCACCGTCCTCAACAGCCTGCGTCATATCGTAAATGTCGATATAGTCACCGAACACCTCACGGGTGTTTCTGTCCTCTCTGGAAATAGGCGTACCCGTAAAGCCGATATATGTAGCGTTCGGAAGCGTATCACGGATAATTCGAGCCGTACCGATGACCTTACGGGCAACAAGTTCTCCGTCCTCATTCTTAGTCATCTTGATTTTTTCGGTAAGACCGTACTGACCTCTATGGGCTTCATCAGCCATAACGATGATATTTCTTCTTTCGGACAGCGGCTCACCAGATTCCTCAAACTTCTGCATTGTCGTGAAGATAATGCCGTTAGCCTTGCGACCGTCAAGGAGCGTTTTCAGGTGTTCACGGCTCTCGGCGTGGACTGGCTCTTGACGGAGAAAAGCCTTGCACTTCGCAAACTGCGAATAGAGCTGATCGTCAAGATCATTTCTGTCCGTGATAACAACAATAGTCGGGCTTTCAAGTGCAGACTGGAGCAAATGAGCATAGAACACCATAGACAGCGACTTGCCCGAACCCTGTGTATGCCAGAACACACCGCCTTTACCGTCGGTTACAGTAGCCTTTTTCGTGGATTCAATAGCCTTGCGAACGGCAAAATACTGATGATAGCCAGCAAGTATCTTGTAGCTCTGCAAGCCCTCATTGGAGAACAGGATAAAGTTTTTCAAAATATCGAGCAAGCGGTCTTTCGTGAAGATACCCTCAAAGAATGTGTCAAACTGAGCAAACTGCGTATTTTCATAGCTGCCGTCCTTTGTTTTCCACTCCATATAGCGATCCTCGCCCGAAGTGATCGTGCCTGCTCGGTTCTCCGAGAGGTCGCTCATAACGCAGATAGCATTATAGATGAACATAGAGGGAATGGAGTGCATATAGTTCCTGATCTGCGTATAGGCTTCGGAAGCGTCCGTTTCCTCACGGGACGGAGATTTCAGCTCCATAAGCACCACGGGCAGACCGTTGATGAACAGCAGGACATCGGGGCGCTTCTCGTCATTCTCGATGAACGTCCACTGATTAGCCACAATAAAGGAGTTGTTGTCCACGTTGTCATAGTCCACAAGGTAGCAGAGTGCGGAACGCTCCTCACCCTTGTCGGTATAGCGGACTTCAATGCCGTTTTGCAGATAGTCCATAAACACAGCGTTTTTCTGCACAAGCTCGCCGTTTTCAAAGTTCTGGAGCTTAAAGAGCGCATCGCTGATCGCATCATCGGGGAGCGTGGGATTGAGCCGATAGAGTGCCGCCGTCAACTCGTCCATATACAGCGGTGTCTTATAGTCACGGTCTATTGCCGGACCGTATGCATGGGTATATCCCATTTCCTCAAAAAGCTGTATAATAGCGTTTTCGTATTTTTCTTCGGTGTAAGGCATATTCTATCAACTCCTTATCTATAAAATATCTGCATAGTATCTACCGTTTATCAGACTAAAAACCACCTCAGAGGGGAAAAGGTTTTCTCCCATATTCGCCATTCCTATTACGGTCATCGCCCATTCGCTCAACTGCTCAGGCAATCTAAAACACTTGTTCTCAGGTTCACTCGCAATAGTTGCTAAAGGATTACCGTCTTTATCAAACCCAACAGACAGTACAAGATACTTGGTATGCCCTTCATTTATCACCAATTCAGGCTGCTTATTGACATCAAAGTAAATCTTTGCGCCCTTATTGTCTCGGAAATACTCATCTGTTTCAGGAACAACAGGCTCAACAGGCAGTTTACTGTGTATCCTATTAAAGTGTTCTTCAAGTCTTCTGCACATACAAGTGTTACAATATTCAGGGTGCATATCAAAGTCTTTCTGTATCTCGTCAGCCGACTTGAAATGATTCATATAATCCAACAGCGCTAACAGACTAATAAGATCATCAGAATAATTGCCGGCATAGATTTTATACCAATCATTGTTAATCTCTAAAAGAATATGGTGCAGCTTTTTATATAAGCATAATTGTTCTTCGCTCACTTTAAACCACGATTTATCAAGCAGAGTTTTTGTTACGGTGGCATTATTGCTTTCATTTCTTAATGAATGATACAATGACTTCATCATCTTTCCGACAATTCCAGCCAACATATCAGCGATTCTTAGCCCGAAATGCTCCTTTGAATCTACTTCGGTACAGTTTACTATTCCAACCTCGATAGCAGCATCATGCGTTTTACTGTTTCCTTCTTTGTCAATAGTAAGGCTATAATCAGCTATTCTTTTGCTTTTCAGGAGTGAACTAAAGCCTACAAAGGACATATGATAGTCCCAGTTAATAGAAGTTGGAGGTTCTACGTCCTGCAAGATCATGAGAATATTCTCAAATGCATTGTTTTCAGCTTCTTTAAGAACAATATTACTTTTATTAAGTTCTATTCTTTGGGTGAAAAAATCTATAAGTGAAGAAACAAATTCCTCTGGTTCAGCATAAATGCTGTTTATTACCTCTGTTGGACGATATGTAAGGATTGCTTTCACTATCGAGTATCGAACAGAATCCATATCGACAAATATGCTGTTCGTATAATCTTTGAATAGCTGGATGATAACATATTCTATCTTGCTTGCTACAAAAAGATAGATAAAGAAATCATCATCTATGATAGATAGAAAGTCATTCAGCATCTCAACATTTGGCTTGTTAAAAGAAGCAAAGCCGCACTTAAACTGATTGCTTTTGAAGGTATCGCTTTTTAATTCGCCTTTTTTCTTACGCTCAGCATACTTTTCTTCAAAAGCCAAATATTTCTGCTTTATCTCAGCTTCTTTGTCTGAGTCCCACCCTACAATAGCGGTAAGGAAATTATCATAGTAGTTTTCTCCGGTAATTGTGGAGAGATTGATAATACGGCTATGTTCGGACTCATCATAATAAAAGTTATACATTATCTTCCTCTCCTAACATAAATGAAAATTTACGCTTGCAAGCAGCCTAAATCCGCACCGCCGACACGTCGATCTCCCCATTCATCAGTTTCGGCAGGAGCGTATCACGGAGGGCGGCAAGGTGTTCGTTTTCATCACGA
>Ga0116147_1004909_pt1 | contig 11611 bp, 12 predicted proteins | sample AD_JPNHG3_MetaG_FD_89749 | JGI IMG/M metagenome (GOLD analysis project Ga0116147, IMG submission 89749) | Active sludge microbial communities of municipal wastewater-treating anaerobic digesters from Japan - AD_JPNHG3_MetaG | ecosystem: Engineered > Bioreactor > Anaerobic > Digestate | place...
AATGCCCGTCATATCAATGAGGCAATTGATTTGCTCCTCTCAAGAAATGCTGATGCAGTTATCTCGGTATGCGAAATGGATCATTCTCCTCTCTGGGCTAATACCTTGCCTGAAAACTTATCGATGGTAAATTTTCTTCACGATGAAATAAAGAATAAGCGAAGTCAGGATTTGCCAACATATTATCGAATAAATGGTGCGATATATATTGTTAATACTAACCGATTTATAAGAGAGCGGACAATATTTTTGGAAGAAAATATATTTGCTTATATTATGTCAATAGGGGATTCAATTGATATTGATAATATGTATGATATGAAAATAGCAGAAATTATCATGAAAGACAAAATATTAGACTTATAAAATAGAAAGATTATCGAGATTTATAAGACATGCAAAAGAAAAGAATAGTATTTTTTAGCAGATGCAGATTAGCTGATCTATATGGGGAAATTGATTCAGTACTTTCTAAAAAGTATGAAATTTTCCATGTTGCATACGATTATAGTGAGTTTAACATTCTTAATAAGAAATATAATATCCCCCCATCTAAAATTACAATATTTAAAGTATTCTTTAAGAATTATTTGTTGTCTAATCCTAAGCCAGATTTAAATAAGCTCAATATTATTGATAGAATAATTATTCAGGCTACCGATGAAAGATTCAACCTTAATAGTAGCATCCAGAGTGACAGGGCAATGGCTGGTATGCCATATCTAGACGCTTTAAGAATTATACAAGCCTGCTATTCGTTCTGGGACGAGTACTTGAATAAGATATCGCCTGATATAGTTTTTCATGAGCTCGTTTCTCTTTCGATAAACCATATGTGTTCAGTAATATGTAAAATAAAATCTATCTTTTATGTCTCGGAAATACAGATATTTGGTATGCATAGCTATGATCTTTTCTTTTGTACCTATTGGGGAGGGAGTCCGGAATATTTAAAAGGAACAAGGAAAAATGCAACATCGGAAAAAATTGAAGAGAATTTATCAGAGATCAATGCTTATCTAGATAAATTTCGTAATAGCGTTAATACTTTTTTACTCTCGCAGAGGAAGGGCTTTAGATTAATACGTACTTTAAATAATGCAATAAATGTCAGTATATCAAATTTTATACATAATAAAAAGGGCTATGAGCTTGAGGATTATATTGAGAAATACATATATAGTAATAATATGCCATTAAATAGGGCTAAAAATTTAATACGTTATAGATTTTTCCCGTGGGATAAATATGATGCAAGCAAACAATTTTATTTTTATCCTATGCATTTGGAACCAGAAGGAGCTGTATCTTATTGGGGTGATGGCTTATATGCTAACCAGATAAAGCTTATAGAGAACATCGCAGGAATGCTTCCTCCTGGTGTATTGCTATACGTAAAGGATCATCCTCATGAGATTGGCTATCGTGCAGTAAATGACTACTATATTCTAAAAAGTATACCAAATATTAGAATTATAAAAGCAGATCTCCCAGCTAGAAGGATCATTTTGGATTCTAAAGGTGTAATAACAATTAATGGTACTGCTGGATTTGAAGCATTGCTTCTCAATAAGCCTGTGTATATATTCGGCAATGCATATTATGAATTTTCTAATAGAGTTACGAAGGTCAAAAATATAAAAGATTTAAGAAATATTTTATATAGAGATAGTCAATTAAATTTCAGTGATGATATTGATTTATACCAGTTCATTTTTTTAATTCTTAAAAACAGTTATGAAGGCAATACTACAGTATACTATGGACAAAAAGGCGAGATTGATAGAAATAATATAATCAAGATATCAAATTCATTTCAATCATTTATAGATTCCCTGTAGCATTTTTGTGTATTACCATATTAATTATGGAGTAAAATTGCAAATCAAATCAGTTATTCATAATAGTGGATCTATTGACAGCGCAATGTATATTGTTGTCAATATTGCTTTAAGTATTGTAAGTTTTTTCAGATCATTCATATTTATGAGAGTACTAAATATGAATGAGCTAGGAATAATTACTTTAGTTCAAACAATTGCGCAATCTATAGGGATACTTCAAATTGGAATGATCAATGGTGGTTATAGGATTTATTCTATTCAGGAAGAAAGTCGTTCTAGTCAAGTCAATAATGTGCTCTTTTCATTTATCCTAACATTAGGATCTGGGTTGTTTCTAATCTGGACTTTGCTAAGGTTAGTTGGGATCAATGTTGCAATAGCGCTTCCAATTTCATTAGTTGGCATTTTGATTGGAATATTATCATTATTGGCTAATTGGCTAACTAATACATTAATTGCAAGTCAGAAATTCAAGGATCTTAATTTTGTTAACCTTATTTCAGCTGCTTTTGCATTGTTAATACTAACAATTATCCCATATTGGAGAATTTCCGGTGCAGTACTAGCTATCCTAGTCCAGCCTGCAATGTTTGTCGTATTAGCTTTATTTATTCATAGATCTCTTAGGCCATATAAATTCTCTCTTGATCTGAAAGAGATAAAGGTAATCTTGAAATTTGGTTTTATACCTTTCTTGATTGGAGTTTTTGTCTTATTAAATGCCCAGTTAGAACGTTGGACAATTGTATATAATATTGGTACACAGGCCTTGGGAGAATTTTATTTAGTATTTCTGTACTCGTCATTATTTGTGATTATCCCTTCTTCTCTTAATGCAATATTTTTCCCGAAAATAATTAAAGCATATTCACAAAAAAAGATAGATGTAGTCAAATCAAATCTAAGAAGATATTATTATCTGCTTAGTTTATATAGCATAATAATGATCTTTATAACATTATTTTTTATGGGTTACTTGATTGATAGGTTTATTCCACAACATCACATTGGTCTTAAATATGTCCATATAATCCTGCCCGGATTGATAGTCATTCTGTTTTCTGATCCAATAAGTGTCTTGCTTAATGCATCTAAAATTTTGAATCCGATGCTTTATATATCTATAATTAGTATGATTATTAATATAATTTCTATTTTTGTTTTGATGATAGAGAAAAAGATATCATTGGAATCACTGGCGATGTTGAGAACATTCATGAATGTTTCTACATGTATTCTATATATATTGGTATATTTTTTTAATAAAAAGCTTATATGGGGTAATTATGAGAATCAATAAGAAATTAAAGGCTCGTCTATCTACAATATATTACAAGTTCAAATTTGGCAAATTTGGAAAAAGATCAGTTATTATTGATCCGCTCAATATAAATGGAGCGCGAAATATATATATAAATGAGAATGTCGTTATTGAAAGTCTATCGTGGATTGCAGCTGTACCTTTGACAAATACAAAAGACTGCAAATTGGAAATATGCAGTGGTTCTAGAATTGGTCATTTTAATCACATTTATGCAACACATTATATTAAAATCGGTAAAGACGTGCTTACATCGGATAGAGTATATATTTCTGATAATAGTCACGATTATTCAGATATAGAAAAGCCAATCCTCAGATCTAATATACGGCAATTGAATGATGTATCGATAGGCGAGGGCTCATGGATTGGAGAAAATGTATCCATAATAGGAGCATGTATTGGCAAGCATTGTGTAATAGGTGCAAATGCTGTTGTAACAAAAAATATACCCGACTACTCTATTGCAGTAGGAGTACCGGCAAAGGTAATAAAGAAATTTGATGCAATAACGGGAAAATGGGCGAAAGTCGCTGAATAGGAACAAATTTTATGGGAAATATATTAATTACCGGTGGGGCAGGATTTATTGGATCGCATCTTGCACGTCAACTTGTATCCCTTGGGTATAATGTAACAGTATTAGATAATCTAAATCCTCAAATTCATGGTATTAATCCAGAAAGAGAATCAAGTCTATATAAAAGCCTACCCAAAAATATTCGATTTATAAAGAGCGATATAAATAACAAAGAAAGAATGATCGAAGCCATTCAAAATGAAGATGTTATTATCCATTTGGCTGCAGAAACTGGAACTGGACAATCAATGTATGAAATTGAGCAATACTGCAGGACGAATATCTGTGGCACAGCATTGATATTAGATATCTTGGCAAATGAAAAAACCTCTATTAAAAAATTTATTCTTGCCTCCTCTCGTGCTGTTTATGGAGAAGGAAAGTATTACTGCAAAGAATTTGGGTATGTTTATCCAGATTCGAGATCAGAAATTGACATGAAAAAGGGTAATTTTGAAGTCAAGTTGGAAAATAGAAATGTTAAATTAAACGCAGTAGCTACTGATGAAGGAAGTAAGATTCATCCTTCTTCAGTATATGGAATTACAAAGCAAGTTCAAGAGCAACTTGTGATGACCATATGTCCTCCCTTGGATATTGCTCCGATTATTTTTAGATATCAGAATGTATATGGGCCTGGCCAATCATTAAGGAATCCTTATACTGGTATATTGTCAATATTTTCTAATAGAATTAAAAAAAATAAGCAAATCATTGTTTTCGAGGATGGAAAAGCAAGTAGAGATTTTGTTTATATTGATGATGTTGTGAGAGCGACGATTCTCGGTATAGAGAATGAAAAAGCAGGAAACCAGATATTCAATGTAGGATCTGGGATACAAACAAGCATTATAGATATTGCAAATCATTTGATGCAAGAATTTGGCATTTCAGTGCCTATTGTAATAAATGGCTCATTTAGAATCGGAGATATAAGGCATAATTTTGCGGATTTGAATAAGATTAGGATAATGCTGGGCTTTTCACCTTCAGTTGATCTTAAAACAGGCCTTCATAATTTTGTTGAATGGGTAAAACAGCAGGATGAAGGAGAAGATAAATATGAGTATTCCTTAGCTGAAATGAAAGAAAAAGGATTATATAAATAATGGCAAAGATAGGAATTGTAACTATATTATATAATAGTGCTAAGGTTCTTTCTGATTTTCTCAGTTCTCTTGATAAACAAGACTATAAAGAATTTTGTCTCTTTGCAATTGACAATAAATCTCCAGATAATTCTTTGGATATATTAAATAGACTTAAAGGTACTCTTACATATGAAATTGTAATAGTGGAGAATCACAAAAATTATGGAGTAGCAAAAGCCAATAATATTGGAATAGAAAAAGCTCTTGCTATGGGATGTGATTTAGTTCTTCTCGCAAATAATGATATAGTGCTTAAAAGAGATACAATCAGAAATTTAATTGATAGTCATTATAAAAATGGAGCAATGATAAGTGTTCCTAAGATATTTTATTATAAAACCGAAAATATCAATTCAGCAGGAGGAGAATTTTGCTACTATTCCGGTAACTTCAAGATGAATGCAAAAGGTAGAAAGGATAGTCATAAATATGCTATTTCAAGATGGGTAGATTATGCACCAACTTGCTTTATGCTAATTAATCCAATTGTTTTTCATGAGATAGGAAATATGGACGAGAGATTTTTTGTCTATTTTGATGATACTGATTTTTGCTACCGGGCTTACAAGAAGGGATTTAAGATTCTTTTTGAACCATCATCTATAGTTGAACATAAAGAAAGTACCTGCACTGGCGGAAATATGAGCGATTTTTTCATTTATTATTTTTATAGAAATCTTGTATTTTTTGCACGAAAGCATTTTGATTCAATGCAAAAATTAGTTGTTTATAAATATCATATTTTGAAATTCTTATTCAGAGATATCTATTATTATGGTTATTATAAGAAGATCATTCTAATCTACAGGGCTATAAAAGAAGGACTAAGCATTCCGTTGTATTAGATAAGAAAACCTAGATCAATAGTTTGGATTATTTTTATATTATTTTGATACAATAGCAAAGAAATGGATATGCATCATAAAAATCATAATAATAATATATTGAAACTTATCTTAGCTTTTTTAATTTTACTACAATTTGGTAGTGTTATATACTCCTTTTATCCTATTTTAATAGATCTTACATGCTTCTGGCTTTGTACGATAATTTTGCTCAGTGATAAAAAATCATATAATAAAAAGCTGGTATATTCCATTTTCATCATATCTTCATTACTTATATTAATAGGCTTATTTACCAATAACTCAAGTCTTAAAAATAATCTAAATATTATTTTTAGAATTGCTGTTTCTGGAATGATCCTTTGGATATTTAGAATAAATTATAGAATATATAAAAACTATATATCAAGAGCATTAAAAGTCATAATATATATTTCTTTCATAAATATAATATTAATTAATTCAGGAGTAGAAAAACAGTTCCCTTCCTATACTGCAGAAAATGGATATTATGTAAGAAGTTTATTTTTCATTTTCAATTCCTCAACAACAGCAAAATTAAAGGGGATTTCCTTTGTAAGAAATCCAGGTATTTTCTGGGAGCCAGGAATATTACAAATTGCTGGAAATTTATTATTCTATTTATTTTTCTTTGAAAAGATAAAGTCCCATCTGATTGATAAGATAGTAACAATTATAGTAATTTTATCAACATTTTCTACTACGGGCTATATAATAATGTCAATTCAAATATTGATTTATTTGATCCAGAATAGGAAAAATAGAAAATATATTATATTATATGTAATTTTTATTATGCCAATAGTTTTATTTAATTTAATGGATAAAATTAATAATAGAAATGAATATGGATCATTTTATTTTCGATTGTATGATATAAATGTTGGCTTAAAAATAATTCTGAATAATCCATTATTAGGAATAGGATATAACTTCAATTCCTATTTAGATAGTATTAGCAGCTTTAATTCGATTGCAAATAGTCAAGTAATAAGGGCAAATTCTAATTCAATTATTCAATTGTATGTGTATTTTGGCTTAGTTATAGGTTCATTATTTCTTTTTTATCTATATAAACAAAAAATATTTACATATAAGAAATTAGTTTTTATCATTATACTATTCTCTCTGATGAGTGAACCTCTATTATTTACTTATTTTATTCAAATTTTATTTCTAAGTGGAACAATAGATAGCTCCCATGAACTTAATAAATCTATACACTATAGATATAAATCTGAACATTATAAATATAAATAGAAGAGAAAAGATGGAATTTTCAATTATAATACCATATTATAATAATGAATTTACTATTGATAGAGCCTTAATGTCATGTATAAATCAGACATATAAGTTCTATGAGATAATAATCATTGATGACAATAGTTCTTTACAGTCAAAAAATGAGCTCGATGCTATAATAAAAAGATATATTGATAGAGCAAGCATACAATTAATACATAATGATAGAAACTATGGTCCTTCCAAATCAAGAAATGTTGGATGGGATAATGCAAGAGGAGAATATATTGCATTTTTAGATGCTGACGATTACTGGAGGCCTGACAGGCTAGAAAGTGCTTTTAATATTTTGAAGAGCCTTGGATTTCCCAAGTGTTGTCTTGGTCAAGCTGCATCAAATAATCCCAATGTGACAAGGAATTGTTCAGACTTAGAAAGAATCAAGTATTATTGCTTATTAGTTAGGAATTTTGCTCCGACTCCGTCAATTATTGTTAGAAGAGATATTGAATTTCGTTTTGATGAAAACATGCGATACGCAGAAGATCATGATCTATGGGCTCGCATAGCAAGGAAATATAAAGTATATAAAAATTCTAGTATTGTCAGTTATATTGATCATGAGGTATCTAAGGGGAAAGGATTGAGTTCAAATTTATGGAAGATGCGTCGCGGTGAAATATATTTATATAAAAAAAATGTTAACAAAATTTTTTACCCTTTTTTTTTAATGCTATCAATAGCTAAATATATATATAAAAGCTTTTTAAATGTTATCAGAAATAGTTTATGAATAAGAATCCGTCATAATATTCCATAAGTATTTTGAGATATTTATCGCAAAGGTATGATTCATATTTATATTTTAATTTGCTTTTATTTTTGATAATTGATGATATAACCATACAAAGGTAAGTGATAATGCCAAAACTTAATTGTTCAATAGTATTGTTTAATAATTCAATTTATCAAGTCGAAAATATTATTAAATGCATTCTGAATACGACATTTGAGGTCAAAATTTATTTAATAGATAATTCAAAAATATCATTATATAAAGATTTAATTACGACTGATAAGCGGATTACTTATATTCACAACAGAATAAATATGGGTTATGGTAAGGCTCATAATATTGCAATACGAAAGAGTATTAGCGATGGCGTTCCATATCATTTGGTAATAAATCCAGATGTATCATTCAAGAAAGGAACATTAGAAGCTATCTATGGATTTATGGAGGGGAATCCTGATATTGGTCTTTTGATGCCTAAAATATTATATCCTGATGGATCTTTACAATATGTATGCAAGATGATCCCTACTCCTTTAGATCTTTTCGAACGGAGATTCTTGAATTTTGGACATCTCAGAAAGATCATTGAAGCGCGAAATAATCGATTTGAATTGAGATTTGCAGATTATAATGATTTAATGAATGTACCATTTCTTTCAGGGTGCTTTATGTTTCTAAGAACATCGGCCTTGAAGGAAATTGGTCTATTTGATGAAAGATTTTTCATGTATGCTGATGATACTGATTTGTCAAGAAGAATCCATGAAAAATATAAAACAATTTACTATCCCAAAGTGTCAATAATTCATGATCATGCAAGAGAATCTTATAGGAATAGAAAAATGTTGATCATTCATATCATAAATGTCATTCGCTATTTTGATAAATGGGGTTGGATAAGAGATAAGAAAAGAAAATTCTATAATGCAAAATTGTTAGAAGAGCTAAGGCACAATCAAATTTATCAGTAAAGGGAAGCTTGAGGAGCTGTAGTATAATGAGCCTTTGAATTTAGACCATTGTTGATGAAAAATAAGGTGGACAGAAGCCTTCTTGCAAAGGATGGATAAGGAGGCATGGAGTTCACTATGCGCAAACACTACGACAAGGAATTCAAGGCGAAAGTAGCTATTGAAGCGATCAAGGGAGAAAAGACAATTCAGGAATTGGCAACACTCTATGGAGTGCATCCCAATCTTGTAGCCTTATGGAAGAAGCAGCTACAGGAGAATGCACCGGAGCTGTTTGAGAGAACCCAGAAGGATAAGGATAAGGAAGCAGCACAGCACAAAGAAGAGGAGCTCTTTAAGGAGATTGGGCAACTTCAAGTAGAGAATGAGTTTTTAAAAAAAAAGTACAAACAGTTGTACGGGACAGAACCACAATGGTAGAGCCGAATCATCCTGAGCTTTCGATTCGTCGGCAATGTGTGTTGCTTGGTATCTCCAAAGGGAGTTACTACTATAAACCGAAAGCGAGAAGAACAAAGGAGGAGCACGAGGTTTGTATGCTTGGGCATATCCTTGAGGTACTAAAGGAGACACCGTTCTATGGGTATCGGAAGGTAGCGCGGTCGCTTGCGCATGCACAGGTTACCCGGAAGCAAGTGCGGAGGCTTATGCAGAAGGCAGGGTTACGCGCGATCTATCCAGCAAGGAATCTCTCAAAGCCAAGGAGGGGAGCAGCAAAGTATCCCTATTTATTAAAAGACAAAACGATATGGCTGCCAAATCAGGTATGGGCATCGGATATCACGTATATTCGCCTTGCAGGGGGAACGGTGTATCTTGTGACGATCATCGATGTATATTCGAGAAAGATTCTCTGCTTTAGGATATCGAATACGATGGATGCAGAGTTTTGTGTCGCAGCACTGGAAGAAGCGATTCTTAGCTATGGAATCCCATGTATTTTCAATACTGATCAAGGGAGTCAATTTAGTTCGGATGCTTTTCTCTCGATACTAAAAGACTATGATATCCAGATCAGTATGGATTCAAAGGATCGGGCATTGGACACTATCTATGTGGAGCGATTCTGGCGAAGCCTTAAGTACGAAGACATTTATATAAAGGACTATCAGAGCATGAGAGAACTCAAAGAAGGAGTCGCTCGGTACATGCACTTTTACAATGCGGAGCGCTTTCATGAGTCATTAGACTATGAAACGCCCGATGATAGATATGGAAGTAAGTTCTCCGTTGGAGACATAACAGAGGTTGCATGAAGGGGATAATCCACCTTAATTTTTCAGAAAAGTGGTCTTGACAAACAGGCTCACCTTATAGTGGTACTGTCCATTGGGCCCAGCATAAATTTTAAGAAAGGTTCATTGTTATGAAATCCATCATTCTTGCGGGTGGTCTTGGTACTCGGTTGTATCCGCTCACCTATGCGGTCTCAAAGCAGATTCTGCCGGTGTACGATAAGCCAATGATTTATTATCCGCTCTCAGTGCTTATGTTGGCTGGGATTCGAGAAGTACTGGTCATTTCGACACCGCGGGATCTGCCGGTATTCCGCGAGCTTCTTGGGGACGGATCCAGGCTGGGGATGCGCTTTGCGTACAAAGTACAGGAAAAGCCGCGGGGCCTGGCAGACGCATTTATTCTGGGTGAGGATTTTATTGGTTCCGATTCGGTGGCTCTTGTCTTGGGCGATAATATCTTCTATGGGCAGCGGTTTACGGAGACACTCAAAGCAGCGCGTCAAAAAACCGAAGCCGGTGGCGCCGTGATTTTCGGGTACTACGTCAAAGATCCAATCCAGTATGGCGTCGTGGAGTTCGACGAGCAGGGCAAGGTCATTTCCATCGAGGAAAAACCCCAAAAACCAAAGTCGCGGTACGCGGTGCCGGGCCTGTATTTTTACGATAATGAGGTGATCGAAATTGCAAAGCAGGTACAACCTTCAGCTCGTGGCGAAATCGAAATAACCACCGTGAACAACGAGTATTTAAAGCGCGGCAAGTTGCATGTGGAGCTCTTGGGCCGTGGAATGGCTTGGCTCGATACGGGTTCGTACGACGGACTTTTGGAAGCGTCGAATTTTATCGAGACCGTACAAAAGCGCCAGGGCCTCTATGTGGCGTGTATCGAAGAGATCGCCTATCGGAATGGCTGGATAAATCGGGAAGAGCTCATTAAGGCCGCTAATGGTTGTAAGACCGACTACGGCGAGTATTTGCGCTTTGTTGCGGAGGAATCCTGATGCCATTTCAAATGCGGACCACACCGATTGATGGGCTTCTCGTGATTGAGCCGAAGGTTTTTGCCGACGAACGTGGCTTTTTTATGGAAAGCTTTAAGGCTTCGGACTTTGCTGCCTTTGGCATAGCGCACGACTTCGTTCAGGACAATCATTCCAAGTCGAGAAAAGGCGTGATTCGTGGCTTGCACTTTCAGCGGGCTCCGTATGCACAAGGCAAGCTTGTGCGCGTCACGCGCGGTCGTGCTTGGGATGTCGCGGTGGATCTTCGTAAGGGTTCTCCAACGTTTGGCACATGGTGTGCAGTTGAGCTTTCTGCGGACAATCATCTTCTTTTTTGGATTCCTGAAGGCTTTGCGCACGGGTTTCTTGCGCTTGAAGACGATACCGAGCTCCTCTACAAGTGCACCACAGAGTACAATCCGACTTCCGACGGTGGGATACGTTGGAACGACCCGGATATCGGTATCGGCTGGCCCCAAATCGGTGTACCGCCCCTTCTTTCTACCAAAGACGCGGTTTTGCCGCTGCTAAAGGATTGCACACTATGATATGGATTATCGGCAGCGCGGGTATGCTCGGCACCGAACTCGTCGAGCGC
>Ga0116147_1004927_pt1 | contig 11579 bp, 7 predicted proteins | sample AD_JPNHG3_MetaG_FD_89749 | JGI IMG/M metagenome (GOLD analysis project Ga0116147, IMG submission 89749) | Active sludge microbial communities of municipal wastewater-treating anaerobic digesters from Japan - AD_JPNHG3_MetaG | ecosystem: Engineered > Bioreactor > Anaerobic > Digestate | place...
AACAGAGCAAGCCCTACATTCTTTACTTGCTTAAACAATGGAATAACATAAACAAAACAAGCGAGGTGCATAAAAAAACACGCCCCTCGCTTAAGCAAAACAAGCATGCTTAAGCAAAACAAGCATGCTTAAACAAAATAAGCATGCTTAAACAAAATAAGCATGCTTAAACAAAACAAAAAAAGCCTAGCATAACGCTAGGCTTTTTTATTATCCTGCAAACATTTGCAAACATTTACATCATTCTTGTTTTTCCACTAAGGCATCTCTTACTTTGAGTAAGGTTACTTACTCTGGAAGAGACGCGTGCGAATATGGACAACGCTTTTTTTACTCTGGGGAGGAGTTGCTCTGGGGAGTTAATTTGCTCTGGGGAGGCAAATTCAAATTTACTCTGGGGAGTTAATTTGCTCTGGGGAGGCAATGTTGCTCGGGGAAGAATTTGCTTGGGGGGAGAAAATTTGCTTGGGGGAAAAAACTTTAGGAAAATTTTTCTATATAATAACATGCTTCTGTGACAGCTTGTTTTAGAGCATATATAACTTTTTATATTTAATACATAACCTTAGACAACACTTTTTTTTGAAAATTTGTTCTAGAGAAAGCAAACTTATTCTGGCGAAATAAATTTACTCTGGGCAATTTTTTTGATTTTTCTATTGCATTTTATAAATTTGTTTTTAAAATTAGAATAACCATTCTAATTAGAATGTTAAATTAGAATATTTATTATAATTAGTATATTAATTTAGAAGATTTATTCTAATTAGAATATTAAATTAGAACACTTATTCTAATTAGAATATTAATTTATTCTAATTTTTTTACCAAAGGGAAATGAAATGGGAGAATATAAGATTTCAGAAGAAACGAAACAATCATTAATTCAAGCTGCTGGAATTTTATGTGCACAACATGGTGTGGATAATGTTTCTGTTCAAAAAATTGCAAAGGCTGCAAATATGCATCCTAGTGCTGTGAATTATCATTTTGGAAGTAAAGAAAATTTATTGCAATGTGTGATGCTTGAAGCAATGAGGAATTGGAACATTGCCCGTCTTGTTCAATATTATGAAAATAATGTTAACTTATTGCGTTCCTTAGATGGAAAACGTCAAATGGTGCGTGATTTATTGAGTATGTTTTATGAGATGTTGTATCATGAGGGACAACCTTTATGGATAAATATGGTAATGGCTCGCTGTGTTATGGGGCGTGAAAAGTTGCGTGATATGCTTTTTAAGGAGCTTGTAGAACCTATTTTTTCTCTATTTGCTCATTTGTATAGGGAAATTACTGGTAATGAAGATTTAGACAGTGCACGTTGTTGGGTTATAAATGCGATATCATCTGTTCTTCTTGTTACGATTAATTTAACTTGGCTTTCTAATGGCGAACCTGGAGAGTCTGTAAATTACAGTTTTTATCGACGCATTCAGATGTTTGCAACGGAAAATGCGTTGTTTAGTATGGGTTTATGAGGTCTTTGTTGAAATAGATGTAGATGAATCATTTTTTGATAGGATGCAGTTATGTGTAAGTTTGTTGTATTTTGTTTTTGTTTGATGTTTATAGTTTGTGGTTGTAAAGAGGCAAAAAAGACAGTGGAAGTGCCGTTGCATCGCGTTAAGGTTCATTGTGATATTTTACGGGAACATGATTTTGCAAAGATGATTCGTGTGCAAGGTACGATACAAGCTATAGAGCGTGCTGGGATATCTGCACGGATATCTGGTACACTTGATTTTTTAAAGGTAGATCACGGTGATGCTGTAAAAAAAGGTGATGTTCTTTTTCAAATTGATCAGGTTAATTTGGAAAATAGTGTAGCATTGGCAAAAGAAGATTTACGTGTCGCAGAAGATATAGAATATGCTGCAAAGGTAGATTTAGAAATTGCACGAACACAGTTGGAAAAAATTCAGTTAGATTATAAGAGAAATAAGAAATTGTTTGAGTCAAAAGCAATTTCTATTGGTATGTTTGAAGAGGCTGAAGTTGCTTTGAAAAATGCTATGTCTTCAGAACGAAAATTGGAAGCTGTGTTGCGTTATAATTCTACCAAAGTGAAGCAAGCTAAAGTTTTATTGGAAATTGCACAAAAGAATTTGGCAGATTCTATTATTAAAGCTCCATTTGATTCTGTTGTGACTTCTAAATCTAAAGAAGAAAAAGAATTTGTAGTTGCAGGAACACCAATTTTGTATTTAGAAAATCAATCTCAAATGGAATTATCATGTATTATTAGTGCTGTGTATTATAAGTATATATCATTAAATACTCCTATTTTTATTTATTTTAATGGCGAGCTTGTTTGTAAAACAAAGTTGCGTTTTATTGCACCTGCAGTGGATCCTTTGAGTCGTACTTTTGAAATTCAAGCTGATTTTCCAAGGAATGCAAATGTAATTAGTGGTACATTGTGTGATGTGGATATTGTTTTGGCAGAAAGTTGTGGTTTAGGTTTGCCTCGTGATGCTGTTTTATTGCGTAAGGGAGGACAATATATTGCATATGAAGTAGTGCAAGACAGAGCAAAACAAGTTGCTATAGTCCCTGGCATTCATAGTCATGGTTTTATAGAAGTGTTGAATGCAAATGATTTGAAAAATAAGAAAATAGTAATTCATGGTCAATATTTTTTGAATGATAATTCTTTAGTTGATGTTACAAAGGATTTTTCGAAGAAAAAGTAGTATTATTTTAATATAAGGGATTAAAAAAAAGTCCTATGTAAGAAGATAGTAATAGGGGAAAGTAGTGGATAGGCGATAATTTTATTTTGTTGTTGTTTTTTTGAAAGAATAAAAGTATGTCTATTAGTGAAATTTCGATTAAAAGGAAGATCGCAGTTAGTTGTGTGATTATTATGTTTGTATTTTTGGGGTTGAAGTCGTTTTTTAATATAGGTGTGGATTTACTTCCTAATTTTGATTTTTCGTATGCACAGATTACTACGATTTATCCTGGTGCCTCGCCAGAAGAGGTGGAAGTAGAGGTAGCAAAGCGTCTTGAAGATGCTGTTTCTTCTATGGATGGTATTAAGCATATTACTAGTATTTGTATGGAAAATGCTTGTGGAACGATGATGGAATTTCAGCTCGGTGTGGATATTGATATTACGATTCATGAGATTCGTGAAAAGATTAACACAATTATAGATGATTTTCCTAAGACTGTGGAAACTCCTCAGATTAATAAACTTAATATGAATGCAATTTCTGTAGTTTCTTTGTATTTAACAGGTGAATTGACGCTAGATGAGATGTATGACTATGTAGATGATAAGTTGTCAAATTATTTTTCATCTACGCCAGGTGTGGCTGGAATTCGTGTTCATGGTGGAAATGAGGTGGAGTTGCATGTGATTTTGAATCAGGAGCGTTTAATTTCTAGCAATTTAACAGTACCTGAGATTATTGCGTCGATTAGTGCAAATAATATTAAGCTTCCAGCTGGGCGATTGCGCCAACATGGTCGTGAGATTACTGTGACGTATGATGCTGAATTCCGTGATATTGAGGCTTTGCGACATTTGGAAATTAGCAATACTGTAGGAAAGCGTGTTTATTTAGGAGATATTGCTGAAATTAAGTTGATGTCTAAGGAAATTCGCCAAGAAGGCTATCTTGATCAAAAGTTGGGGATTGCAATTGATATTGTAAAGAAAAGCGAGGCCAATGCTGTAAAAGTGATTGAAGGAATCCGCAAAAAGTATGATGATTTGATTGAAAATTCAATGCTTCCAAGTGGTATGGTGCTTCATTGGTTTAAAGATACAGGAAGCTATATTGAAGCATCTGTGAATGATGCTTGGTATAGTGTATTTTTAGGAATTGCCTTAACTGCTTTTTTATTGTATTTGTTTTTACATGATCTGCGAACAACGATGATTTGTGCCATCGTAATTCCCATTTCCATTGTGATTACATTTATGGCTATGTCAGGTTTGAATTATACTTTTAATACAATGACATTAGTTTCTATAGGTTGTGCAACAGGTGTTTTGGTGGATAATGCCATTGTGATTCTTGAAAGTATTTTTACTCGTTTGAATAGGGGTGATAATTTAGAGAAGGCGGCAGCAAAAGGAACAAATGCTGTTGTAAATGCTGTACTTGGTTCTGCTTTAACAAATCTTGTAGTGTTTTGGCCTGTAATGACTATGACTGGGAATGTTGGAGTTGTTTTGAACTCATTTGCTGGCGTTATGGTTGTAACTACATTGGTTGCCATTTGCATTAGTTTTACTTTAACTCCTATTTTATCTTGTTTATTGCTGAAAAAAAATGTCGATGAACGTTCAAAGTGGAATAAGCGTATGTTTTTTTTATGGGATAAGTTTTACGATTCCATGGTATATTGGTTTAATCGATCGATTAAAGGAGTGAGTCGACATTCTGGTATAGTGATTATTTTGATTGTAGTAGGTTGTACTGCGATCATGGTGCATGTGTATCCCTTTCTTCAATTATCTTTTTTCCCACAATCTGATCGTAGTGAGTTATCGATTGCTTTAGAATTTCCATCCAACAGTGGATTAGCATATACAAGAGAACGAACTTTGAAAATTTTAGAAAAGATTCGTGAAAAGCCTTATGTAATTAAAACAGGGACAACAGTCGGTTTTAAGAATGCTTTGGTCGGACAAGTTTCTGAAGGTGTGTATATTTCTCAAATTGCAATTATGTTAAAACCAAAGGAAGAACGAAAGAAAATTTTAGAAATTGCAGATGAATTGAGAGCTGTTCTCGCCACTGAAGAAAATTTAATATATAATATTGTTTTGCCATCTCCTTTAGGGAATACAGACGTTGAGTTTACAGCTTATATTACAGGTCCTGAATTTGAAGAATTGGAAAAATATTCTCGTATGGGAATGGAAATTTTAAGAAAATCAGGCATAGGGACAGATTTAGATATAAGTAGTCGTCCTGGAAAACCACGTTTTAATATATTGCCCAATCGTCCTATCATGAAAAATTTAGGAATTAATGCCACTATATTGGGGACTTCCGTGCTAGGATATTTTGATGGTGTTGAGGCTGGTACGTATAAAGTAGGGACAAGAACATATGATATTCGTGTGAAAACAGAGGATCGACAAGGTTTTGATTATATTGATAATATTGTTGCAGGATCGATTTATGGAAAACCAATAAATTTAGACACTCTTGTTTTACAAGAACCTGATAGTACTTCGATTTCTTTGATTCGACACGATAAGGAACGTTCTGCTTGGATTTATGGCAATCCAACATTAGGAAATAATATTGGTGAGATGGTGAATATTTTAAATAGAGAGTTGATTCCACAACTGCCTTTTGGATATCGTCTTGCTTATTATGGTCAAGCTGAAATGATGCTAGCAGGTGCTTCGGAGTTTATCACTGTATTTATCACAGCAATTTTTCTTACCTTTTTAATGATTGCCGCAATTATGGAGTCTTGGAGTCGACCTTTTTTGATTCTTTTTACAATTCCTCTTGGATTTGTCGGTATGTTCCTATTTATCTATTTAACCGAAGCTTCTCTTTCTATGATCGGATTATTAGGCGGTGTTATGATGATTGGGCTTGTTGTCAATAACGCAATCTTGATTATGGATGAATGTGTGTATTTAACAGGAAAGGGCGTTCCTACGCACCAAGCTATGATTGAAGCAACACAAAATAAGTTTCGTCCTGTATTAATGACTTCAATTTCTAGTGTTTTTGGGATTATTCCTATGGCATTTGGTACTGGAGTTGGGTCAGAACTTCGTTCTAGTTGTGGAATTGGAGTATTTGGTGGTCTTCTTTTTTCTACGTTTCTTACTTTATATTTTATTCCTGCACTATATTTTAAGTTTGTACGAAACACAGCTTATCCTAAACAATCTCTATTAAAACGAATTTTATTATTTTTAGGCATCCCTGTTTCTATTGAAAAATAATAGTGAAGCATACAATAGGAAGTTAGTATTATTTTAAAAATTCCTAGTTTCTATTAAAAAATATAGTTATGCATACCTTAAGAAATTTTTATCATATTAAAACAAACCTTAAGGTATGCATAACTATATTTTTTAATACTGTTAATTGTAAAACGTTTTGATCGTAGTGAATTATCGATTTTTTTAGAATTTCTATCCAATAGTAGCTTGGACTATACAAGAAAACAAACTATAAAAATTTTAGAAAAAATTCATGAAAAATTTTATATAGTCAAAACAGCGACAACTGTTGGATTTAAAAATGCTTTTGTAGGGCAATTTTTAAAAGTGTGTGTATTTCTCCAATTACAATTATATTAAAACTAAAGGAAGAACGAAATAATATTTTAAAAATTGCAAATGAACTGAGGGCAGTTCTTGCAAATGAGAGCAATTTAATATATAATATTATTTTGCCATCGCCTTTAGGGTCTACAATGTAGAGTTTATAGCTTATATTACGGAATCTGAGTTTGAGGAATTGGAAAAATATTTTCGCATGGGAATGGAAATCTTAAGAAAATCAGAAATAGAAACAGATTTAGATATAATAGTTTTCCTAGAAAAACATATTTTAATATATTTTCCTATTGTCCTATCATAAAAAATTTGTGAGACATGTGTCATTATATTAGAAACTTCTTATATCAAGTCAGTAAATTTAGACATTCGTATTTTGCAAGAATCTGATAGTACTTTGATTTCTTTGATTCAATAAGATAAAAATATTCCTCTTAGATTTATGAAAATCCAATGTTGGAAAATTCTGTTAATGAAATGATGAATATTTTAAATAGAAAGTTGGTTTCACAATTGCCTTTTGGATATCGTCTTGCTTATTATGGTCAAGCTGAAGTGATGCTGTTAGACACTTCTGAGTTTTTCAATGCGTTTATGATATCGGTTTTTCTTACGTTTATGATGATCAACGCAATGATAGAGTCTTGGAGTTGACCATTTCTGATTCTTTTTACAATTCCTCTTGGATTTATTGGTATGTTTGTTTTCATCTTCCATCATTGAATCGGTGTTTTGCTTCCTATGATTAGATTATTAGGTTGAGTTATGATGATTGAGCTTGTTGTCAATAACAAAATTTTGACTATGGATGTTTTTAACAGAAAAGGGCATTCCTACGAATCAAGCTATGACGAAAGCAATACAAAATAAATTTTGCTTTGTGAAGATAACTTCAATTTCTAGTATTTTTGGAATTTATTCTATGGCGTTTGGCACAGGAATAAGATGAAATTTTCTTCTAGTTTTGGAATTTTATCCTATTCCAAAATTTTAAGTTAGAAAATACTATTTAGTCCAAATAGTATTTATCTTAATGAATTTTATTATTTTTAGGAATCCCAGTTTCTATTGAAACATAAAGGAGTTTTTATAATGCTAAAACAAGCAATTTGCATTACGTTATGCATCACTATGTTTTTTGTCACTATCAATTGTGGAACGTTTTGGTATCCAGAACGAAAAGGACAAAGAGGCGGTTCTATTGATGGAAAAGTTGTTTTTATGGACGTACTTATGTGCTTCCTTTTCATCATTCCTGGTGTAATTGCGTTTATTATTGATATTGACAATGGATGTATTTATAAGCCTTACGGATCTGCTGAACTCACAGACCCGATGGATCCTGAGTTAGCAGGTGCATTGCCTAACATACAAGTTGTATTTGTAAATGAAGATGGAATGCAAGTTGGCGAAAATTTACAACTTAATGTTGATAAATATGGAAAAATTCAAAATATCCAAGAATGGCGCGAACGTTCTAAAGCAGCTTATGGTGCACAAATTTATTATAATGGTAAGCTAGTTGAACAACCAATGTAAAAAATAGTCAGACAATAAATCAGAAATACAACTTAATAAAAAAAGTAGCTATTTAAATAGCTACTTTTTTTATTAATTCTATGCTATAGAACATAGAATTTAGCAAGATTTAGCATAGAATTTAACAAGGTTGTTTATAGTTCATTTATAGGAGTAAGAGTCTAAGCCTGTAACTGACCTGATAAATAAGCTTTAATTTCCTGAATATGTGATATTTAGAGTTCTTGGATGTTTGATTTTATACTTGATTGTTGCAAATTGTGACTTTCTTGAATAGTGGTACAGTTACTTTCAGAACATTTGCCTTAGAATATATAAAATTTCCAATTTTATAACGAATTTGCAAAAAAATTGATTGCAATACAGATGACATAATAAAGCATGAGAAGGAGATAAAAATGTATAAATCAATTGATTTATTCGCAGGAATAGGCGGAATAAGACTTGGATTTACCTATGCTTTTAAAGATGAAATAGAGACAGTTTTCATAAGCGAATGGGATGAAAAAGCACAAGAAACTTATCGAGCCAATTTCGATGACGATATAGAAATTATGGGGGACATTACTAAAATAAATGAAAAAGATATTCCTGAACATGATATTTTGCTCGCAGGTTTCCCGTGTCAAGCATTTTCTCTTGCTGGTCAAAAAAAAGGATTTGAAGATGCACGAGGAACCTTATTTTTTGATGTTGCAAGAATAGTACAATATCATCAGCCCAAAGTTGTATTTGCTGAGAATGTAAAGAATTTGATGAATCACGATAAAGGTCGTACTTTTAAGATTATAAAAGAAATTTTAACAAATTTAGGATATATGGTTTTTCACAAAGTATTAAATAGTAAAAATTTTGGAGTTCCGCAAAATAGGGAAAGAATATATATTGTTGCATTTAGGGATGATATAGCACCTTCCAGTTTTAACTTTCCTGAAAAAACTGATAGCATAAAAGTAATTGCAGATATTATAGAAAAAGAGGAAATATCTTCTAAATATTACTTATCTACAGTATATTTGAACTCTCTTAAAAAACATAGGGAACGACACGAAGCTAAGGGCAACGGATTTGGATATGAAGTCAGAGATCATGATTCGATTGCAGGAGCAATTGTTTGTGGTGGAATGGGGCGAGAGAGAAATTTGATTATAGACAAAAGATTAACCGATTTTACACCAGTGACTCATATACAGGGCAAGATTAATAGAGAATACATAAGAAGAATGACACCTAGAGAATGGGCAAGGCTTCAAGGCTTCCCAGATAATTTTAAACTTGTCGTTGCGGACACACACTTATATAAACAATTCGGCAATTCTGTTACCGTTCCAGTAATTGAAGCAATTGCTAAAAAAATTAAAGATTATCTTGAAGGTAACATAGTTAATATAAAAAGCTTAAAAAAATATGAACAACTATCATTTGTTTGGAGGTAAATTATGCTAAGAGGAAATAAAGGAGAATGGTCTGAGATATATGTACTATTAAGGCTTCTAGCAGATGGAAAAGTTTATGCGGCAGATAGTGAGTTAAATCAGTTGGATGATATTTACTTCCCCATCATTAAAATAATAAGAGAAGAAATAAAAGGAGAAATCAAAGAATACTCAACTGGGAATACTGTTCAAATCTTCTTAAATGGAGAGAAAGTAAAAGATCTTCCTAGTACGAAATTTGATGAGGAGTCTAAAATTTTACTTGAAAAAATAAAAAATTCAATAGGATCAGCTTTTACCATAGAAAAGACTCAAAATTTTATGGATAAAATTCTTTGTTATAAGTTGTCAGAATCTGCTACGAATAAGAGCGATATAACTATGAAGATTGTTGATATTAATACTGGTCACAGCCCTACAGTAGGATTTTCAATAAAGTCTGAATTAGGGTCATCTCCTACCTTGTTGAATGCTGGTAGCACAACAAACTTTGTCTATAAAATACTTCACAATTTCCCGTATTTAGCTAAAGAAATAAATGAAATCTATAAGGTTTTAGGCGGAAGAAATCATATAGATGTAAAAGGAAGAATTAAAAAGATTATTCAAAAAAATGGTGAACTTAAATATTATAAAATGCAGAACAAAATGTTTAATGACAATCTAATATTAATAGACAGCTATATGGATAAGATTATAGCAGAAACCCTATTATATTTTTATCGTGACGGAATATATAACTGTGAAGATATGGTTCAAAAACTTGAAAAAGAAAATCCTATAAACTATGGAAACATAAATGCTTATAAATATAAATTTAAAAAATTTTTAACAGCAATAGCTTTAGGTATGAAACCAGCTACAATTTGGGACGGTATTGACGAGGCTTCAGGTGGCTATATAGTGGTTACAAAAGAAGGTAATGTCCTAGCATACCATATTTATAACAGAAATTACTTTGAAGACTATCTTCTAAAGAATACTAAATACGAAACAGCTTCTACTTCAAGACACAAATTTGGTGAAGTCTACCAAGAAAATGGGGTAGATTTGATAAAACTTAATCTTCAAGTGAGATTTAAATGATCAAGAAAGGAAGATAAAGAAAAAAAGGAAGGAAAGGGAGAATGATGTAAATGTTTGCAAATGTTGGCAGAATAATAAAAAAGCCTAGCACTCGTTGTGCTAGGCTTTTTTTTGTTTTGTATAATCCCTTGCTTGTTTCCTCTCGCTTGTTTTGTATAAGCGAGGGGCGTGTTTTTATGCACCTTGCTTGTTTTGTATAAGCGAGGGGCGTGTTTTTATGTGCCTTGCTTGTTTTGTATAAGCGAGGGGCGTGTTTTTTTATGTGCCTTGCTTGTTTTGCTTAAGCGAGGGGGCGTGTTTTTTTATGCACCTCGCTTGTTTTGTATAAGCGAGGGGTGTGTTTTTTTATGTGCCTTGCTTGTTTTGCTTAAGCGAGGGGCGTGTTTTTTTATGCACCTCGCTTGTTTTGTTTATGTTATTCCATTGTTTAAGCAAGTAAAGAATGTAGGGCTTGCTCTGTTGGTGTTTGGAACTTAGGTGCTTTGTTAGGAATCGCTAGGATTCGGACGATTTCGGATTCTGGTAATGGTGTAGTATCGTTCAATATAGTATTATCGTTTAGTGTACATATGTTGTGTTGTGTGTTGATGTGTCCTAGGATAGTTGGGTTTGTAATTTTTGTTGGGTTCAAAGTATGTCGGTTTAGTGTCTTTGTATTGTTTGTTGCTAGGATGGATGTGTATATTTCGTTTGTTGTGTCTGTGTTTGTTGCTTGGCTAACGATAACTGAGTCCATGACTTCCACAGGTGCTATTGTTTGGATTTCTTCTGGTGCTGCTGATGTGTCTGTTATTGTGTGTATGTTTTCTTCTGGGATTTCGTTGTGTGTATGAGATATGTTGCGTGCTTCTTTTTTAACAGGATATAGGTCTTTACCACTAGCTAGAGTGAAGTAGTTTGTCATTCTACTTTCACCTAGTACAGAGTAGGAGAAAGTGTCTGGGAATAGGAATGTTCCTAGTTGCCATTGTTTTCTTGTATTGGATAGACCTGGTATGCCTATGCGTAATGGGTTGATGTTTAGTAGGTCATCTCTCCATCTGAAGTATAGGTGGCTCCAGAATTCATCAGGTATGAATGGATCGAACTCTGGATCTGGTTCTGATAGGGCATTGAGTGCCCCAACAGTAAATCCTGCTTTTGGATTGATGTTTCTATCTGCACCTATTTGGTCACGATAGACGACTTTGAGACTTGGATGATTATCAGGTAGAGCCTCTCCTGTGTATATGTTGTGCCAAGTA
>Ga0116147_1004932_pt1 | contig 11570 bp, 16 predicted proteins | sample AD_JPNHG3_MetaG_FD_89749 | JGI IMG/M metagenome (GOLD analysis project Ga0116147, IMG submission 89749) | Active sludge microbial communities of municipal wastewater-treating anaerobic digesters from Japan - AD_JPNHG3_MetaG | ecosystem: Engineered > Bioreactor > Anaerobic > Digestate | place...
ACACAGCACACAGGCACAGGCACAGGCACAGGCAAGCACAGCACACGACAAACAGCCGAGTATATATTATATGATGGCACGCAGGCTTTTTTCACGAAAAAGCAAGCGAAAGCAGAAAAAATAACGTGGTTATTCTTATATAAGGTATAATATGCTGTATATATGCCCTATATATGTCTTATTGCTAAAAGATATATATGTCTTATTGCTAAAAGAAAAGAAAAGAAAAGAAAAGAAAAGAAAGAGCTCCCATTTTATTTTTGTGGATATTGTGGATATTGTGGATAACTGTGTAATAATTCCAAAAAGCAACATGCATATTTTTTTTATCTTGACTTTTTTGAAAACTGTGCTATAATGGAAAAAACCGGGAAGACTGGAAAAGGATAGGTTCACAATGATACAGTTGCTGGCGATAGATAGCGAGCACGTTTTTTTATGCGACAGTTTCGGGAGCAATATGCTTTTTTCGGCCATTTTTTTCACCTATATTTTTAAGGGGGAAATTTTTAACCTAACATAATTCACATTATGCGAAGTTGCGGGAGGGGGTATGGGTTGCCTCGGGCGGGCGCGTTTTTTGATATACTGTCTCGCTCAGAAATTGGGAAAAAACAGATTGGACGGTGAACAAATGAGAAAAAGGGACAGGGTTCAGGAAGAACTAAAAAGTAAATATTGCACAGATGAGCAACGGGATTTTATACAGATAGAAATAGCGCGTGGGAGAAGTACGGAAGAAATTCGCAATGAGCTGATAAAGAGGTGGCCGCATTTTGGCATGCTGAATGAGCTTACGCTAAATCACATAATTGGCGGCAACAGAATGAGTTTGGTTCAGAATAAGCTTGCTATAAGGCGGGAGCAAGCGGCAAGCGTAGAGAATCACGAGGAGCGGATAGAGGAAAGAGAGAAGAAATTTTTTAAAAAGGTGTTTGAAAACAACGAAAGGATTGAGTTGATAAAAGAGCGGGCGCTGGAGTTTTATGAGGCGCATCCCGAAAAGATACGGCCAAAGGACTACAAAGACCTGTCTGTTGCCCAGGCGATAGGAACGAGGGATTTAAGGGAATACAAGCAACGTCGCGCCGGAAGGCTTGATAGTTATAGCGCAGAAGAGCTGGAAATCGTTAAGGTAAAAATGCTTGAGATAATAATGCGCAAGAAAAACGGGGAAAAAGTAGACTTGGCTGATACCGCCGAAAATTCGGCAGACGACGTGATAAACGTTGAAGGCGAGGTTATAGATGAGAGTTTACCTGAAGCGGAATAAAAGGTTGGAAAACGTTTTGAAGTGGTGTATCAGGCGGCAGAAAGAAAGGGCAAAGGAGAAAAAGAGGAATGGACATAAAAGACATATCTGACCTGCACTTGACACCGGAAGACCTGAAAGACCCCGATATACGCTATGCCTACGACACTTTCAACGAGGCCTTGAAGGCCGAGAAGAGGCAAAGATGCAGGGACGACGTTTTCTTTCTGGCAAATGAAATACTGGGCTTCAAAGAACTCGTGCCAGATGACTTCAATCACCCATACAAACAAATTGACCTTATGCTTGACAGAAAAGCGGAATATGGATACAACAAGCTCTTCAACTTGATACTTGTACCAAGAGGATGTCTCAAAAGCTCGCTAATCACAATAGCCAAAACAATTCAACGCATACTCCGAAACGGCGATGTGAGAATACTTATTACGTCGGCCGTGTTAAAACAATCCATTGACTTCCTGTCTACCATAAAACAGCATTTGTCGGAAAACCCTAAAATGGTAGACCTGTTTGGAAATCTCAAAGGCAGAATTTGGCGCGAAAACGAAATTACTGTGGCTCATAGGCGCTCAAGAGAAAAAGAAAAAACCATTGAGGTTGGTTCACCGGAACATACGTTGACAGGAAAACACTATGATTTTATTATAGCCGACGACCTCGTTACACGCGCTAATATCCTTACGGCTGAAAGCTGCTACGCCACCTACCTGTATTTTAAAGATTTGCTTGACCTTTTAGACCATACCACAGGAGCTATTGATATTGTCGGTACGCGCTGGAGCTTCTCGGATATGTACGGCCAAATACTTGACGAGAAAAATGGACACTTGCCGTATTTCAATACCTACGTCTGCGGCTGCTTCAACGAGGACGGCTCTGCGAAATTCCCCAAAAAACTCTCGCTTGAACACATCAAAGCGCTGCAGGAAAACAAAGCCGATGACCTGGAATTTTCAGCGCAATACCTCAATGACCCGGTCCCGGCTAAAGACGCCACATTCAAAGTGGAATATTTCAAAAATTACTTTGAGCCCGATAAAGAGCCTGATAACCTTCCAGCTTATATCCTTTGCGACCCTGCAGCTACAAAAAACAAAAAGTCCGACTACACGGCTATTATGGTTATAAAAGTCAGGCCGAACGGCGATTGGCTTATCTGGGATATCGTAAATGATAAACTGCTTCCGGGAGCGCTGGAAAACAAACTGTGGGAACTTTACAAGAAATACAAGCCCGTAAAGTTTTGCGTTGAACAAGTGGGGTTCGCGGCTTATGTCGGCAAAGACCTGAAAACTAAAATGGACAAAGAAAAAGAATGGTTCGTGGTTACGGAGCTCCTGCCAAAAGGAAGAAGCAAAGATGACCGCATACGCTCCCTTGAGGCCATGTTTATGTATAAAAAAATATTCTTTCCAAAACACGGCATAAAGTATGTCAATGCAGACCACCGCGAGATGGATATGGTTTTTGCGTTAAGAGATGAATTGCTAAAGTTTCCGGCAACAAACAAAAAAGACCTGGCTGACGTACTCGCCTACGGCCGCGATGTCATTCAGTTTGTGGATATGTCAAGCACCATAGAAAAAACGTACGGCGGGGACAGCAAACTTATGGCCTCGGAATTTGAACACAGGAAGCAAGCCTATGAAGCTGCGGAAGCAATCGGAGAAGATAGCGCATGGGCAGATGAAGATTATGCTTGACAAAATTATTATAAATGCAATACTTTGTATGAAAGAATAACAATGAGTTTTTTAAATACGGGAGGCGGTGCGGTGGAAAAAGATTTAATTATTGCGTTTGCGCTGATTGCCGTTATGTGGGTGTCGCTGTTTATCACACTAACGTGGATGCTTGTACTGTCGGTAAAAAGAACCCGCGAGCTTGAAGAAAAACTTATGGCAAAATCGTTTTCCGAATATGTGGATGTAAAAAACAGGGAAAAAATTGCGGCTAAAATAGACAGGGAAATTGAAACAAAAGAAATGAATTTTGACAGTCTTGAACCTCCCCTGGGAAAAGATGAAGTGGAATAATGGCTAAAAAAATTGATATGAACGAGGAAATAGAGATATTTGTGCAAAACAGCAGGCTGTCAAAAAAAATATTTGAGCCTGAATGGAACTTGAATATGTCATACTTGCTCGGAGACCAGTGGGTGCGGGCGAGCAAAACTTCAGCACAAATCGTCAGAAGCGACAACTCATCCGCAAGACGATATGTCGTAAATTACATAGCCCCGGCAGTTGAAACCATTACGGCAAAAGTCTCCGCGCCTAACCCCATACTGAAGGCCATACCCAGAAGCGGCTCTACGGACGACAAGTATGCCGCCAGGGTTGCTGAATATGTCGCCATGAGCGAAATATGGGAAGGCTTCAACATGCAAACACAGTTGCTGCGAATTATACCGATTATGGCCACATGCGGAAGCGTAATACTTACTCCGTATTTCAACCCTAATGCCGGGAATTTGATATCAGCCGATGAAATAAATTCTAAGGCCGGTGAAATCATAATTGAAAAAGATATGCGCGAAGGAAAACTTGAGTGCGACTTCCTTACCCCGTTTGAAGCGCATTACTCCGTACACGCCGACACCGATGAGGATAGCGAGGCCTTCTGTGTTGAAAAAGCAAGAACGTTAAACTGGGTCTATGAAAACTACGGCGTTGATGCTGAACCATCAAAAGACATAGCCTTCTCGGACGTGTTTGAAAGGTTTAAACGCCTTATGAACGGAACCGCGGAAAACAAAAATACCGACATGGTGAAGGTCAGAACTTATTACAAAAAACCGTGCAAGAATTTCCCCAGAGGATATATGACAGTACGAACCGATACAGGAAGGATATTGTTTGAGGACGATAAACTGCCCTGGGGTTTGGATAAGTTTGGGACTATACCGCAAGTAAAAATAGACTACAAAAGCACGCTGGGAAGCTTCTGGAATAAAGGAGTCATATCGCAGGTCAGGTCATCACAAAAACAAATAAATAAAACATACTCTATGTATATGGATTATATAAACAAGGTTACATTTTTCGCGATACTTAACCCCCAGGGCAACGGCGTGAAAAAAGAACACATTGACTTGTCAAAACCGGCTAACTTTGTCAACTACCTTCCTATGGCTGATAACGGCGGAAGGCCGCAGTTTATGGAAACCCCCGCGTTTAACCCGCAGATATTAGACAATATACGAATGAATAAACAGCACATAGATGACGTATTAGGAGTACACGAAATTTCCAGAGCGACAGCACCGGCAGGCATAAAAACAGGCAGGGCGTTGTCAATACTTGACGCGGCAGATGATACAAAAATACACCCACTTGTAGTCAACATTGAAAACGGAATTTCAAGAATGGCATCAATAGGTTTGCAGATAATTGAGAATACTTACGATATACCCAGAATGATAAGAATGGTGGGAAAAACAAACGCAAGAATGGTAAAAAACTTCAAGGGAGACAAACTCAAAGGAAATACGGATGTAAAAATAAAATTAAGAACTCCGCTGCCCATGAATAAAATGGCGGCTATGGATACAGTAATAACCCTGTGGCGCGAACAACTTATACCGCATACGGAAGAAGGCCTCAAGATAGCCCATAACATGATTGAAATGGAAAGCTACAACGTAATACTTGAAACTACAAAAGACGAGGAACAAGCAGACTATGAAAACTCCATACTTGACGAGGGCGCATTGGGCCAGATTGCGGTCAATCCGGAGACTGGCGAGGAATTATACGACGAACAAGGCAACCCTGTGTATATGGGCATGCCAAGAAATCCCTGGGATAATGACGAACTGCATTTGAAGTCACACACAAGCAGACAGAAAGAAATACAGTATTTTGACGCAATAGAAGAAAACCCGCAGGTAAATATGGCTTATGAGTTGCACATAAAAAACCATCAGGAGGCATTGCTAAAGAAAAATGAGCTTGCAATGCAAGACCAGAAAAACGCACAAAAAGAACAACTGCTGTGGCAGACAGAAATTCAAAAAGCCAAACAGGAAATAGACACCTATTTCAAAGCACAACTTGAGGAAATAAAAGGCGAGATAGAAAAAGAAAAAATTGTGCTTGAAGCCGAACTCCAGAACAAAACAGGAATGGATATTCAAGGCCAAATATGAAAGGTGGTGAATCAGGTTATTGCAAGAGCAACAACATTTATTGCCCCTCAAGAACTCGCAAATGCGAATAATCTTGAATATGGCGATAAATACAAAAGTCAAGGAGATTAACAATGGGAAACTTTGAGGTGGTAACCGATGAGGTTACGGGAGAAATTAAGGCTGTAAAAATAGGCGATGTTGAACTGACGCCGGAAAAGGTTGCGGAATATCAGAAAAACGAGGCCGCCTATAAGGCTTTGCAAGGAGAGTTCACCAAACGCAATCAGGCTTATGCGGAACAAGAAAAGGAATTGGAAGAATACCGCAAGTTTGACAAGGTTCTTGAAGAGAAGCCTGAAATTGCCGAGCAAATACAGGCTCTGCTTGCAGGAACAAGCAAGGTAGAACTGAGGAAAGACGCCAAAGACGGCGATATTGCCGCAAAACAAGCTCTTGAAAAAATTGAAAGACTGGAAAAGGCGCTTGAGGAAAAAGAAAAAGCAGAGAGAATACAGGGGATTTACAACGAAACTGTCGCGCTGATAAACAAAGAACTTGACGCCCAGGGCATAACCAATCAGCGCATAAGAAAGGCGGTTATTTCTGACCAGATGACGGAATTGATGCGCAGGCAAATGTCAAAAGAAGAACTAGCAGAAAGCGTAAAATCCCTTGCAGCCGAATTTAAGAAACTCTCTTCAGAGGAGCTTGAAGCCTTGAAAAAGGCCGGAACAAAAAAACAGCCAGTTGTTCCGGGAAAAGGCGGTTATGGCGGCATCACCAATAACGACAAAAGACCGGCAATGGGAACACCCGAATGGAGACAGTTTATAGCAATAAAAAGACAGGAACATTTTAGTTCAGAATAAAAAAAATAGGAGGATTTTACTATGGCGGAAAAAATGACACTTGAACAGCTTGATGCGTATCTCAAGGACGTATATCCGGATGATACGCTCATTAAACAGTTTGCGGACGAGAATGAGTTTTTTAAGTTGATTGACAAACCTGAAGCCGAAACTCTGACCTTTAAAGGCAGAAAAGTGGTAATGCCTGTGCTTCCGGGGTGGGGCGGCGGTAACGGCTCTGTGGGCGAGGATGAAGACCTTCCGGCGGCAGGAGCTACACCCAACGACGATGCGCAGATTACGCTTGCGTATCATTACAACAGGAAGTATATAACAAATCAGGCATTAAGGGCCGCTTTGGGCGGAGATGCCTCTGTTATATCGGCTATTGAACTGTTGTATGAGGCCCAGATGGAAGGCCTGAAGAAAGATATAAACTGGAAGCTGTACAATTCCTATACGGGTTTAAGGACGCTTGTAAATGGAGCTGTTTCATCTTCCAAGTCCATAACAATGGACAACGTGAACGGCATATATATCGGGCAAATGCTTGACATATATGACGCGGCCACCAACGCCACGCTTGAGGCTGAAGACATAACTGTTACGGACGTAAATGATACCACCAAAGTTGTGACAGTTGACACGACCGTAACCCTTACCGATAAAGCCTATGTCTATCAGGCAAACGAGAAAAATAAATCCCTCAATGGCCTGTATGACGCGTATCAGACCACAGGGACATATCACGGAATATCGCGCTCTGGCAATTCATGGTGGCAGGGTAAAGTAATAAGCTCATCTGCTGTGCCCATCACAGACGACCTTCTCACCAGCATGAGGACAAGCGCTTCAAAAGGAGCAAAGCCCAAAATATGGCTTACGACTTTTGAAATAAAGGATATGATTTGGAAAAACATCCTCAGGCAGCAAATAAACCTGACTAACGTCGTGAAAATAGCCGGCGGCATGGAAACATTTACTTATCACGGCTTCCCTGTGATTCCGGACACGGCGTGCACACCAGGGCTGATTGCGCTAATTGACCCGTCCATAATTGCTTTTGTGCAGGGAGCGGATGGGTTTAATTGGGCGGAAGAAGGCGGCTCAAGGCTCTATAAAATTCAGGGCAAAGACAGCTATGAGACGCTTTTAAGGAACTATTCCAACCTCATAGTCAAAAAGCCGAGGTATATGCCTGTTTGCACGGCTATACTTGAAGCGTAATTGAAATAAATTAGGGGGAGGAAACTCCCCCTAATAAAAAATCAGGAGGAAGGACATGAAAAAACTGTTTATAGCTTTCGTTTTTGCGGTTTGTGCAATCGGAACGGCGTTTGCCGATGGCGCATATATTAGCAATATATGGGCCGACAGCGGCGGCCTTACCGTTTCAAGCAAGGGAAATATATCTATTAAGGCCAAAGGGGTAATAACCATTGGAGACACTACATCCGGCTCAACGCTAAATGCGAATGCGGTTTACTATGTCGGGACTTCTGCGACTGCTACCGGCGGAGGCCTTGTAATGAAGGGGAAGCTGATGTTTGGTTCATCTTCCGCCAAAGCAGCCGGGCTTAACGTAACAATTACGGCGGAAGCGCAGTTTACCGGCACGGATACGTATTTTGTAATAGCCACACAGAGAGGCACGGCCGCGGCAACAGCTCCTGTTGTTGTAAAAAAGGTTAGTGGTTCAGTATTCACGCTATATGCAGACGATAGCTCTACTGTTGACTGGATGGCGTGGGGATACTAAAGGAGGAAAAAACATGGCACAGGCACATAAGCGATTCAGGTTAGGAAATGCCGAATGCGAGCTGATAACCGGAATAACGTTTTCAGGAACAACTGCAGAAAGCAAGACACACTATCTTGGGGCGATACCCGATGTAGTTGTGGTGATACCAACAAACAAGAGTTATGTCGTTGCACAGGGCGGCGGCACAGATACTTCTTCAGCTTTTTATTTAACTGCTGAAAACGCTTCTGCGACATGCTCGGCCCTGCTTATCAAGGCAGCCAATCCGGCTTCTTTGGTATAAATTAAAAGACAAGGGGGGGGTGATACCCCCCCTTGCTCAAAAAGGAGGAAACATGAGCAGCAAGGTATATACAAAAACCGATGCCGACACAGGAAGTATGGTTATTACCGGGAGCGGGCAACTTACGGGGTTTTCGTGGAAACCAAACGCATCCACCGACACGCTCGTGCTTTATGACGCAACGGCCGCCACAGGGGGCAAGGAAATATTTGCCATTGTTGGAGCCGGGGCGTCTGAACTTCCAAATATCCAGTTTTCAACCGGCGTATTTAGGGTTCAAACAGGCTCTGGAAGCATATCTTGTTTCTATGTGGCGCAATAATGGAATACATACCTGTTAAATTGCCCTCAGGATATGAGGGAAAAATGCGCTGGTATGAAGATTTAAACAAAAGGAACGAGCGTCAAAAAGAAAGCAATGCCAGGTCAAGAGAGAACGAGCTTTTGCAGAGAAAAAAATATTTCAGGCCAAAGTATATGTCGTGGATTAGGAAAGTTCCACGTGGAACAACAATAAACATTGACGAATACGTTTTGCCCGAAAAAGTAAGGTGGCTTACGCCGAAAGAAAGTTTTGTGTATGACGTGAAAAAGTTTTTTAAAAAAATTAAGGAGGCGTTGAAATGGCTGACGGGAAAGTAAAGGTGATAATTTACAATTCAGGGAGGCCCTTGAAAACAGAAATAAACGGAGTAAAGGTTCAGACCCCGGACGGAGTGAGGGAACTTGATGCGGCCTTTGCCCAGGATTTGCTAAAGTATTACGGGCACGTGGTAAAACTTTACAAGGAAGTTGATAAGCCAGAGGATGTAAAAGTGGACGCAAAAGAGGAAGTAAAAGAGGAAGTAAAAGAGGAAGTAAAAGAGGAAGTAAAAGAGGAAGTAAAAGAGGAAGATGCGGCCGTAAAAAGCAAGAGAGGCAGGCCCAAGAAGATATAGGAGGTAGGTTATGGCCGACATAACAATCACAGCAACGGCCTCATCTGTTACGGCGGTAGGCACAAGAAGCCTATCGGCATTAAGGAGCGAGGTACTTAAAAATCTTGGGAGTGATAACGATTACTTCACGGATGACGACATAGACTATTTTATAATAAAAGCATTTGACAACATGGCAGAAGAATGCCAGAGCAACATGCTTGAAGATACACAGACCGCAACCCCAGGAACATATCTTTACGACATACCTGAAGAAGCCATAGCTATACAAGATATAACGTATGATAATGCGTTGCTTGAAAAAATAGAAAAGAAAGATATGCTGAAAAAGTTTTCTTCCGGGCATACGCCTGCGACAGTAACCGGAACACCTACTCAATGGTGTATGTATTCACTAACGCAAGTAATGCTATATCCGACACCCGATAGCGCAGACAACATAGTTATGCACTATGTGGGATATCCCGCCAATTTAGCCGACGATAGCGACACCTCAAGCTTTATTAGAAAGGCCGACCAGGTGGCGGCGTTTTATGCGACAGCGATGCTTGCGGCAAGAGACACAGAGAATACGCAGTTTGGAATATACTACAAGCTGTATAAGGAGGCCATGAACAAATTTTTAATGAACCAGATTAAAAAACCGCAACATTTGAGCGGAAGCGATATCTATGACGACGGGGAGGATGAATGAAAAAAATAATATTCGCAACAATACTGTTAATTCACGCTGGTCTTGTGTGGGGAGCAACGCCTGTCATTACTTCTGCCGCCATCGGGATGATAACGCCGACAGCAATAAGGCCATAGGAGGTATTTATGATGTATGATACATGGCTTGAAAAGGAAAAGGATTTTTACAGAGCTTGCAAAATCATATTTGCATTTATACTTTTATTTTTGTTTATGGGCGCAACGGCAATATCAAAAAGCGATGTTGTTTATAAAAATACAGACTTAATTCTTATCGTTGAAGTAAAAAGCAAGGCCACAAAAAGCGGATTTGAGCCTGATATACCTGAAAGTATTTTTGATTTGTGCCTGGAAAGCAACATTGTGTATGACAATATCAAAAAGTCTAAAACATGTTGGATAAGCTTTAGAGTTCCTAAAAAATATGAAACGGATTTTTTGGAAGCAATAAAAAAAGTTGACGGCGCAAAAGTAAAGATAAATCAGGCTGTCCCTACGCCTACCGTGACGAGGACACCATGAAAAAAATAGCGCTGATATTATGCGGCATACTGTTGTTTTCAATATACTCCCATGCCGAAAACTGGGGCAGCGATGTTATACTTGTATACGAGCTTGAGAACAATTACGATGACGATATAGGCAGTAATGACGGTTCGGCGCAAGGGAGCGGACAGTCTTTCGTTAGTGGCGGTGCAAAATATGGCGATTATTTCAACAGGCAATCAACAGCTAATGGAGCTATCAGGTGGGGCAGCTCTGTTTATCCCACATTGGCCTCGGCTTCATCTTGGACAATACAAATGTGGTGGTATGCGCCAACAGCCGCAAGCGGTGTCATAGGCAACGAAATATTTCAGTCCTCTACGAGCGGGACGCATAAACTTTTTTTAAAAGTGTCAACGGCCACAACGTGGAATCCTAATACTATATGGTTTAATATTGGCAATGGCGAAGGTGACGCCGCTATTTCATGGACGTATACGGCTGGATGGCATCATTTTTCCATTGAATGGACTGGAACGCGCATGCAGTTATATCTCAATGGCTCTATCGTACTTGATAATGCAGACACTACTAATCCGTTTACGGGTGCAAATGACCTCGTTGAGCAAGGCTGGGAATGGGGCAATAATTATAGCTCATATGGTTTATATGGGCTTGACCGCGTAGTTGTGGCGACAGGCAATTATGCTGGCGCGGAAATTACCCCTATTGTAGCCTCGCCAACATTTACGTCTACGCCGACCCCTACATTTACACCGACAGCAACGCCGACTATAACGCCAACAAGATACGCCCCGCGTATAAATGTTGATAAAAATGAGGGCGGCTTTTGGCGCAGATTTTTGAGAATGTGGATGATGAATACCATAAGGAGGCTATATGTTTATAGACAAGTCTAAAAATACAATTTCAAGAATATGGGCCACATGGACAAACAACACGGGCAACGCCGCGTATGCCGATACATCGGCAAAAATAACCATATATCCGGCAAATAGCAATACGCCGATAGTAGCGCAGACAGATTTGACGCAATTTGCAACGGGCGTATACTATTATCCGTTTGATGTGTCAAATGTGGCAACTGGGCAGTATGCTGTAAGATTTACTTTTGTGGACGGGGCCGTAACGCAG
>Ga0116147_1004935_pt1 | contig 11563 bp, 10 predicted proteins | sample AD_JPNHG3_MetaG_FD_89749 | JGI IMG/M metagenome (GOLD analysis project Ga0116147, IMG submission 89749) | Active sludge microbial communities of municipal wastewater-treating anaerobic digesters from Japan - AD_JPNHG3_MetaG | ecosystem: Engineered > Bioreactor > Anaerobic > Digestate | place...
AAAAGAAAAAAGGCTTGTTCAGCGCACTGGATGAACTATTTGGTGAAATAAAATTTGATCTGTTTTTTGATGATGATGTGCTCAGGCCTGAAATTGTTCTAAAAATAAAAAAAGAAGGTAAGTTATGGAAGCCCTCTTAATGGGTGGTTAATAAGCAGAAAACAGAAAATAGAATTAAGAAATGATAGATAGTATGAAAGAACGCGTATTAAAATGCCTTGTTTGCCTGATGGAGCTCGTAGCGCTGTCAAGTTGCGATCATTCTGTGTTGTGGAATAATTATTGGGATAATATCCCGCCTACATTGCAAACAAAACATGGAGATAATCCCGTAATAATGTTTATTGGAGATTCACGAGCAGAGTTGGGGGGGACTTTTGATGGACTTGATAACACAACATATAACACTGGCGCAGCGTGTAGAACTACCCGAGGGATAATCAACTATCAATTAGATTATGTTCAATCGGTTAAACCTGATTATGTATTTATCTTCACTGGAGTCAATGATGCAAATATTTCAAGCACAGAGTTTACAACTAACCTTGGCAAGATTGTTGATACCTGCAAAGATACAGGTGCAAATGTGATTATTTTAGATATTTCTATAGATTTTTACCTTGCTGCAATTGTATGCTCTGCTTCAGACTATAAACGTCTCATTGAAAATAGGATCATTATGCAACTTATGGGAGTTGATTATATTGCTATTGATTATGTACAGCAAGATTTCGAGAATATTTGGCATCTCAAGGATACAGGATATGTAAAGGTAACACAAGCAATAAAGGATTATATAGCAAACAATCAGTAACTAAACTCATAACATAGAAGAGTTTTATGAATTATGAATCAAATAGCACATGAAGGTAGTTCATTGGTAGATCAGTTTCATAATGATATTGATGTTTTTTGTGCATTTTTATCCAGCAAACAACAGTAAAAAATAAAAAAATTAAAAAAATTTTTAAAATTTCCCCCGCAAAAGCGTATTAATACATAAACATACTGAGGAGGGTACTATGCTTTCACGGGCTACTTCGCTGGTTATCCATGGAATTGAAGCACATCTCATTGATGTTGAGGTTGATATTGTAAAAGGGCTTCCTAACCTTACCATCGTTGGGCTGCCTGATTCCATTATCCGTGAATCAAAGGACAGAATCCGTTCGGCAATTGAAAATTCAGGATTTGAATTTCCGCCAAAAAATTTCATTGTTAATTTAGCACCTGCCGGTTACCGCAAAGAAGGAGCAAATCTTGATTTGCCAATTGCGGTTTCCATTCTGGTAGCTACAGGGCAGGTTGAGAGTACACAACTTACCATACCCATGGTTGGGGAGCTTTCGCTTGATGGCAGGGTGCGACCCATTAAAGGTGTTATTGCAATGGCAATTGCACTGTACCATGCTGGTATCAAAGAGATTATTGTTCCGTATGAAAATCGCAATGAGGCAACGGCTATAGAAGGGATTAAGGTGTACCCTGTAAAGGATATTGCCCAGGCAATAGAAGCATGCAACGGTACCATGCAGCCATACACAGAACATGTCAGTGGCGATAGCTCATGGAATGGCTACCTTGACATGGCAAGCGTCATGGGACAGGAAACAGCTAAACGTGCACTGGAAATAGCTGCTGCAGGACGGCACAATATTTTGATGTATGGACCGCCAGGCTCAGGGAAAACCATGCTTGCTCGGTGCGTTCCAGGCATTTTACCGCCGCTTACCAAAGAGCAGGCAATTATGACCACCATGATACATTCGGTTGGTGGTGTGCTTACTCATGGGCAGGGATTGGTTTATATGCCGCCGTTCAGAGCTCCGCACCATACCAGCTCTGACGCAGCGCTGGTTGGCGGAGGAAAAATACCCAATGTTGGCGAGGTATCATTAGCTCATAATGGCGTACTGTTTTTAGATGAGTTTGTCGAATTCCGCAACGATGTGATACAGGCGCTGCGTCAGCCACTTGAGGATTGCCAGATTACCATATCGCGTGCGCTGGGAACCATGACATTCCCTGCCGATTTTATGCTGGTTGCTTCCAGCAATCCGTGCCAGTGCGGCTACCTCTTTGACCCTGAAATACCGTGCAAGTGTACAGCAGGTAAAATACGCAATTACTTTTCAAAGATTGCCGGCCCCATACTTGACCGCATTGATATCGAGGTGCTTGTTGGCAGGGTTCCTTATAAGGATTTACTGGGCAAAAGCAATGCTGAAAGCTCGGCAAGGGTAAGGGAACGGGTGGTAAAAGCACGTGAAAAACAACGGCAGCGTTTTTCCGGAAGAACAACCACCTGCAATGCACGTATGACAAGCGATGAGGTCAAAGAATTTTGTGCCATCAATGGCGAGTGTGAATCAATTCTGGAACTGGCAATAAAGCGCATGAATCTATCCGCTCGCAGTTTTTTTAGAATATTGAAGGTTGCACGAACCATAACCGATCTTGATGATACTGAATCCATTGAAAAACGGCATATACTGGAAGCATTGTCATATAAAAATCTACAGCGGTACTATGAAATTTAATATATGTGTTGTACACTGTATTTTTCTATTGACGAAAGTGCATGAACATAAAAAAGCTTAATGTATAGTATTATTCAAGGGAGGCTTTCTATCTGGATTGTTTATGCTTTGTTATGTGCATTGTTCCTTGCTATTGGTGATGCGCTGGTTAAAAACGCACCAGCAATGCATCCTGTAACCATTGCTGCCGGACGTGTCTTCTTTTCATTGCCGGTGTTATGGGCGATAGCTCTTATAAACGGTATTCCTGCTATCAATAGTGATATTATCTATTCATTGTTGCTTTCGCCGCCGTTAGAGGCGATTGCGCTTGTTTTATATATGCGTGCATTGCAGATATCACCCATGTACAGGACACTCCCGTTTTTGTCATTTACCCCGCTTCTACTTATTATAACCTCATGGGTGCTGTTACATGAACGGGCATCCCTGTCAGGGCTTATTGGTATTGTTTGTGTGGTTTTAGGAACGTATAGCCTTTATTTTCAGCGTGGTCAGAGTTTGCTGGTGCCATTGAGATCCGTTTTTCATGACAGGGGTTCATTAATGATGCTCATTGTGGCGGTTTTGTATAGCATCACCGCAAATTTTGGCAAGATGGGGGTAGTCTACTCAAGCCCCGCTTTTTTTGGCGCTGTGTATTTTACCATACTTTTTATTATTCTTGGTATATGGTGTGCCTATGCTGATTCTATCAAAAATATTTTTACCAAAAACATTGTTGCCATTGGAATAACGCAGGGGATTATGATAACATTCCACATGCTTGCTGTGGCGATAGCTCCGGTAAGCTACATGGTTGCTGTCAAGCGTTCCAGCATGCTGATTGGCATTATATTTGGTTATGTCTTCTTTGGTGAAAAGAATCTATTACAGCATGGTATCGCAGCGTTGATTATACTAACGGGCATTGGAATTATCAGCATCGCGGGCTGATGTTGTAAAAATGATACAGTGAAATTAATATTCAACAGGAAGAGGCATGAGATTGTTAAATAATGTATACAAATTATTAAATTTGATTGGTTTACAGTAACTATCGCCCCTATAAAGCATGAAAAAAGTGCATGGTGTACATGATAGTATGAAGAAAAACGATAAAAATTCATAAAAAAATATAAAAAAATGCATGAGAAAAGGTGCACACAATAAAAATACTATGAATAAGTGAAAAGTTGGCATGATAGTTGCTTATATTATGGCATATACTAAGTGAATATACTATGAATGTGTATAGATAAGGAGGACTCAATGGAAAATACAGTTTGTTCATCATGCATTAACAGAAATATATGCAGTAAAGAAAGTCTGGCTCATTGTGAACACTATGATGTTGTATTGACAAGGGCTGAGGTAGTTGATCTTTTGAAAAACACTCGCGAACAAGACCCTATCAAATTTCAATCCATATTGAATGGTATCAAAAAGACCTACCATATTAATTTAGCGTACTAATCACAATACTATAGAGGGGCGGGTTACCATCCGCCCTATTTCATTACTTTTGCTCTCCCCATTTAAAATGATGAAATAGTAATTGTATCGTGTTATGCCTTGATGCACCTAACAAAGTGATTTCTGTTTTTTTGTAAAAGGCTTACTGGTGCATGTAAACAATCGGCATCTCCCCGGTAGCATCGTGGATAAAATACACATCCTGACGGTGGTTTGGTTATAATAGGGACAGTACCAGGGATTGTTGCCAGCCGCTTTGATTTTTTGTGCAGTGAAGGTATACAGCTCATAAGCCCCTGTGTATAGGGGTGTAAAAAATTATTAAATATTTCTCTGGTTGGTGCTATCTCTACAATTTCCCCGGCATACATTATGGCAATGATATCGGCAACGTTTGCAACAATCCCTAAATCGTGTGTGATGAGCAGCATTGACATATGCTGGCTTTTTTGCAGTGTCAGCAGCAGGTCAAGTATCTGTGACTGAATGGTAACATCAAGCGCTGTTGTTGGTTCATCGGCAATTAAAAGTTCAGGCTTTGCCGCAAGCGCCATGGCAATCATTGCACGCTGTCGCAAACCACCTGATAGCTCGTGAGGATACGAGTAATATCGGCTGGAAGGGCTGGGAATTCCTGCTTTTCCCAGTAATGCAATGGTGTAATCTTTTGCTTCAGCTTTCTGTAAATGTAAATGGAGCTCAACCGCTTCCTGGACCTGATATCCAATAGTAAATACAGGATTAAGCGATGTCATTGGTTCCTGAAATATCATTGAAATGTTTTTGCCGCGTATGGACTGCAATGTTGCATCCGGGCATTGCAAAAGGTTCAGGGTATTGTACATGATTGCACCTTTTTCAATGACACCGGGCTTTGGAACTAACTGCAACAATGAATATGCAGTTACCGATTTTCCGCATCCTGATTCGCCAACAAGCCCTAATGTTTTTGCTCTGGGTATTTGCAGGGAGAGATCACGAACGGCATAGTTTTTTCCGTACATGCTGGTAAATGCAATGGTAAGGTTTTCTATAGTAACTATCGCTTGCATTATACTATATTTCTGCTTCGTTTTATTAATTCAAATCCCTGACTCTGAAGCATGGCATACAGTTGCGGTAAATCAGCGTTGTCTCTTTTATATTTATAGATAGTTGCATCTTTATAGGCAAGAATTTCTGCTGTTGCAACATCAACCACCTGTAACGTGCCGGGTGCAACCTCTCGTGCGCGCTTTTCATTGATTTGCGTAAAGGCAACTTTTGTAATATCGTTGGTACGTAATGTGTTTATAAACTCGTGGATGGAATCAAACAATATTTCGCGCTGCATAACCCACCTTACTGTTACAAATATCGTGGAACAAGTTTAATGTAGTTGCCGTTAAAGTCAACGATATAATAGCGTATAGCTTTTTTATATTTATTGGTAAAAGTATTATCGCACGGAACAGGAATATATTGAATGGTGTCGATAGTTACCGGTGATGAAATTCCTGTGACACCAATAAAGGCAATAACATTGTACTGTTTCAGCATGGTGTGTAAATGCTGATAATCATTATGTATGAATGTTTGTGAGTTGTTTTTATGTATGGCTGGCAGAAAATAGCAAAAAACAACTTTACTGGCATGCTGATTTTGTTTTACATCATCATGAAGCCACTGAAGCTCCTGTTGAGGAAGTTTAAGCACATTGTTGTCCTCACTGTACAGTACAATAAAGTGATGGCTGCCATAGTTAAATGAATACCATGCCTGCTTTTGTGTAAAGCGTGTGTACAACCGGGTGGAGTTATTGTAAGTATCCTGGGGTCCACAGGCGGTAAAAAGTATACTGTTGAGTTTACTGCAATAGCGGTAAAACTGTTTATATTGTGTTTCTATATCTTTTTCATGTATTCCCATAGCGATGGTACCGCCGTGTACAATGTTTCCGGAGTGTATGGTAAATACCGGATTTTCGTTATTGATGGATTGAATGATGGTAGCAAGTTGTGCATCATAGGCTGCATAGGGTGAACCGGGCGAAGTATTGTTAATGATGACAAACCGTATAGGTTGCGTGGTTATATTTTTTTGCACACTGCATGCTGTTACTAATAAAAGCAACAATGTACATAAGCAATTTAATGGGTATAGTAATCGTTTCATGCTTACCATTGTTGGTTACCATATATTTTTTACAAGTTTTTATTGGTATTGCCATTAAAAATGTATTAACAATATACTCGATAGGGCACACAATCGAGTTGCTGTTGCCATGCGATAAGGGTACATCGTCATGCAAATCGAGGCAACCAGTATAAAAAATCGCATGGCACCATACCAGGTATAAAAGAATGTATTAACGGTAATGAATTTTTTTACATCCTGAGTTCTCTTGACAAGTTTAAAAACAATGTGATTATACGACCTTATTTTTACACGCCTTGAGCTTTAACACCAGGGACAATCCCATAGTGGTGATTCTATCGTGTCAATGAATTATTTTATGTTTACAAATCCCGTTAGACTTGACGTTGTTATATGAGCAGGATTATATTATAAGAAATTTTTGCTAGTATTAATACAATGGTTAATATCATTAATCAGTGAGTTATATAACGCTGTATGAATGCTAAAATGGGTAGGTACTGTCTATCTTTTGATGCCAACAATTGTTATCGGGTATAGAGCATTGTAATGGCTAAATACTGATAAATGTGCAAAATTTGTCCCACGTTATATATTGATTAGACATTTAATAGCATTGCCTGCAGACTAAATTTTTACATAAAAATTTAAAAAAATGATATATAACTTGACATATACAAATTAGAATACCATTGTATTATAAGGTATTACCAATAGTGTTTACAAACAATTTTTATAGGAGGTATTTATGGCTGATAGATGGTATATAACACAACAAACATTTCCCGAGTTGCTTAACAGGAATGTAATAAAATATGGCACCAGAAGGGCACAATGGTGGAAAAGAGGGGATACTACACATTCAATAAACTATGCTGAGCTTGGATTTATTGTTAAACAGTTAACCGCCGGACTCATGAGTTTAGGAATACAGAAAGGTGATCGCGTTGCTATAGCATCGCATACTGCACCTCAGTGGATGTGGGCAGATTACTCAATACTATGTGCTGGCGGTATCACTGTATGTATCTATCCAACGCTTTCTGCAAAAGAGATGAGCTTTATCATCAATGATTCTGGATCAAAAATTTTATATGTACAGGATGAAGAAATTCTTCAAAGAGCCCTGAGTGTAGCTGATGAAATGCCAACACTGCAAAAATGTATTATTATGAAAGATGATTATAAGGGTTCTGACTCTCGTGTTCTTACTCTGCCTCAGGTAAGAGAATTGGGTATACAGCTATTAGCAAAAGATAAATTAGCGTATGAAAGTAGATGGCGTTCAGTTGATATACTTGATCCCATGACTATTGTGTATACATCGGGAACTACTGGGAGGCAGAAAGGGGTAGTCCATACTCATTTCAGCATTAATGCAGCATGTTGCCGGGATTTGCGTATTGTCCCGGAATATCGAGAGGATGATATTATGCTTTCATTTTTGCCTCTTGCACACACCTATGAACGTGAATGTGGTCATGGCACTGCCATGATGGCTGCGGTTACCATTGCATACTCTTCACCAATGACATTGATTGAAGATTTGAAGGTGTTTAAACCCACGGTTTTTATGTCTGTACCAAGAATATATGAACGTGTTTTTATGGCTATGCGCGATATGGCATCTAAATCTCCTGTTACTAAAAAAATCTTTGAGTTTGCAATAAAAACTGGTTTGCAACTTACTGAAGCAAGGTCTGATGAAAATGGATTTGTAGATATGTCCGAAGGTATTAATTTTACTGAAGGCGTAGGCAAATGGCTGGCATTCAAATATAAACTGGTGGATAAAATTATTTTTAGCAAAGTTAGAGAAACACTGGGTGGACGTTTCAGGTTTGCTTTTTCTGCTGCCGGGAGTTTATCTGCTGATTTATGCAAAGTTTTTATGGCAATGGGAGTTAGAATTTATGAAGGATATGGAGCTACTGAAACATGTAATACCATCAATCTTAATCTGCCCCATAAGGTTTTGCCCGGTTATGTTGGGCCTGTATGTAATGGCGTAGAAGGAAGAATAGCAAGCGATGGTGAATGGCAGGTACGGGGTAACAATATATTTACTCATTACTGGAATAATCCAGAAGCAACAAATGAAACTTTTACTGAAGATGGATTTTATAAAACAGGTGATATCGTACAGATGGGACCTGATGGATATATCAAAATTGTAGACAGAAAGAAAGGTATTATGGTCCTTGATACCGGGAAAAATGTTCCTTCGGCAAAGATTGAAAGCTTATTTTCAGTATCTCGATATGTGGATATTGTATTCCCTATAGCTGACGATAAACCGTATGTTGGCGCACTTGTTGTTCCAAAATATGACGTTTTCATTGAACTGTTTAAAAAGGAAGGTATCCCATACGACCAATCTAAATTGGTGTTTTTTGAAGAGGGTGCAACACGCACATGTGTTGCCGTTGGAGATGATTTTATTCAGAATGAACTGTTGCGCAAACTGGTAGATGAAGACATACAGCAAGCCAATAAAGAATTGGAAGAATATGAAAGAATTAAAAAATATGTAATAGTGAACAGAAAATTTAGTGAATCAAACGGGGAGATGACCCCAACACTTAAGGTTAAGCGCAATGTAGTTCTGAAAAATTTTGAAAAAGAGATACAGGAGCTTTATAAAAAGTAAATTTATTGTTTATTATACCATAGTACTGATATATAGGCAGCTAATGGGATGTTTTAAGGCTGCCTATATATCACACTATTTCAGTGCCAATACCTGCATCAGTAAAGATTTCCAGTAATACTGCATGTTCCACCCTACCATCAATGATATGCGTTTTGCCAACGCCTTCTTTGAGCGCACCAAGACAACAATTAACTTTGGGTATCATACCTCCGCTAATTTTGTTACTGATAATGAGATTATCAACTTCATCCTTACGCAATGTTGAAATAAGTTTGCCATCAATTTTTACACCTTCGACATCTGTTAAAAGGATTAATTTTTCTGCCTTTAAAGCCTCTGCCAGCTTGCCAGCAGCTATGTCAGCATTAATGTTATAGGTTATACCATTATTATCACAGCCAATAGGGGCTATGACGGGGATAAATTTTTCCCTGTCCAATGTTTCAATGATAAGAGGATTTACTTTTGTTATTGTTCCAACCTGCCCAATATCCTTCTTTTCACCATTGGCAGTGTGATAAATTTTTTCAGCAATAAGGAGATTGCCATCTTTTCCGGATAAACCAACAGCTCTGCCACCAGCCAGATTAATACAATTAACTATCTCTTTATTAACTTTTCCAACTAAAACCATTTCAACAATTTCCATGGTTGAAGCATCGGTAACACGCATACCTCCTACAAACGCGCTCTGTACTCCTACCTGCTCCAACAGTGTGTTAATCTGAGGTCCGCCGCCATGAACTATAACAGGATTAATGCCAACATATTTCAAAAGTACCATGTCCAGCGCAAATGAACGCTTACCTTCAAGGGTTTCCATGGCATGACCACCATATTTTATAACAATGGTTTTACCATAAAACTCTTTAATATAGGGGAATGACTCAATAAGCGTATTAACTTTTTCAATGTATTGTTTCATTCTATATAAACCTCTTCCTTATCAGGGATTATCAAAGATTGTGGGATATCGTCTTTTTCAACAGCAAACAGTGGCGATAGTTCTATTTTTTTAAGCATAGTGGGGATAGCAATACCTTTTTGTGTTAACCATCGTTTATGTAAATGTATCATAAGTTCCTGTGCCGATTCAACTGAATCAACGCCTGTTTTATTTTTAACCGGTGCAAACTCTTCCTCACGTTTTGTCTCCAGGATGAAATTATGCTGTGTTAACGGAAGTGCATCGAAGACAAATTTTTCAAACTTATAACCGGTAATGTGTTGAATACCTTTATCAGTATATTTGGGTATTGATTTTTTTGCTACATGGAATGGCAGCGTTACATTGCTGCCAGTAACAGATGCAATGAACTGTGTATTAAAAAGATGTATTGCAATGCTTCCTGCTGCATAACGCAGTTGTCCCTGCTCATCTTTTTCATATTGCTTCTCCGGCGGCAGGTCCGAATATTCTACAACTCCAATCCTGTTATTTGAAAATTGTACAAACACTCCAATCTTTTCTTCAGGATATGCCTTTACCAGAGCTTTACTTGAAACTTCAGCACTATGCATTCTATGGAATCCAATAAATACAGGATCAATAATGTTAACCAGTGGGTTGTCCACCTGAAAGTATGAAAGTATTTCTATGGTTAATGCCTGCAATGTATCAAGTGTGCCCGACTGATATAACGCTGTTAAACTTCCACCATGCCCGTCAGGATTTCTAAAAATAGAGCAGGGCGATTCCAGTATAAGCTTTCCATTTTCATCCAGTGAAGGAATCATGTTTTGCTTAAAGAGGAAGACTTTTTCTTTGTTGAGATTAAAAAAATTGCTTTGTTCAAAATATGCTACTGTTGCATCATGATTAGCCTCTGAGGTCATGATGCACCATGGTATGGTAACATTATACTTTATTTCATACGCCCTTATTTTTTCTGCATGGATCTGAAACAATGATTTTTTGCTTACAGGTCCTATTGGAAACATCCCCTTTGGGCCTTCAAATCCCAAGCGGCTTCCCTGCCCACCAGCTACCACAAATGCAGCCACCTTGCCTGCCTTAATGGTTGCAATCCCAATTTGTTTTGCTTTTTCAAATTCTTTTTTTTCTTCATCGGTTTCTGGCAAAGGCGTATACGGCGCTGGTTTAAAATCCAATGGAGGCAGGTTTCTTTTTGTAAGTTCAAATAGTTGTTGCAGGGTTTCAAAATGTATGGTCGATAGTTCCTCTAAAAGGTGTTTTTTCTGATCAGGATTTAATGTATCCCAGTAAGCAAATACATGTTCATTCCCGGAATCATATACATTGTTAATAACGGTTTCATAGCCAGGATAGTGTATCTTCATAGAGTTCCCCTTGGTCAATGCAATGCTTTCCTATAATCTGGAGCATGGAGTAAATTTGTATGCATACAGTGAAATGCTTTTTAACAACTATTCTGCATATCATGAATTATCCTGCAAGATATTATTAAAATAAAACCAATCAGGATAAAAACCAGTGTATCACAAAAATTATTACCAATCAAATGATTAAGGATATCGGCTCATATCCAGAAACACATGCTGCTGCGTTTTGGGTGCATCACAATTCGCCCCTGCATAATGTCATCATAATGAATACAAAGATATATTCCATCACAATTTAAAAACGACTATTTTTTTATTTCAACAGAAAATTAATAAAGGCAGTATAAAAATAAAATGATATGTCTACAAACAATGTCTGCTTTTATAAATGAAATGATTTAACCACCAGGCAGGTAAATCCCTTAAAAGTATGCTCGTCATCAGCCATATTATTGGTATTATAGTCAGATTTGAT
>Ga0116147_1004945_pt1 | contig 11537 bp, 9 predicted proteins | sample AD_JPNHG3_MetaG_FD_89749 | JGI IMG/M metagenome (GOLD analysis project Ga0116147, IMG submission 89749) | Active sludge microbial communities of municipal wastewater-treating anaerobic digesters from Japan - AD_JPNHG3_MetaG | ecosystem: Engineered > Bioreactor > Anaerobic > Digestate | place...
CCGCCAGCGTCCCGTCCTCAAGCTCCTCCACTTGGTGCAACATCACAATCGGTGTGGCTTCATCCCTAAGCTCCACTACCTTCAACGAAGTGAGGGAAAACCAGCGGGTCGGGCCCTCCTCCGCCGGTCCGGGCGGCTGCTCACGTGAACAAGCCGGGCCTAAAACCAACAACGCGACCGCTCCCGTCCAACGCAGTAACGAAGACGACATCACTCGGCCCTCCTCCGCCGCTTCTACCACCGCAAACGACGCTGTTTAGCCAACCGCGGCAGAGATCCCTGTCTCCGGCCGATCGAGCCCACTTAGTCGGGGGACTCAAAGAGGAAGACTGCAACAATAACAGCGATATAAGGTTGCTGGAAACAGCCGGCGCCGGGGGCTCTGTGCCGTGAGCCCCGCAGTCTGTCGCGCCGAGGTCCAGAGAAAGCGAAAGACAAGCCCGCAACGAAAAAGGCCGGGGAGACCCCACGACCTCCCCGGCCCGTACCCGTATCAGGTCTAAGAAGACCTTACTTGTCCTTCAGCGCCGCCTGAGCCGCCGCCAGCCGCGCCACCGGCACGCGGAAGGGAGAACAGCTCACGTAGTTGAGTCCAAGCTTATGGCAGAAAGCGATCGACTTCGGATCGCCGCCGTGTTCACCGCAGATTCCCACTTCCAGCTCCGGACGCGTCTTGCGGCCGGCCTCCACCGCCATGCTCATCAATGTCCCGACGCCCTTCTGATCCAGCGTCTGGAAGGGATTCTCAGTCAGGATCCCTTGCTCGATGTAGGTGAGCAAAAAGCGACCCTCCGCATCGTCCCGCGAGAAGCCGAACGTCATTTGCGTCAGGTCGTTGGTCCCAAACGAAAAGAACTGAGCCACCGAAGCGATCTCTCCGGCGGTCACCGCCGCCCGCGGGATTTCGATCATCGTCCCGAACTTGTAGTCGACCTGCACACCCTTCTCCTGCATCACCTGCTCCGCCACGGCTTCCAGGGTGGGCTGGATGGCCTTGAGCTCGTTGATATGCCCCACAAGGGGAATCATCACCTCGGGCTTGACCACCACTCCTTGCTTCGCCTGGTTGCAAGCGGCCTCGAATATGGCCCGCACCTGCATTTTCACCAGACCCGGCATCGCGATGCTGAGCCGCACCCCCCGCATCCCCATCATCGGGTTGCTTTCATGCAGCGAACGGATGGCGGCCAACAATTCTTCCTTCTCCTGCAAGCCCTCGGTATCCCCCTGAATCCGCTTCCTGAGGACTTCTTCGAGTACCTCTTCCTCGTTGGGCAGGAACTCATGAAGCGGCGGGTCGATCAAGCGAATGATCACCGGCAAACCGTCCATCGACTTGAAGATCCCTTCAAAGTCGCCCCGCTGCATGGGCAGCAGTTGATCCAATGCCTTCTGCCGCTCCTCTTCCGTCTTCGCCAGGATCATCTTCTGAACGATCGGAAGGCGCTCTTCTTCGAAGAACATGTGCTCGGTACGACACAAGCCGATACCCTGCGCACCGTACGAGCGGGCCCGTTCCGCGTCCTTCGGATAGTCGGCGTTCGCCCAGACCTGGAGTCGCCGAAACTTATCGGCCCAGGAGAGCAGGGTGATCAGATCCGGCTGCTCCTCGAATTTCGGAGTCACGGTTGGGATCTGTCCTAGGAACACTTCACCGGTCGCTCCGTCGAGGGAGATCCACTCGCCCTCCTTGATCACTCTTCCGGCGGCCGTCATCTCGCGCTTCTTCAGGTCAATCTTCACCTCGGATGCACCCACCACACAGGGCACGCCGAACTGCCGTGCCACCACGGCCGCGTGGCTGGTGGCCCCGCCTTCGCTGGTCAGAATACCCTTTGCGGCCAGCATTCCGTGGACGTCGTCAGGCTTCGTGAACGGACGCACCATAATCACGGCCTTGCCGGACTTGCCCCACTCCTCAGCCAAATCGGCGTCGAAAGCGACCTGTCCCACGGCGGCACCCGGGGAAGCGTTCACACCCTTGGCCAACAGCAAACCTTCGGCCGCCGCTTTCCGCTTAGCCTCCGGATCGAAGCGCGGGTGCAACAGCGTATCCACGTCCGAGGGTTTCACCCGCTGCACCGCTTCCTCCTTCGTGATTAGGCCTTCGTTCGCCATGTCGACGGCAATCTTGACGGCGGCCGCCGCGGTGCGTTTGCCGTCCCGGGTCTGCAGCATCAAGAGCTTTCCCTTTTCGATCGTGAACTCGACATCCTGCATGTCGCGGTAGTGCCGCTCAAGGATCTCGCAGATCTTTAAGAACTCCCGGTATGCTTCAGGCAAATCCTTTTCCAACTCCTGAATCGGCTTGGTATTCCGAATACCGGCCACGACGTCTTCGCCCTGGGCGTTCAACAAGTAATCTCCGTACAACTTCTTCTCTCCGGTAGCCGGGTTGCGCGTAAACGCAACACCCGTGCCCGAATCCCAGCCCATATTCCCGAAGACCATCGTGCAAATATTGACGGCGGTGCCCAGATCGTGAGGGATACCCGCGGCGTTCCGATAGTCGACCGCCCGCTTCCCGTTCCAGCTCTTGAACACGGCTTCGGTGGCGAGTTTCAGCTGCTCATACGGATCTTGGGGAAATTCAAACCCTTTCTCCCGACGGATGATTTCCTTGTACGTCTGGGTAAGTTGTTTCCAGTCCTCCGCCGTAAGGTCGGTGTCGACTTTGGCTCCTCTCCTCCTTTTCAGTTCATCCAGCGCCTCTTCGAAAGGCTCGTCGGCGAGGCCCAGCACTACCGTACCGAACATGTGAACGAGTCGGCGATAGGCATCGTAAACAAAACGCTCGTCTCCGGTGAGCTCGATCATGCCCTTGGCCGTCTCATCGTTGAGGCCGATGTTCAGAACGGTGTCCATCATTCCGGGCATGGAGAACTTTGCGCCGGAGCGACAGGAGACCAGCAGCGGGTTCTTCGGATCACCGAACTTCTTCCCCGTTTTCCGCTCGACTTCCTTCAAGGCCTCACGCTCTTCGACCATAACCTCTTCCAGGAAACCGGGGCCTTCCTTGAGGTACTTCAGACAAGCTTCCGTCGTGACCGTGTACCCGGGCGGTACCGGCAGGCCGATCCGGGTCATTTCCGCCAAGTTGGCGCCTTTGCCGCCCAAGAACGCCCGCACTTTCTCCCAGTCGCCGCCCAACTTCTGCTGAACCTGATCCAGTTCATCAAAGAGATACACCCATTTTCGTGCCATTGTTTCGTCTCCTTCCTTCGTGAGTTAGCGCTTCTTCACCTGACCACTCAGTGCTCTCGGGAACCAGGGAATCACCATCCACTTCCGAAAGCACTAATCACGAAGCCCGCAACCCTTCAAGCCAGTCTCGCTCAACCGTTCCTGTGGGCCGCAGACTCATGTTCAATTCCGTTCAATCGTAATAGTCCAAACCCAGATGCGTTATCTGGTCTTCACCCATTAAGTATCGCAGAGTGTTCTTGAGTTTCATCAGCTGTATGAAGAGGTCGTGCTCCGGATACAGATTCGGCGCCGTCATAGGACTCTTGAAATAGAAAGAAAGCCACTCTTGAATACCCGACAGCCCCGCCCTCCCGGCCAGATCAAGAAAAAGGGCCAGATCCAGCGCCAAGGGGGCCGCCAGAATGCTGTCCCGGCACAAGAAGTCGATCTTGATCTGCATCGGATACCCCAACCAGCCGAAAATATCCAGGTTGTCCCAACCTTCCTTGTTGTCGCCCCGCGGAGGATAAAAGTTGATCCGAACCTTGTGGTAGAAATTGCCGTAAAGCTCCGGATAAAGGTGCGGCTGCAGAATATACTCCAGCACCGAGAGCTTGCTTTCTTCCTTGGTACGAAACGACTCCGGATCGTCGAGCACTTCTCCGTCCCGGTTCCCCAAGATGTTGGTAGAGAACCATCCGGACAGACCGAGCAACCGAGCCTTAAGCCCCGGAGCCAAAATCGTCTTCATGAGAGTCTGCCCGGTCTTGAAATCCTTTCCGCAAATGGGAACGTTGTTCCGCTTGGCCAGTTCCCACATAGCCGGAATGTCCACGGTCAGGTTCGGTGCCCCGTTCGCAAAAGGAATTCCCAGCTTTAATGCAGCGTACGCATAGACCATGCTGGACGGAATATTCTCGTCGTTTCGGCGTAACCCCTCCTCAAAAAGCTCCAGGCTGCTGTGAACCTCCGAAGGCTTCAAGAAGATTTCCGTGCTGCCGCACCAGACCATCACCATCCGGTTCACCTTCGTCTCATCCGCGAACCGGCGGATGTCGTCCATCACCTGTTCGGCCAGCTCAAGCTTATTGGAACCACGCTTAACATGGGTCCCATCCAGCCGTTTCACGTAGCGGCGATCGAAAACGGCGGGAAGCGGGTTGAGTACTTCCAGCCTGGGGCGGATCCGGTCCAACAAGGTCGTCTCCAGCACTCCGGCTTTCAATGCCGCTTGATAGGCGTTGTCGGGAATGGGATCCCACGCCAGAAATTCCAGGTCGTCCAGCCTCGCCAGCGGAACGAAATCCTGGATTCTCGGAACCCGATTCTCGGTCCGCTTTCCGAGACGGATGGTGCCCATTTGGGTCAACGAACCGAAAGGCTTCGCCATACCTCTGCGAACCGCCTCAACCCCGGCTACGAAGGTAGTACTTACGGCTCCGAGACCGACCAACAGCACTCCCAACTTCCCCTCGGGTTTTGCGATAGGAACACCTTTGCTAGCCATTCTCTCCTCCTCCCTGAACCAGGATTTGCGACGGGTCGACCACCATCAAGATGCTGTCCACAACTCTGCGCAGAAGCGCCAACCGATTGCGACGCACCGAAGCGTCGTCCACCATTACCAGCACATCATCAAAGAACCGATCGACTGCAGGTCGGATCTCCGCAATCAGCTCCAGGGCTCTATCGTAATCCTTACGCTCAACCGATGCCCGTACCCTCGGGACCCACTCCTGCAAGACCTCATAAAACCGCTTTTCACCCTCTTCCTGCAACCTTCCCGGATCCGGTTCAGCCACTTCGGATTCACCGGAGCGAGCCAAGAGATTCATAGCCCGCTTAAACGCCACGGCAAGCGCTTCGAAATCCTCATTCCCCCGAATCCGGGCCACCGCTCTGGCGCGGTCCTCCAGTTCGGCCGGCGACGCGGAGGCGATACCCGTAGCACAAACGGCACGCACGACGTCCCGAGCCAAACCTAAACGTTCCAAAAGGAAGGACACCCTCTGCTCGAGAAAAGCCAAGACCGCTTCCCGCACGCCTTGCTCTTCCTCCCAGGGAAAGCCGCTTAAAGCTGATTCCACCAACTCCCGGAGGGAATACTCAAATCTCCAGGCCCGAAGGATCTCGACGGCACCCTGTGCCTGTCGTCTCAACCCGAAGGGATCGCTTGAACCGGAAGGCACAATACCCGCTCCGAAGCATCCGACTATCGTATCCATCCGATCCGCCACCGAGAGCAGCGCGCCGTTTCGGCTCTCGGGAAGTTCGTCATCCAGCGAAACGGGGCGATAATGCTCGTACACGGCCCGCCACACCCCTTCAGGGTACCCCTCCTCTCGAGCGTAAAGACCACCCATCACCCCCTGCAACTCGGGAAGCTCCCGTACCATCTCGGTGGTCAGATCCGCCTTACACAGCCGGGCGGCCTCGGCAAGCTGGGGATCCGGGTCCAGACGGTTTGACAACCGTACCAGGCGCCCCGTTTTGTCGAAGTAGCTACCCAGCTTCTCCTGGAACAACACGTCCCGGAGCCGCTCGACCCGCTCCGACAACCGGATCTTGCGGTCGGCGTCCCAAAAGAACGCGGCATCCTCGAGCCGAGCCCGCAGCACCTTCTCATGGCCTTCCCGGATCGTCCCATCCGCATCTTGCCGGTTATTGATGACTGCCACGAAGGACGGAGCAAGACGACCCTCTTGGTCCACCAGAGAGAAATACTTCTGGTGGTGCCGCATCACCGTCACCAACACCTCTGCGGGGATCCTGAGAAACTCGGGCGAGAAGGAGCCTTTGATGACGGCAGGCCATTCGTTGAGATGAACCACTGTTTCCAGCAGTTCCGAATCCGGAACCGGTTGAAGATCTCCTGAAATGCGCTGAAGACCGGCTTCTATGATCCGACGACGCTCGCCGGGACTTACCAAAATCCCGCCCGATCGAAGGATCTCTTCGTAAGCCGCGGCCTCGGAAATCTCGATGCGTGACGGTCCGATCAGCCGGTGTCCCCGACTCCAGCGATCCGCCTTCACACCTTCAAACTCGAACGGTATCACTTCGTCGTCCCACAAGAGGACGATCCACCGTATGGGACGTATAAACCGGAAGCGGCTGGGAGTCCAATACATCGTCTTCGGCCAACGAATCGATGCAATGACACCGGGCAGTATCTCTTTGACCAGATCCACCACGGGAATGCCCGGGACGACTTGCCGTACTACCACATACCGGCCACGCTCGTTGTCCGCCTGTTCCAGAGAATCCGTTCCCACCCCCAGTTTTCGCGCGAAGCCCTCGGCCGCCGGCGTAGGCCTTCCCGCGGTGTCGAAGGCGACGGAGACCGGCGGCCCCCAGGCGAGTTCCCCCCGGTCAGGACATCGTTCCGGCAATCCGGTGAAGAGCACCGCGAGCCGCCGAGGCGTAGTGAAGGTATGAACCTCTTCCCAGCCTAGTCCCGGCTCGGCGAGCGCCCCTTCCATGCCGCGTCTTAGATCCTCCAGGGCGGGCACGATCATGGAGGCGGGAATCTCCTCCGTTCCCAGTTCGAACAACAATCGATGACTCATGACTGTTTCACGTAGGCCGATGCGATATCCACCGCCAGCGAGCGTACCCGATTGATCAGCGCCACCCGCTGGGTGACGCTGATCGCCCCGCGGCTATCCAACAAATTGAAGGTATGGGAGCACTTCAAACAATAGTCGTAAGCGGGCAGAACACATTCGGCTTCGAGGCACCGGTTCGACTCCCTTTCGTAAAGATCAAACAGCTGGAACAACAGAGGCGTATCAGCAAGCTCGAAGTTGTACCTGGAAAACTCCCGCTCCTCTCGGCGGCGGACCGTTCCATACGTCACTGTCGGGCTCCAAAGGAGATCGAAGACGTTGTCCTTGCCGGTCACAAAAGCCGCGATTCGTTCCAGGCCGTAAGTGATCTCGGCGGAAATCGGGTCGAGGTCCCGCCCGCCCGCCTGCTGGAAATATGTAAACTGAGTGATTTCCAGCCCATTCAAAAGCACCTGCCAACCGATTCCCCAAGCTCCCAGCGTCGGGCTTTCCCAATTGTCCTCTTCAAACCGCAAATCGGCGGACCGCAGAACGATCCCAATACTCCGCAAACTGTCCAAGTACACATCCTGTACATCCTCCGGAGCAGGTTTCAGGATGACCTGAAGCTGATGATGGCGGTAGACACGGTTGGGATTTTCGGCATAGCGTCCGTCGGCGGGGCGCCGAGAGGGCTGGACGTACGCTACCTGGTAGGGTCGGGGACCCAGCACCCGAAAAAACGTCTCCGGGTGCATCGTCCCCGCTCCGACCTCCACGTCATACGGCTGTTGGATAACACATCCGTAATCCTTCCAGAACCCCAGCAGCTGATGAACCAGATCCTGAAATGTAGCCATACTCTCTTCCGACTTGTCGAGTCTGGGCCAAGGGCCCCCGACGCGTCCCCAGTCACCGACTTACCTAAGCCGTCCCATTCCCGTATGCCTCTGCCGGCGGGTTCCGGTAAGTACCGGTTCATGGTGAAATCCTACCCGGACGATCTTAACCGCGAAGGTCGGAAACAAAGGACCCGGAACGCCCGAAAAGAACCGAAAAACTTTCAGCGTCAGTGTAGGATCGGAGGTGATCCTCCCTTCGACTGCGGTCCAGCGTGAATCATCCCAGCTCCTTCAACAATCGTCTTGCCCTGATGGGTTTCTCCAAGTGCCCTTCAATCAGTCGCATGGTCCACCCCTCGACAAGGTTCAATTCCGAGCCTTCCCATTGGTGGTTTCCCAACTCCTGAGGCGGCAACTTCATCAGCGCCTTGCACCACTCCGCGGTTTCCCGAGGCAAGACCCCAAGCGGATCGGGCAGCAACCCTTCCAGGCGAAGCAGCCACAACTCCACATACCGGGCCAAAAGCTTCGGTTCGACCCCGCGCTGCAAGGCCTCCAGCACAGCCAACGTCAAGCGGAACTCTCTCTCGGCCCCCGATTCCTCGCGCGTGAACTCGAGCATCAGCTCCGCGAAATACCCGAGGTACACGTTCGCTTCCAGCCCCAGACGAAAGGCCGGGGAAGGCTGTATGATCTCACAATTCTGCAGTGTGGCCAACTCCTGACCTTCCCGACGGCGCAAGACGACATGTAGATAAGCCATCAACTCCAGACCCGACCCGAAACGACTCCTGGAAGATCCCGCCCCGAACGCTGCGGCCCGTTGCCGCCCCAAATCCCGCGTCAGGAGGACAACGATCCGATGCGCCTCACCGAAGGGATAGGTTCGCAGAACGAGGGCTTCGGTGCGCAACAACATGGCTGGAGCTACGCGCTCACTCTGTCCCAATTCGCGGGGCGGGGGATTTCCCTTGCTCTCTCTTCCACGGGCACGAGACAGAACGGGAAACGCGCCCGAACGGCCCGCTGAGAACATAGAGGCCGGCCAGAGCAATCAGCAGTTGTTCCGAGTACCAAACAATTCCAGCGACGAGAAGCCCCATCACCAAGATGGCCAGATGGGATTTCCCTCCCGACAAGTGAAGTTGCTTGGGCGAAGGATACCGCAACGTCGAGATCATCAGCAGCGCCAGCGCAACGGTCAAGGCGGCCAACAGCGCCTGGATCATCGGGTCCTGGGGAGGAATTTTCACGAAATGGACTAGGGCGGCAATCATACCCGCGGCCGCCGGAATGGGCAGTCCGACGAAATGACGTAAATCCTGCGCCTGGACGTTGAAGCGAGCCAGACGCATGGAGCCGCAGATCAGAAAGAGGAACGCGGACATGTGAGCCAAGTTACCCAGGTCTCGAAAGCCCCAGGTATACATCAAGATCGCAGGAGCGATACCGAAACTGATCACATCGGCCAAGGAATCGAGTTGCAAACCGAACTCCGAAGTGGCGCCCGTCAGGCGGGCAATTCGGCCGTCCAAGCCGTCCAGCACTATGGCCAGCCCGATCGCCACGGCGGCATAGCCGTACTGCTCTTGCAGAACCGACACGACGGCATAAAACCCGGCCAGGATGTTCCCGACTGTAAACAGCGAAGGAAGAAGGAACGCCGTTCGCCGTGGCCGCGCCTGCTTCACCCTTCTGGGACTTGAGCCTCCCATTTCAGCATTCGCAACTCGTCTGTGCTTCTCCATCAAGTCGGCTCTCCTCGCCATGCCAAAATCGACACACCCGCTTTCACCCTGTCACCTTGCTTTACCCGGATCTGCGCCGCGAAAGGCAGCCAAAGATCCACGCGGCTTCCGAATCGAATCAGAGCAATTCTATCACCCGCCCGGACTTCGTCGCCCAGCTTCTTCCAAGGAATGATTCTGCGTGCAACCAAACCGGCAATGAGGGCGAAGCGCACATCGCCGATTTTGAGCCTAAGTTGCTCGTTCTCCAGCGAAGCGCGCTCGTCAAAGGCCAAATGGAACCTTCCCGTTCGATGTTCGCACTCTTCAATTCGGCCGCTGACCGGAGCGCGATTCACATGCACATCGAATACCGAAAGAAAGATTGACAGCCGAGTCCCGTCCGGTCCGCCGGTCACCTGGATGATCTTCCCGTCGGCCGGACTCAGGATCGCCCGTTCATCCTGCGGGGGAATTCTCTCCGGGTCGCGAAAAAAGAAGCAGACAAAAGCGGCAAGCAGGAGAAACGCGGCTCCCACCCAGGCGTACCCGATCCACCAGAGCACGGCCGCCAAGAGCAGACTCGGAACGGCAAACGGGAGGGCGTCGCGAAGGATGCGCATAGAGGTAGGAGAGGAGCCGACCGGGCTCAAACGAGAACTCCGCCGGCTCCTCCCTCTCCTACTGAACCACCTGCTGGGATTGTCGGCTGTTGATCAACCACTGCATGCGGTCTTTCAGAAACAGCTTACGTTTCTTGATTCGAACTTCTTCCAATTGCTCGTCGGACGTGAGAAAGGGCTTCTGGATGAGTTCCGCGAGCCGTCGTTCCCATTGCTGATGCTCTTCAAACAGCTTGCGGAACTCCTCGTCATGCTCGAGAAGATACTCCTTGGCAGCCCTTTCATCCATGATGAAACCTCCTCCTTGTTGGTGTTGATATGGAGATGCGATGCGGGGTAACGCCTTCGTGAAAGCAACCACGAAAGTTATGCATTTCGCCTGTTGGAAATGTAACAGAACCCTCCCAATGGATCAAGTGCTCCGTCACCAGTCTTCTTACCGGCTACACCGCAATTGGTTGCGCGACCTCCGCCGGTACCGAGCAAGGCGGATCAGCTCCTTCACCAGTTCCACACCCCCGAGGCCCGAAGCCTCCCAGAGCTTCGGAAACATGCTGATCTTCGTAAAGCCCGGGATAGTATTCGGCTCGTTGATCCAAATGCGGTTTTCCTGTCGATCCAGGAGAAAATCGATCCGGGCCATACCGTCCAGCTGCAGTACCTGGAAGACCTCCCCCGCCAAGCGGCGGATCTCGGCCGTCTGCCCGGTTTCGAGCGGAGCGGGGATCAGAAGCTTCGAGTCATTCCTCAAGTACTTCGCTTCGTAACTGTAAAAGACGTCGCCCGGTACGATTTCGCCAGGTACTGACACCCGCGGGGAGGCTCCTCCCAAAACCGAGACCTCTATCTCCCGCGCCGTCAAGCCGGGTTCCGCCAAAATCCACTCGTCGTATTCAAACGCCTGCCGGACCGCGCGATCGATCTCGTCAAAGGATGTGCATCGACTTACACCCACCGACGAACCTAGGTTGGCCGGCTTGACAAAAACGGGAAACCCGAACCGTTGTTCGACAGCGGCGGCAAAACCCGCAGCCTTGACCCGCCAGTCTTCCCGGCGGCACGCCAGCCAGGGCAGCACCGGAAGACCCGCACTCTGTAAGATCCCCTTGCAGTAGAGCTTGTTCATCCCGACGGCCGAAGCTCCGACACCCGCCCCCACATAAGGAAGACCGAGGATCTCCAAGACCCCTTGAACCGTGCCGTCTTCCCCGTACGGCCCGTGCAAGACGGGAAAGACGACCGCCTCGGCAGGACTCAACCCCAGAAGATACGTAATCCAGTGATCGGCTCCCGGAAATTCGACCTCCGGAGGAACGGATTCGGATTGCAGCAGCGCCTGACGTACCCGCACAGGTTCCATCGTCGCGCCGGTTCGTTCAATTCCCAACACGGCCACGTCGAATCCTGCCACGCGCAGCGTGTTCACCACATACGCCGCCGACAGAAAGGAGATTTCGTGCTCCGCGGACCGCCCCCCGCACAACACGACGATCTTGGTCCCTCGGCACTCGCCGTCATGGGCGCTACTCAACACCCTGACGCCCTCCTCCCGAGGACCGCTCATAAGCCCGAATGATCAGCCGCACAAGCCTGTGTCGCACCACGTCGCGA